>Ga0105045_10000616_pt1 | contig 26724 bp, 27 predicted proteins | sample MAT02_FD_78089 | JGI IMG/M metagenome (GOLD analysis project Ga0105045, IMG submission 78089) | Freshwater microbial communities from Lake Fryxell liftoff mats and glacier meltwater in Antarctica - MAT-02 (megahit assembly) | ecosystem: Environmental > Aquatic > Freshwater > Ice > Liftoff... | reverse complement strand
GCCTCGTGCTGTGGCTATATGTTTTGAAGGTTCTTGGTGATCAGACTCTCTCTCGGTCGTTGCTTCTTCAGACTCTTGAGGCGCTGACTCCGTAAAATTAGCTTTAGAATGAGGGGGTTGAATGGAAAGGGGACTTATTCTCTTTGAAGACTGACTCATTGAAGTAATGGGTGCTGCTGAACTTTCTATTAATACCAATAGAGGTCCGATGCTATTACTTCAATCTGTATGCCATTGCGTTGAGTTTGTTCTTGTTTTGCACCAAAAAGATTTTTTTGTTTCGCAACCGCAGGTTCCGGTTGAGCCTGAAAGGCACGAGGCGAAACCGAAACTTGCTGGTTGGTTGCTTTAGTAATTTCGGCCATAAAAAACCCCGCAATAAATAGGTTCTCAAGTGCAAAATCAACATCCAAAGATCGTTAAACTCAAAATACTACTAATAATTTATCATTATAGGTACTCTCTTTCTAACATCTGGCTTGTATATTCATTCCAGGCGCCTTCATTAAATACGTTGAAATCAAAGTTATAGTTTACAGGTGCACTGACTTCTGTATCGCCGACTTTAGCCTCGATGACTAACCCTGCTCCAACTTGTGACTCTTCACCCAGCGCTTTCTTTTTCGCACGATATTCATCTTCAATCTTGTGCATTTTCTTTTCGAATTTTTCGCTGACAAATATCGTCTTAATCTTACCGTCGATGACTTGAGCCAAAATCAAGCGATTATGCTCTTTGCTATCCATGAATTCCTCTAGAAAAGCTTCCTTGTCAAAGGATAAAAACGTAGCAAATAATGCCGGTTGTTCTTGCTTTTCATCAGACAGGCCGTAAGCTACATCAAAGAGACGTTCACCTTTCTTTTTTAGAAGGCATAAATGAATAAACCCTGAGCGCAAATGTTTTGTGGCAATCTCTTGTGATTTAAGTGTCAAATCATCAGTCGAATTTTCTTCAGAAGGGGAAGAAGATGAGGCTGATGCATTTTGATGCTGGTGGCTACTATTTGCATGATTATGGTTAACGGGACTGGCCACTTTAGGACTCCTTGATTTAAATAAATAATTATATGTCTGGATCTACTTGTAATTATGCTACATGAAATCTATATAAAACAACTAAAATAATCAAAATAATCGAAAAATAGAATAATTTTTATTTTATTAATTGATTCTGAGCGTTTTCTGTCTTTTTTGCTTACCAGGAATGTGAGACCGAAAATTCAAGAGAAAGTTTGAAAACCCGCTGAATTCATTGATTTTTAATGGGGTAGATCCACCCGGCTCATTTAAACCTTTTAGTTCGGGTCATAAGTTCGGGTCAGGCCTAGGGTGTTGATTTAGCTGTTTTTGACTAAGTTTTTGATGACCAAATTTTGTCCTAAAAACCTCTCGGAAATTGAGGACAGTTTTTGTATTTATTTTTACAAATTATAAAGCGACTAGATCAACACCCCAGGTCAGGCCTGACAGATAAAAACGGGGTCAGGCCGGCCTGACCTGCGCATGACTCCACGCAACGAATGAACAAATCACATCAACTAAACCTATCAAGAAGGTTTAAATGGACAAGCCTGCCTTTCCTTGTCATTAAAAATCAATAACATTTGGAGTTTTCGACCTTTCTCTGAATTTTTGGCCTACATTTCTGATAAGCAAAAAAGACAGAAAACACTCAGAATCAATAATAGGGAAAATTTATGACCCCGCGCATTAAATCGCATTGGTTTGTAAGCGTCAAATGAAGCCGTCTAGCAATTTAATGAGCGTTGCCGGCTTTCCATTGATCGGGCTGGAGTTCGCGCAGCTTATCCGAGTGGAGTACTTCACGGTGGCCTTTAAGCATTTTTGCAGCGTGATGATGACAACGATTTGGCTGAAAATCATAGATACGGTAACTTGGGTTTGATGATTTTCCTCCGGCTAAAACCCACGTATACGCTTGATGTGTTTTACCCTTTCCTGGAGCTAACATCTTAACAGGTGTCTCGTCGTAGAACACATTTTCGCTCTTCAAGATTTGCTTGATCAGTTCTTCGTATAAAGGTTTTAAAGTAACTCCAGCACGGAGTACCCATTGACAAAGGATCCGACGGCTAATAGGGATTCCTTCGCGAGCCATGATCTCAGACTGGCGATAGAGAGGTAAATGATCGCCAAATTTTTTAACCAAAATATCTGCAAGAAGGCTTTCATCAGCCAGACAACGGTTTGAAAGGCTCCCTGGTAGGTCTGCTGCTTGCAATCCGTTTTCACTTCTCTTTGGATTAGCGTATTTAGGGCGTACAATTTGTTTGATGAAGTAGCTACCAGGTTTGTGTGCAAGTTTTGAAGTGATTTCTTCGCCAATTTGCACGAGAGGCTCACCGGTTTCAGAGCATATTTTAGCTTCTTCCGGAAGATCAATCACTTGGCGTTCAGTAGGAAGATCTTCAGGCAAAACAATTTTATCTTTGCCGGTTGGTTTTCTTTTTGTTCTTTCATGCGCGGGGATGATTTTCTTTTCAGGAGCAGCTTCGCTTAACTCGTCAAAGCCTTCAAAGCAGAGTTGCTCTTCATTTGTAGGAACAAATTTCCCGGGTTTCTGCCCAAAGACTTGATTTTTTAACCATTCTAGCTGAGCTTTCAAATAAGCAACTTCTCGGGTTGGAGACTTGATGGTCTCTTCCATTGCGGCGTTTCCGCAAGGTACTGTTCTAGTGATATTGTAGTCGTTGTCATATACCAGAATTACACAGAAAAACAGCATAAATTCCAAGAGAAAAATTAGAAAAAAACACATTTTCAAGCAGCCTTAAAACGCTTTTGTATTCGCTTGGAGTGATGCCTTCCAAGATCATAAAAAACTCTTTTCGATCAATCAAAACCCTTTGGTTTTCGAGGAAGTGAAAGTTTCCTTTTTCGAGCCTTTTCCACCAAATAGCAAACCCATCGCTATCCCAATAAAAGAACTTTCATTTTGTCTTTTACTCGGTTGACAAACACGAAATAGGCGCCAGTCAATAACTCACCAGCACAAAAAACTTCAACAAGTGAACTTAAGCTCTCGACACCTTTTCTCCTGTCGACTGAATCTCGGAGGAAAAATATTCGAGCATTGGATGCAATTGCTAACAGAAGAAACCCCTCAGAATCCCCAGGCAGTCTTTCAGTAAATCAGCATCGAATCCTGTCTGTAGATGTATTTTAACCCCTGCACATTCAAGAGAAATGCTCGGAGATAATTTTAAAGGGTTCTTGAGCTCAACGAATTGAGCTTTACAAAAAACGGGCTCCTTAGATGAGCAGGTCTTGCTGCTTAGCCTATTAAGCCACCACATAAATGAACCATACAGTACCTGATGTTCTCGACACCACGTGCTGGCTTTTTTACCACTCAGCTTCCATAGCTCGATTTTTTTTGACCATTCAAGTCTTTTTGAAATACGTGTCATGAATCCTCCATTTAGGTTTATGAAGAAGTTTAAAAATTTCGGCTAATAAAAAATAGAGGGCTTCATTGAAGCTTACGCTGTCGCCGTTTCACGGCTACGCCTTGAATTTGGCAAGCCACAGGTTTGCACCTGTGGCTGTATGCTGTCACCGCTTCACGGTTAGGCAAGAAGATACTTTTTGCTTGTTTCAAGCTGGATTTAAAGATCGGATTGAAAGTAATGCTTTTTGAGAAATTCTGTGAATTTGTTCATTTCATTTTGATAAGCATCTAACTGAATGACTCTTTCTTCCTTTGATCTAATCAGCTGCAATTCCCCGCCTACGCTATGAAGAAGGCATTCATTTGGATTGAAAGAAGATTTAAGAACAAGCATGCAATCATAACTACTATCTCGGGTTTTATAAAACTGATTTAAGAGAACGTGCAGATCTTGTAGCCGATGTTTTTTCAATTCTGTAATTATAGTGGAGAGTTTTTTCCATTCAGCGTCATAATAATTCACGAGCCATCTATCAGGGTGATTAGATAACTGTTCCCGGGAAAGATCAGAATACTGTTGGTTAAGTTTTCGCTCTTCTTGGAGCAATTGATCAAAAATCAGCGACTCTTGATTTTGATAGTCGTGGATTTCAGGTGTTATAATATCAAGCGTGAGCCAAGGGTAGTCATGACTCAAACTAAAAAAGAAGGGGTCTCTGGTGGGGTTGCCATCGACATGACCGCTACACAATTCAAGTGTATCAAAGCCTAAAACCTTCAAAGCAACTACCGTCTCTTTAAGAGGAGTGTTATAGGTATACCCAAATATATCTAAATGACCGGCTAATTCCCCGTAAGTTCGAATCCATTTTTGATGTTTCGCTGGGTCTTGATTTTCATTCGCGTTGACAAGGCATGCTCTAAAAAAGAGTGATAGGTAAAGAAGTGATTTAAAAAGAGCTTTCATTTTATGAATCGTTTGTTAAAAGGATTTAGGTAGTTGTATTTTTAACACGCTTAGGGTGTCATTGCTCGTCGATCCTATATGTTTTCTGAGATTAATTCAAGCATCCACGTGAAGAAATACAAAGAATCATAATCTTTGTTCTAGGATGCGTGAATTTATTTAAAACTTTCTGGAAAATACGCTAATTTTGAGTTTCATGGCTATTTGATATCCTTGCTTCCTATGTTAAACTTGCTTCCCAAAGCTTTCTTAAACCATGCAGGCACCTGATCTGTTTTCATTTCTAACATACGTCCATCAGTAATTTCAGCTAAACAGATGTGTTGATGAGTCGAATTATCAAAAATGTAGGCACGATTAGTGAATTGGGTAGCCTCCTTTAGCAAATCAAGGGATCATGTATATCGGCTCGCAATCTTAATCCTCCGGAACGGAGTGGCCTCCCATTCTCACTCGATATTGGACACGTGAGATATCGATGGCGGGGTCTTCTGTCGCTACATAGTATAAATAGGTTCGATAACCCCTTAATTGTGCCTTGCGGAGCAATTCAACCTTATCAGGAAAAGACACCACAGTTTCAAAAGCAAAAGATTTTGAGCACTCAATAAGCTTTTGACGGATAAAATCTGCTGCGACGGAGGCAAAATAAGCATTAACCCCTGCATTGAAGAAACTCAATTTGCCGTCATTAAAGCGCAGGCTATGCGCATCATCCAGCAGTTTTTAGAAGCTGAGAATCGACGAAAAAGTCTAGGATTTCTTTTTCTGTCGTTTGTACGCCGTAGTGTTCGAGATCTAGAAAATCATAATCCTGAATTTCTTTCTCTATCGCATCGGGATTAATAAATATCCCAAGCAGCTCAGGCCGGATTATAGACTTAAATGTACTTTTTCCAGGGCCATTTGGTCCTGCAAACATGCGTAGGCGGAGAGTTTTTTTGTTCACGGATTTCCAGCCTCTGGCCACGAGTGACTGGTGTTGACGGGGGTAAATGTTTAATAAATTTATGCTTCCCGTCAGGAAACACCTCTACTAAGTCGCCATTTTCACTGACAGCACACTGCTTCCAGATGCAGGAGCCGCCCAATGGGCATGCTTAAATGCTATATTCGCAAGTTTCGGAATGTATTCTTCCAGATAAGACATGGCCTCTTCACTAAGCGTCATTATTAACCCCTTTATTTAACCTTCATGGGAGCGACTTGTTTATAGACAACAAAATATAACAAAAAAAATCTTTATTGACAATCTCGCCCATCTTGTTTTTATGAATTTATAATAACATGAAAAAAAAACGAAAAAAAATTTAAAATTATAAATAATTTATAAAACAACTATTTTCATAATAGAATATTTTTTTTGTTAACAAAAAAAACTAATGTTTCCCACGTAATTCAATGAAATTTGGACATATTTTTTTGCGAATCATAAAGTGGGTACGGACACTAAACTTACCCTAAAATTATTCCGTTAATAAGGACATTTTTAATGCAAAAAAATCGGCACAAAAGGGCTCAATCAGGCAACGGATCGCGCGCACCGTTATCTTGTCTTCTTTTAAAATTTAGGATTCACGTGATGCGAAAAAGGAGCAAAAAAAGTGACCGGTTTGAACATCTAAAACTTTAGCAATAACCTGCGCCATTTCAAGTGAGAGCTCTTTTCTTCTTTGGTTTTCCGATGACTTGAAGTTTTTGATAATGTGAATACGCGAATTTTCAAGCCGCGAAACTGTTGCTTGCGATGCCGGCAATGAACTTAACGCTGCTATCGTTCTGAAATCTGGTATAGCTTTTGTATATTCCTGAGCTATTTGTTCATCAATTTCGGTACGCATTAAGCTCGCTAGATCTTTTTGCTTAAGGCCACGTAATGTTGTCCTAAATTCTCGTAAAAGCATCGATTGGAAGGAGTTTTCGAGTTTATTATAGTTTCGAATCACTAGTCTAATCGTACGCAGGGCATCATCAAGAACAACTTTGTTTTTTTTATAATAGCTTTTTAGAGAGAGACATAATTTTTTATCTACTTTCAGTGCTGGCAAACTGACAGCAAAAAGTTTTTGGAAAATTTTTCTTAAATTGTCACTATTGCCAGCAGAATAGGTTAACGAAATTTTTAGAAAGTGTTTTTTTTCCTGGCTAAGCTTTGGAAAGATTTCATCGACAATTTGTTGGATCCGACTTTCTGTAAATTGTGATTCACGAATAATTTCAAACTTTCTTTCGTAGACAATAGACCGAATAGTGGAGACATCGTCTGGATTTTCAATGCTGACATTCACGTTAAGGAGATAGTCAAAAAGAGGGCGCTGTTCTTCTGTGTTATCGGGAACTTCCGCCAGTTCCCGTATTTGTGCAACTTGCTCCCGGTAAATCTCGACGACCTTTATTTTCGCTGGGGTCATGGCCTTTGATTTCGTAACTCTTGTTTGTAGATTCTTATCAAGGAGATCAATAAATTGACGGGTAGCTTCCATTGGGGTAAAGACCCCTTTAGCCACTTCGTTTAACAAAGCAATTGTTGGTTTGCGAAGGCCGTCGGTTGCCGCTTTTCCATCGATGAGTGTATCGATCTGATTGACGAATTTTGGCAACCCTACAGTTGAATTGCCTAAAACCTCTACATGCGCGCCCTTTAAGAAAGAAAAGTATACCGGTTCTTTTTTCGACGCGTCTTTTTTAAATCGGGCATAATCACTTCGTAAACAAGCGTTAAGACCAGGAATCGTGCTGGAGTGGGCTGCTTGGTAATCGATAACTTGGGACTGTTTATTTCGCGAGACAACTTTGAGTTTAGGCGCTGTAAAAAACTGTCCTTCTGTTGAAGCAATTTCAAAGTGAAAAGGGGTGTTAAAGCATACAAGAGATTGTTGGAAAAAGTGGGCAACTCGAAAAGCAACATGGTGTTGAATGAGATCTTCGTAGTGTGAAGCTGTTTCGACAGGATCGCTCAACGTTGCAAAAATATCGTCTGAAACTAAAAATTGTTTTTTTTTGTCACTCCATTTCGTCTTTGCTTGTTCAGCTAAAGCCAAACGTTGTGGGTCTCTGATTGAAGCACAATGTAGAGCTTCTTGCGTTGAAGAATTTTCGTGAAAGGGCTTCGGATCCCATTTTTCTGCACGTCCTTTTGCGGTCCCTTCTTTTAATGCGGGGAACTTATGATGCATCTGAGAAAGGTCTGATTTAAAAGGGGAAGAATGGACTGCCATTTTGAATTCCTTAATAAAGTATTATGAGATTTTCTTATTAAACCACTAAAAATCAGTAAAATCAAGGGTTTTCTGAATTAAAATATTTGCCAGTTTAAGGTTGCGCGTGTTTTTGGCGGGTAGGGGATTGAATGTTTTTTATACGACGCAGCATATTTGTAAAATGATTCGATGGTAATAATGTGGGCGCGGTTTAGTCTTCCGCTGCTACCGCAGCTTCAGTTGGGTTGTCTAGAACCCCACGCTCCGTTCAGATCTAACCGGCCTTTCGCTGCACGCGGGGCTACTCGCTTACGTTGCTACCGCCATTAGGGCAAAGTCCTGATCGTTTTTTTGAACGGGTTAATCGCTCACGGACCGGACGAAGTCTTTGGAGCGCGGCAATTTTTTTGCCGCTTTCCACCCACAGATCAACTACCCGTAGTATCTCTAGAGATAGGATTAAAAGGAAACACACGCTGCGTAACTTTAAACGTTGTGAATAATACAAACTTTGGACGGAAAGTGGCAAAAAAAATTGCCCCAATCCAAAGGCTTCGTCCGGGCTGTGAGTAATTAGTGCGTATTAGAGAAATCGATATTTTAAAACATTACTTTACGGTAGGTGTTAACATTAATGTTGGTATGAATTATTATTCATTATTCATTAGTTATTGATTATTTATTCATAAAAAAGGATGGCAGACACACAAATTTCCCCGGTAAGGCACGAGAAGATTAAAGAACTTCTGCAAACAGAATTAATTTCCGATCAAGCGACAATCGCGCGCTTTTTGAAAAAAAAAGTAAGGGATCGCTACTAATCAAACGGTTATTTCGCGTGATTTACGAAAACTGGGAGTCGTGAAGAAAATCAGAAACGATGTCTTGGTCTATGAATTGCCCGGCATTGATATTCAAACAGAGATTCTTAAACTCGCCTTGGTGGATATTATCCACAATGAAGCCGTGATCGTGATTAAGACACAACCGGGCCTGGCCGACTTTTAGGGGATTGTTTAGACAACCATCCAGATTTAGAAATACTCGGCTGTCTGTCTGGCGAAAATGTTGTTTTTGTGACACCTAAAAGAGATAAAAAATATTCGGCAAGTCTCTCAGAGTATCTGCCAAAAATTCAAATTTATAAAGAACTCTCATGCGTAAAACCGTCACGTGCTCTTGTTGTTTTCGTTTACGTTTTTTGGCCGTGATTCGAAACCTAAAGATGAGAATGTCTTAATTGCTGGAACAAATTCCGAATTCCCCCTATTACCATCTCCAATTGTTTTTGCTAATAAAAGCCCTGCGTTCGACTTCGTTTTCCCCCAAAACTTTTGTTCGATTCGATAGAGGCTATTTTGCTCATCATATCGCTCGATAGCAGTGGGCTGAAAACGCTTGTCGTAGACATAGCGAGTCCTGATACCCAGAGCATCAAAAATATCGGTGTGGGTTTTTCCATAAGAAAAAGAATGAACAACTTCTGCTTTTCCTGATTGATCATTCGGACCTTTAACGCTTTAACTTTACCCTCTTGATAGTCAATTTCAACAAAGCGTCCTTCAGGAAGATTTTTTCTGCTTAATGCTTCAGTGTATTCGTAAGAGGTAGGAATGCTGTGGGAACCTTCTACTCTAGTCAATTGATAATTAGTGTTTTTTATCGCAAAATGATAGCAAAGTTCTCGAGCATCACTGGTCTTAATATGGACTTGGCATTCTTTCTCTTGAAATTTGTAAGACAGTTTTATCCAAGACAATGTCTGGTAGCAGCCTTATTTTTCATCTCGATAGTAATCAAGTGGCCTTGCTCATTATAAGAGAAAAAAAGTTCGTTGCCGCTGGGCAGTGTTTCTTTCGTTAAAAGGAAATAGTCCGGTTTTATCACTTGAGCTGTCATCAAAGGGGTCAATTCTTCTTCTAAGAGCAACGAAGATAAAATCTGTACTTTTTTATAAAGTCGTCTGGTTCCATCCCCCAACGTTAATTCGCATATATCGCCTTTGCAAAATATTGAGTATTTTGATGATTAGTTTGCCCATTAATATCTTTAGCATATGTGTTAACAATACCTGGAGCTCGATTCAAGATATCGATTTTCAAGAGGTCTTTGGTTACGCCGTTAGTATTTCTCCAACCACTGTAAGGTAAAATTCCTCCAGAACGCTCCCCAACAAAAGCAAAAGACCAATCCAATTGTTCTTCTTCGACAACGCATGATTTTTCAGAAGAGTCTTTTCCTATAACAAGAAATCGCCCAGGAAAAATTCTCCAACCCCCACTTTTAGTACCTGCAACGCTATCTTTTGTACCGTAAAAACGTTGTAAGATTAAGGAATTTGGTCCTGTAATTACTAAATCTGTAGCAGATTCACATTAATCACCGCTGATGACATTAACGCTATTTTGAACGAAAGCGTCAGGATCTAATTCTGTGGAAAGAAATTGAGGTTGATTTGCTGCAAATCGAGGCAGGCAAAAACATGAGGCTAAAAAATTAAAGAGCCAACGACGAATAGGGTTCATAAAGAGTGTTCTTGGGTTACGAGGATTTTTGAGAAGTCAAAAGATAGAAGAAGAATGATTTGCTGGCAATGATTTTTCTTTTAGTAAAATTCTTAACCGGAAGCATTATAAAATATGAATGTTTTCGAAATCATTCGCTGCAGCAAATATTTGTAGCATAGGTTTTAACCTGTGTTTGTTGAGTCGGTTTCGACTAGTGGCTTTGCGTTGATTCTAGAAAACTTTAGGTATAAACAATCTTCAAGACGTCGGTTAAAACCGACTCAACAAACACAGGTTAAAACCTATGCTACAAATTTTCGGGGCGTTATTTTATGGAAAGAGGGCCGAAGTTACTTGGGGACTTAAAAGTTCTTCCGCGGTTTTTATTTTTTCTCACGCATAAAGCTTGTTATTACCCTGTGAGTGTGGTAAAGGCCTACATGCAAAGCAGTTTTAATGTATCTTAGAGCGCTGCTGGCGTACCAGGATACTGAAGAGGGCGCTGTTACATTAAGGTCGCGTCGGTAACGACGGGCAGTAATTCTTTCCAAATCGACGGGATTTGTGGATCCTTTCCGTACGTTTCTGATTTTCCATGTCAATGTCTGAGGCTTATTGAACGCGCGAAAATTATGGAGATCCCACGATTTTGTGATTTTTTCAACAACAATGTCGATAATTTGCCGTCGAAAAAATAGAGAACTTTCAAACACATGATCTTCACCCTGTCCTTCTACTGTATCAGCTCCAACAAGGGCCTCACCCAATTGCTGGATACGATCCTGGAAATCCTTACCAAAAAAACGTAGGTGCGTTAACTCAATTTCTAAACCCATCTCAATAATGTGTTCTTGGTAATATCTAAATGTGTCTTTCAAAGTCCCATTTAATCCTGGCTCAGGTCTTGGTGAATTGTGTGTTACGGAATCAACCGCTTGATATTTCTTAAAGGACTTCCTGATGATGATGCCACAATAGCGATAAGAATGATTACGAGAGCTCTTTGGGTGTCGCATCCGCCCAAGCTATAGCCAGAAATATAAAAATCAACAAAACCCTCTCCTAAATCAATTAAGGCACCTTTTACCGTCTCAATAATCTTTTCACTTTTTCCATCAAAGGTTGATTTTCCAATCCCTCGGAAATCTGTATCCCTTAACAACTGTTGGGCGGAATAGGTTCCACGAAACACCAGATGAACAATATCGCGTTCAGTAGTATGTCTTGGATAGATCGGTATGGTCACGGACGGGACAACCCCATTTTCATTAAAGCTATCGTAAACTTGATATGAGGTCGCTTTTTTCTCATCGTTAGGTAAGACAAAAACCATGTCTTTCATCAAATCATAATAGGAGATCCATTTTGCCAGGTGCCAGTCAAGCCAAGTTCTAAAACATCGAGATCTAATTGCTTCCATTGTCCAAATCCTTCGGGTAGCTCTTGATCACGTAATAAGATTTGCTCTGCTCTTAAGATTTTAAACGTATCGTCTTTCTCAAGCCCTTTTGGGTCAATATTGATTGTTTTTGGGGCGAGGGGATTAAGAGGCATATTTTGGAAGCGATTATGTAATGAATTCCATATCTGAGCCTGAGAAGCGTTTAGACGAATGATTCGATGCTGCTCTTTAATGAAAATAGTGTGGACATAGTCATTTAAAACAAGGTCTCCTTGAAGTATACGAGAGAAAATCACCTTCGCAATAGGATGTTGGGTGGAAATGCTGAATTTTCTTCCTTTGTGAATATATTCAAAACGATCTTCAGAGGAAGATCTGACAAGAGGTTGGTGATGAGCAGGAATCAACGCACAAAATGACATATAGCCTCTTAACATTCATTTTATAAAAAAATCACCTTTAAGTGAAAAGTGGAGTTTCCGCCTAATACTGCAGTCCTTCAGACTGCTACTCAACTTGTTAATACCTAGAGCGGTGCCCTAGGCTTTTATATTCCAGCCCGGTTGGGCTGAGCGACCTTTTCTTTCAAGGTGTTCTTAATAGGACAATGAATAGAGGGACGGCCCGGTGTATATCCTGCCGCCCCTTTATATTTAAAGGCATAGAATGTAACGAAAAGTTATATTTATCAATAAATGATTTTAAAATAAAAGAAAAAAACGAGCTTTTTTTTGACAAGTATTTTTAATCAAAACGCCGTGGGTTTGTACCGGCGCTGTTGCTTCGAAGGCCATATTTTTATTATTGTCTAAAAGATCTTTAGGTCTTTTAACCATTAATTTGTTAGCTGTCAAAGACATACTTTCTGGATGCAAAGGCGATAACCGTGGGCGATTTCGTCTGCATTAATAAATGCATAAATTATTGAATAATTAGGTGTCAATGACATTGCATTAGTAGTTTTGCCTGCGCCGTTGGGCTCGAAAATTATAAAGATTTTTTATTTATAGATTAAATCACTGGCGTTTAAGGATATTAACGCAAGATAAAGTTGACTTTGTATTAATCAGAAAGTCAAGAACTTTCAACATGATAAAAATAATTATAATGGAAAAAACATGTGTTTCATCTAGTATGTATAGAATCGCAAGGAAGTTTATAAAAAATATGGAAAGTTTCTCTCTTACTCAAGCAAGAACGGATGATTTAGAAAAAGCGGAAGCGTTAGAAAAGGCAGCAGATATTCATGAAGCGAAGTTAGCGCTTAAAGAAATTAAAGAAAAAGGAAGCATTCCATTAAAAGAAATGGAGAACATTCTAAATAAGTTTTCCAAATAAGGATTTTCAAGTGGTTACTCTGTTCGCATTCCTATTTCTAGGTGCTTCCTTTTTCAGTTTGTGGTTCAAACGTGAACCAAAAATCTGGGGCTCTCTCCTATTTCTCAGTCTGTTGTGCGGAATCATTGCGGGGAATATTCTCTGGATAGGGCTGCTTTTTATCATTGCCCTTTTGTTGCTATGGCTGCTTTATAATCGCCAACCAAGTCTCGGACTCTTTCTTGCGATCATCTGCCTGAGTTCAGCCTTTAAATTGCACTTCTTGCCTGGATACCAACCGTTTGGTTTCACACCAAAATTTGCTGTGGGCCTCGAGAATCCTCTCATTGGACTCTTTCCATTAGCATTGCTCGTTTCATTAGCTCGAAATGTGGAAGATTGGAAAGGTGTATTAAAAGGCTTGGCAATGGGATGCGTAGGAATTCTTATTATCGCTTGTTTTGCAGCTTTCAGCGGAGTGGTTCATCTACAATTTAAGCTATTACCCTTTATAGGTGTGCGTACTTTAAGTAATTTAGTTCTCACGTCTATTCCTGAAGAGGGATTCTACCGCGGCTTCGTACAAAAAACGCTGTGTGATTACTTCAACAATAAAACGACCGGTAAAATAGCGGCCGTGCTACTAACATCGAGTTTGTTTACAGCCCATCATATTTTTTGGAGTCCCAACGTGGGGATTCTCGTCTTTACCTTTCTGGCGAGTTTACTTTATGGAATTATCTATTTGCTCTCAAAGAGAATTGAGAGCGCTATGTTATCTCATTTTCTACTGAATTTGATCCATATGACGCTCTTCGCTTATCATTCTGCTTGAGGTTGACTATCTAAGGAAGCTTGTAGGCCGACTAATTCCGTTCGCAATATTGAGAAAATACGATAGATGACGGGTTTATTTTTAAATACATTTCTTACGACAAAAATGAGGTATACTCCGCAAAGCGCAAGCAATTTAGGATTACGGTCCATCATCTTGCCTATCTTGTTCTTTTTATCCTGCGTATCTTGTCTAATTCTTTGTATCCCTGCTTCTTTTTGCTTCTTGATCTTTGGGAATAATTTTTTGTTTTATCTCCGGGTCCACAAAATTTGGTATTGAATTAATTAAGAAATTTTTTTACATTCACTATCAAGGTCATAAAAATTAAGAGGATAAATCGAATGTCTTGCCCAGATACGATGCAATCAGCTGAGCTTAAGCACCCAACAGAGAAAAAACCTATTCACGTTCCGATCGACATGAACCGGGTAGCCGCAATTGTTCTAGGTGGTGGAGAAGGCACGCGCCTATTTCCCTTAACTGCCACGCGCTGTAAACCCGCCATCTCTTTCGGCGGTAGATTTCGCCTCATCGACATCCCTCTCTCAAACTCGATCAATTCAGGCTGCCTCAAGATTTATGTGATCACACAATTCCTGTCGACATCGCTTCATCAGCACATTTGCAAGACCTATCATCCCGGAACCTATAACACGGGATTTATCGAATTATTGCCTGCTGAGCAAAAACCGAATAATAAAAATTGGTTTCAAGGGACTGCCGACGCTGTCAGACAAAACATGGAATACTTCTGTGAAACAGCTGTGGATTACTTTCTGATCTTATCAGGCGACCAGTTATACAATATCAATTTTCAGGAAATGCTGCGCTTTGCCAAAACAACAGATGCCGATCTTGTCGTTGCAGCGCTCCCAGTAAATGATGAAGACGCCAAACGCATGGGTCTTTTAAAAGTAGATGGGAAAAGACAGATCACCGATTTTCACGAAAAACCTGAAACACAAGAGATCTTGAATCGCTTTCGCATCCCCACTAAAGTGATCAAAGAGGTTAAGAACGATGGAACAGATAACCTGCATTATCTGGGTTCTATGGGGATTTATCTTTTTAAAAGAGAAGCGTTGCTTAAATTATTGCAGCAGGATCCACGTGAAGATTTTGGCAAGCATTTGATTCCCACTCAGGTGAACCAAGGCAAAACATTCGCTTATCTCTACAAAGGGTATTGGGAAGATATTGGAACAATCGAATCCTTCTACAACGCCAATTTAGCTTTAACAGAGCGCAATCCTAAATTCGATTGGTATGATGAAAATAACCTGGTTTTCACAAGCCATAATAACCTTCCCGGACCGAAAATCTACAACACACAGATTAACAGCTCGATCATTTGCGAAGGGTCCCTCATTGAAGCAAAAGAGATTACTCATTCTATTCTCGGTATGAGAACGGTTGTGAAAAAAGGGACTGTGATTCGGCATTCTTATATTACCGGTAATGACTCTTACGGCCCCACCATGCCTACAGAGCTCTCTCCGCCTTGTTTTCAGATTGGAGAAAATTGCGTGATTGAACGAGCTATTATCGACAAGCATGTGTATATTGGAAATGACGTGAAATTGATCAATAAAAACAAACTCATGCATTACAATAGCGATGATATCTACATTCGAGATGGAATTATCATCGTGACCCGTGGTGCTACTCTACCGGATGGATTTACAATTTAATGGCAGTATGGGCTCTTGCGGATTTGCACCTTTCTTTTGGTGTTCCTGATAAAAAAATGGATGTCTTTGGTGATAACTGGATAGATTACACAGATAAAGTGAAAGAGCATTGGCATGCTCTTATCAAGCCTGATGATCTTGTATTAATTGCTGGTGACATCTCTTGGGCGATGAGGCCCGAAGATGCCATCCCTGATCTGCAATGGATCCATGAAATGCCGGGCACGAAAGTGATGATCCGTGGAAATCATGATTACTGGTGGGCTTCTGTCAGTAAGGTCGAAAAAGTGCTACCCCCTTCCATTCATATCCTTCAAAATAACGCTTTTTTATGGAGAGATATCGCCGTAGGTGGCGCCCGTTTATGGGACACCGCTGAATACCGGTTTAATGGGTACATTGATTTTAAAGAGAATGCCCGATCGAAAAAGTTGACGGTTACTGACAATGATCTCGCAGAAACAGAAAAAGTTTTTGTGCGTGAATTATCGCGCTTAGAGCTGAGTTTAAAAGCTTTATCTAAAGATGCCACCAAACGTGTGGTGATGACCCACTATCCGCCTATTTCTGCGACACTCGAGCTCTCGCGCGCAGCTGAGATAATAGAAAAATATCAGATTAATGAATGTGTCTTTGGGCATTTGCACAATGTCAAACGAGGAATTCCCATGTTTGGCACAAAGAATGATGTGACTTATCACCTAACCTCGTGCGATTTTCTGGACTTTATTCCAAAAAAAATCTATGACTAAGTAAAGTCGAGGTTTCAATCATGAATCAGCAATCTACTCAGAAGTTTTTGATCATTGCGACAATAGCAGCAATGGTTTTATTTGTTGTTGGAACGTTCATTGCCAATATGTCGCACACACCCGAGCGTATTACGGAAGATTCGCATGAGCAACCAACGCTTGGCAATCCGAAAGCTCCTGTAAAAGTGATTGTCTTCTTGGAGCCAAAAAGCAAAGAATCCAAAAACTTTAACGACAACGTTTATCCTCAGATTGATAGAAACTTTATTGTGACAAATAAAATCAGTTATACGGTGATTGTTGTTTCCTATTTGGCTGACTCACAGCTGGCTGCGATGGCGTTGCAGTGTGTTTATTATCAAGACGGAAAAACATTTAATAACGATCTATTTTTCGTCTACTTGAATACCATGTACCGCAATCAATCTCCTAGCAATGAGAATTGGGCCACAGAAGATAAGCTTCTGCAAATGGCAAAACAGGCGAGTCCGAAGATTGACGTCGATAAATTGAAAAAGTGCCTTGTAAGTAATGTGTACAACACACAATTGAGACGCAACACGGATTATGCAAAGAGGTTGATAGGGACGTTGGAAACACCAGCTGTGTTTGTGAATGGTGTGCGTGTTAAAGATTATTCGTTTAAGGAGCTATCTAAAGCAATTCTAATGGAAATGCCCGCGCCAGCGACACAGGCGACACCAGCAACGACACCAACTCAGACACAAACTCCGAGTACAGGGGTAGCTCCCAGCGAACCGCAGCCAAACTAAAGCACAGGATCTGCAGGATCAGGGAAAGGACAAGGGGAAAAGATCGGGCACGGGCACGGGCACGGGCACGAAAAGGACAAGGGTATCAACGCTCTTAGTGTAAATTTTAGTATTGGTATAAAATGCTCCACATGCCCCTTGGCTTTGCTATCGATCCTTTCACTCTTCCTCTACTTTTAGCTTTCACAGGCTTACTCTGGCTTGCCTGGAAATGGCGTGAAGATTTTGTCACTCCAAGTCTTCTCTTTTCCAACATCAAAGATCTTTCTGCTCAAGCAAAAGGACTCAAAGCCCGCTTCGCATACTTTCCTCGCTGGCTCGAATGGGCAGCACTTGCTCTTTTTCTTATCGCTTTTCTAGACCCGCATTTTTTTCGAGAAAAGAAAGCTGGCGCGATAAAAAATGAACCCCCGAAAGAGGGGATTGCTCTTTACCTTCTTGTCGACCAATCAGGTTCCATGGAAGAAGAAGTGACAGCGACGATGCCCGATGAAAGCTATAAGCGCTTGAAAAAAATCGATCTGTTAAAAATGGCCGCAACGCAGTTTGTCAACGCTCTTCCTAATGATTTGATTGGCCTCATCTCCTTTGCCCGTCGTGTCCAGATTCAAGCCCCGCTGACCCTAGATCACAAGGTGATTGTACAGGACTTAAATCAATTGCAAACCCTCATCACCGAAGATGAAGGGGGAACTTCTATTGGTTACGCTGTTTACAAAGCAGTGAATCTAATTGTGGGAACGAAACACTTTGCCCAAGACCTCAGAGGCAAAGGAAAACCCGCTTATGATATTAAAAATATCATTATAGTCATGATCACAGATGGTTTTCAGAATGTTAATGCTGCCGATGTGAACAATCCTTTGCGTTCAATGGATGTCGAAGAGGCTGCCAAGTTTGCCAAAGCGAATGACGTCAAGTTCTATGTGGTCAACGTGGATCCATCCATTACCTCGAACGAGTTTACTCCGCAGCGTCGTTTAATGGAACGCGTCACAGCTATGACAGGTGGTCATTTTTATATAATTGATAGTGCAAATAGTTTGGATAAGATTCTGACAAAAATTAATCAATTGGAAGGCAGTCGCCTGCCTGTACAAGAGGTTCTGTCGAAACAGCAGCAGCCGGAACGCTATCAGAGAATTTCTCTGTATTCGTATTTGATTGCCTGCGGCATATTTTTCCTCTTGTTCTCCCTTCTTTTACAAACAACATTATTGAGGCGGGCACCATGATTCCTCAAGACCTCAATTATCTTCTCCCCAATGGGGCTTACCTTCTGTTTGTTGTCCCTTTTATTTTTATCGCTTTTTGGATACTTTTTCATTATCGAAAAGCGATCATCGCGCAGTTTTTTAAAGGCAGTGATCAAAACGAATTGCTCGTTTCGCGACCACCCGCTTTTTACTGGGCAAAAGTTGCAGCTTTTTGTCTCGCTTGGATCTTTGCCACATTCGCACTGATGCAGCCAAGAGGGAATGGACATTACCCTGAGAGCCATAATAAAAAACCTGCCAAGAGTGTTCTGCAACGAAAGGCCCATGATTTTATTTTCTTGATCGACGCCTCTGCTTCAATGGCTGTTGAAGATAGTCGTGAGAGAAAATCCCGTCTAAATAGTGCCAAAGATATTGCGGACGAAATAGCCTCGCACCTGACTGGGGAATCCGCTTCTCTATTTGCTTTTACATCAGAAACAACACAGTTGTCTCCACCAACGCAAGATTACTTTTTTGTCCGAATGATGATGAGACAGATTCAGATTAACGAAGGGGGTGTTCCCGGTACAGATTTTGTTACCGCGTTAACCAAGATGAGAAAAGACTTTTTTTCTCAGGAGGGAGCTAAACTTAAAACTTTAGTGCTTCTTTCCGACGGGGGAGATACTTACCTGGAAACTCTTTCAGAGGACGTTCGAAAACAGCAGATCGACAACATAGCTAATTTGATTGGCAATGCAGAAAATGAAAATCTGCGTGTTTTTACTGTTGGCATAGGGTCTTCAGCAGGGGGAGAAGTTCCAAAGCTAACCTTTGCCGCAGGTGCTATTCGCTCGGCTTTGGAGCCTGAGCTTCTGAAAAAAATCAGTTCTGTCGGCCGCGGAAACTATTATTCCGCCTCAGATTATTCTGCAATAGACATTGCTGGTGATATTGCCAGGCGTGTGGCTGTGGATAATCCTTATTTAGATGAAGATACGGAGATTAGAAAGCAATCTGCGGAACAAGATCTGATTTATGATTTGTATTTCCAGATTCCATTGGGACTAGCGTTGCTTTGCTTAGGGTTTGCTTTAGTATGCCCGGACAGTAAGACGGTGCGGCGTTCAGAGCCTGTAGAGCCATTGAGAGTAAATGCATCATGAATATACTCCAAGCAAAAAATACCACCACAGCGATCACAGAGATAGAGAGAAGAGAAAAGAATGTAGAAGATAAAAAAAATAAGATGAGCAAGATAGGCAAGATACGTTTAATCTCTTGCCTTCCTAAGACTCTTACAAATTTTTTTGAAAGACGAGAGATTAAATGTGTCTTATTTTTTTTATCTTCTACATTCTTTCCTCTTCTCTGTGCCTCTGTGATCGCTGTGGTAATAAAAAAAACTCTATATGTTTCTGCAACAATTGTTTTATTAATTATTTCCCTTTTTTTTGTTCTTTGCGGTTCTTCGCTACACGCCAATGATTTTATTGACGCCCAAAACTACTATGAAGCTAAAGAGTACTCTCAAGCAGAATCGCTTTATAACAAACTCCTTCAAAGCGCAAATACTCCGTGGGAACATGACGTTATTCTCTACAACCTAGGGACAGCCCTGCTTGCAAAAGAAAATCTAGACAAAGCTGTTGAAACTTTCCAAAGCATTTCTTTGAGCAAAGAAAGCTCACCTCTACTCATCCAGAGATTAAAAACGAATGTAGCCATCGCCAGATTTAAACAAGCTGAATTTATTGTGAAAGATATTAAGCCTGATTTACCGAATGTGGGTGACGACTACGCCAAGGCAATCTATCTTTACAGAGACTCTCTTCATAAGCTTAGGGAAGCTGATGAGGCAGAGTGTCAGCTTCAACTCTTAGAAGGCGAAACTGTATGCAAGCGCGTTGTAGGGAGAAAGGACTTAAAGTTGGCGGCTGAAAGTAAGCTTGCGGACCTGCTTAAAGCGTATACGGAGTATCAGCAAAAAAACCCTCTTGAAGCCATGAAAATTGGCAAAACAACCTCAACCCGTCAATTGCTGCAACGGATTGATCAGAGCTATCAAGCATTACTCGCGCAACAACCTCCTTTGGCATCTGCTTTAACGATATTATCACAAGATATAGATCAAATGATTAATGTGTTACTGGGAGAAAGTCAAAATAGTGCCGACGCCTTAAAAGAGTCTTCATTTTATCTTAATATCTCTATTAAGTATTTGAATGCCTCAGGGGATGCTTTATCACGTCTTAATCTGGAAGCAGCCTATCAAGTGATCAAACGTCTCGTGCGGCCTGAGGAGCAATCTCCAAAAAATATTTTAACGGGTGCAATCGATGATCAGAAGTACGCTCTATCGATTACGCGCATTGTGCAGCAATTACAAGAGCAAAACCTTGCCGCCAATATATTGATTACTGAAGCTCAAAAAGATACATTAAAAGTGGCTTTTCCTTATTTAAAGACAGTTTTAGAGTTGCAGCAACAGAAATTTAAATCGGAAGGATGTCAAAAAAAGCCTTGGGATGAAACGATGCCTTTGTTTGATGCGGGATATAGAGCCGCTGCTACTGCTGTTTCCTTATTGCCTCAGAAAAAAGTAGAAGCCATTAAGCAACAGGAAGGAGCTTTGAAATATTGGGAGCAAGCCTTAAAGAAAATGGAAGAGAAAAAGTCTGGGGACTCTAAAGACCAGAAAGAGCAAGATCAGCAGCAGAGTTCACGAGAAAGCTTGCAACGCACGTTGCAACTCTTGCAAGAAATGCAGAATGATGATCAAATTCAAAAAAGAGCAACTACACCCCTTAAAGAAGTGCAACGTCCATGGTAAAAATCTGCTATACCTATTTACTTTTCATTCTCATGCCCATCATGGCTTGGGGAATCGATGATAATGTCAAGATTACTACAGAAATGGACGTCTATGATTTAATGGAAAATAAGCCGCTTAAAGGGACAGTGAGTGTCACCCATAACGATACTAATCCTGTGGACGTAGGGAGTTTTAAATTAGGGGGAGAACCTTTAAAAGTAGAATTCTTAAGAAATGTCAAATTTTCTGCAAATTCCCCACTGATCATTTCCATGTATCATTTTGAGGCTCCTGCTAAAAAAGCAGGACTGTACATGTTACCTGAAGTTAGTGCGAAAGTGGGATCTACTGTTTACAAATCTTTTCAAGTTTCCTATCACGTCCAAGCGATGAAAATGGCCCCGTCAGTACCTGCTCCGGCCACCGCGCCAGCAACCGCGCCTGCTCCCGAAGCTCCCGCAGCAGCGCCTGCAGTAGCCCAACAACAACCCGCTGGCGCAAGCACATTGCGTTTAGAGGCCGTTATTTTAGGGCCGACGACGTTGTATATCGGGCAGCGCACCAAAGTCGCTTATCGTTTTCTTTATACCGGCGAAATTGAATTGAGCAAGGAGGTCTTGCCGCTTCTGGATGCTGAAGGCTTAAAGAAGGTAGGAGATAAGCAAAATCGCGATTATCAAGAGGGTAATCTTGCGATTAGGGAGTTCTCGCAAGAGGTCGAAGCGGTCAAGGCAGGAACTTTTTCTTACGGACCTTCGATTATCGAAGGTCGAGCTTATAAAGAAATTTCCGGTAAGCGTGTCTATGATGAGAAGCCTTTAACTTCTCAGGCAGAATCCGTGACTATTACAGTATTGGATGTTCCGGGGGGAGGCAAACCCGCTTCTTTCAATGGAGCAATCGGGGAATTCACATTTACCGGCAGGCTGACGTCGAATTCACAAGTGACTGTGGGAGACAAAATTCAACTGCATATCGAGATCTCTGGAGATCCAGCAAGTATATCAGCAGTTTCTTTACCTGAGCTTTGCTGTCAGCCGGGATTTAGCGGAAGGTTTCGTCCGAGCGATTTCCCTCCGGTCACCTCTGTTCAAGGAAATACCAAATCCTTTCTAGTTGAGCTGAGACCCTTATCAACTAACATTCAAGAGATCCCGAGCATTGAATTTAGTTCATTTGACCCAGCAACCAAAAAATATGTGACGATTCATAGTGATTCTATTCCTTTAAAGGTTGTGGCAGAGCAAACAATTCCTTCGCAAAATCAAGCGCCTACTCCTGAAACTGATGCAGCGGCAACCGGAGCTCCTACAGGGACTCCTAAGCCCATTGAAATTTTTGGAAATTATGATTTAACATCTTCAGATTTGAGCGATTTAACAGGCGGAAATTGGTGGATTTTGCTCCTTATTCCGGTTGGAGGCGTTTTGCTTTCTGCGCAAAGTAAAGTGCGTGAAGATTGGCTTAAAAACCGAGATAAAGTGAATGTGAAATTGGCTCAGGAGCGGTTTGATGAGGCAATGAAAGAACCGGTAGGATCTGTGGAGTTTTATCGTAAAATTAAGCAAGCTTTTCTGAAAAGACTTGTGGAACGCCATGCGATTCCTTCCGCTAATGTGGAAGCGGAGAATTTGCCTGCAGATGGAGTTGCCGGTGAAGTGCGGGCATTGTTATTAAAACTTGAAGAAAATCGATTTGCCGGGGATGGTAAAGTGGATCCTCAGACGAGTTCTGAGGTGCGTCAACTTTTTGATAAGTTAAAGGTTACTTAAATGAATAAGTCGTCATCAAATCCGTTAATTTGGTTTGGCATGGCTGCGTTGGCAGTCCTGTTTATCTATTCTATTGCTTCGCTATTTAGTCCGGTTGATGGCGAGCTGCAAAATGCCTTGAAGATTTATCAATCAGGTGAACAAGCAACAACCGTTGCTGCGCGAAAAGATGCTTTTAATAAGTCACTCACAACCTATCTTCATATGGCTAAACAGTATGATCCAACTTACGGGAATGGCAAGATTTATTATAATATTGCGAACACGTATTTTCAGTTAGAGCAATATCCTTTGGCGGTTTTGTACTATTACCGAGCGATTAATTTGTTGCCGCGAGACGAAAAAGCGCGTCATAATTTAGCGATTGCGAAGGAAAAGTTGGGGATTACGTCGATTGAGAGGAGTTCTATTTTTGATAAGATTTTTTATTTTCACAAATATTGGTCGATTCCTGAGCGCCTGCAAATTGTGCTTGGTTTGATTGCGCTTCTCTTCTTGGTATGCTCTGCATGGATTTGGACACACTTGAAAGCATTAAAAGCGGTGATTGCTTTAGTTGCGCTGGTATTGTTAGTGATGCTGGGGAGTCTTTTTTATACACAATTTATGTCTCCTTCGGAAGCAGTTGTGATTAATGCGACGACGCTTTTTCGTGATGCGGGAGATCAGTATGCGAAAGTATCGGACAAGCCGGTTCCGGCAGGAGCGAAGGTGGAAGTGTTGAATGTGCTCAGGGGTGGAAAGTGGTTGAAAGTGGTGACACCGGACGGCACATTGGGCTTTGCCCCGAGCGAGTCTTTGAGATTAATCTAATTCTCAATTGCCGCACTTCTGAGCAACCAGACTAGGTGATTGCTAATAAATTCACTAGTTATTATGGGGGTATTCGTTTTCAATCGATCGCGGTAGCTATCCTGGGTACATTAAGAATAGATTTGTATTGCGGTAGCAATATTAATGGTGGCAGCCCATTTCAGGACAAATTTTTTATTGCAGAACGTTGTGATTTTCATCGCCTCTCAAAGTAGTATTGCTACCGCAATACAAATCTATTCTTAATGTACCCAAGGTAGCCATCGCGTGCCCTGGGCTATCCACAGTTTGATCAGCGCTACCGCGATCAGTTGGACGAGGCTGTCGTCTTTGATAAATAAATTTTGTTCTGCCAAAAAAATTCATGTTGCTTTCTGACATGGGGGAAGAAGTGAATTGGGGGCTCGAAAGATCTTCGATCAGGTTTGTGCCTGATCGAATTATGTTTATGCATTATTTCGGAGCTGCAACCTGTTGCGCTTGTATTAACGCGATAAGATCGGTTTTTGTCGCCATTTCTTTCCAACTAGCATGACCATAGTAAAGAGATAGGACTCTGTGCTGATCACTAACAGACTCAGGGAATGCCTTAATATTAGACTCTGTTCCAATTGCAAATTCAATAAAACCTAGAAGTTTTTGTCTGTTTTCCTCTTTGGAAACAGCAGAACTACAGTTCTTATTAAAGAAATCCAAGATTTCCTTGTAGGATTTTTTCATGACTACTTGAATGTCGCCTTTAGCGACGTTTGCACACGTCTCTTTAAGAAGGTCTTTAATCTCTCCCGGCCAACGCGCTAGTTCATCACCTTGATATTCAATCTTTTGTAACATGTCAGATAGGCGTGGAGCACACAGGACTCCTTTTTGGATAAGCTTTATTGTACGCTGAGTTTTGGCATCACAAGGCATCAAGAAAGTGGAAAGGAAAATCATATCTTTCGATTTTTTAATACTTTCAACTCTGGATAAAACACTAAATAAAGATGTGGCGCAGAGAGACTCATTTTGATTGTAAATGAGCTCTTTAGCTAGCTTGGCAAAAGTTTCAGCTAAACGTTTTTCGCCTGCTTCACCGTCATTAAATTTGGCTAATTCTAATTGTTTTTCAATAAAGGACCCTAATTGCCCTAAGAAAAGACCGGTTTCTGCTGAGATGGGCTTTAAATGATCTTCCAATGATTTGTTTGCGTCTAGCTGCGCTGCGGTAAATATTTTGCAAAGGTGTTGTTTTAATAAATGTGCTACCCACTGAATCTCTTTTCCCGATGGCTTTCCTTTAGCCCAGGATTGAATCATCAGGCTTGCAGATGCATTTACGGGAGATTTTGGAGCTATAGTTAGGGCAGGTGTTCTCGCAAATGTCTCAGAAGGATAAACTCCTGTCCATTTATTTACACTTTGTAAAACTTTAACGCTTTCAGAGTAAAAACGAGGATAAGGAAGCTTTTTCGCTTGTGCGGCTTTGCTTAAAATATCCATTCTTACAGCACCGGTGGAATCATATAAATGCAATAGATATTCAAAAATTACAAGCTCTGCCTCATCTTTATTCTTATTTTCCTTTGTTTCTTTTTGTAATTGCAAAAGATCAGACACAAGATCGAGCTGCTTTCTCTGAATACCGCCCACCTCTGCAATTTTTTGGGGCCATTTTGTCACAAAATCTGCACGAGACATCGTAGGGTTTTGTTTATAGCGCGCTTCTAGTAAATCCTTTAAGAGGTCGACGAGATCAGATAGCCCATCAATATCGGAGGATTTATTGTTTGTGGAGGTTAAGAGAACACCCGCTAAGTTTGCCCCCTCTGCATCTAGATTTTCTCTGAATGCTTTCATTAAAAGGCTGTTGGCAGGATTAACTGACTGTAGTTTAGCTGTTGCATCGATTCGTTCTTCATTCGGAAATTTTGCAGAATACTCTTGAACGACTTGTAGCTTGCCCTGAAGATCATCTAAAGTTTCATTTTTTGCAGCGATAGCCAAATCTAATGCTTGTGTATCTTTATTAATGAGGTCATCCAATTCTGCTTTTTTTTCATTAATGGTGCTTGTGTTTGCTTCTTTATTCTCAACAACAAGATCAGAAATTTCTTTTTTCTTTGTAGCAATAAGATCTTTGTTCCCTGTTTCATTTTTACCAATAAGGGCGGCTCTTTCAGCAACAAGAAGCGCTAATCCTTTAGCTACCAATCTAATTTCTTTTTTTATTTGCCTAACGAAAGTCACGAGTGCTGTTATTTGCGCGAATGGTGTTTTTAAGCCTTCAATTGATGTAAAGCTGTCTTCCATTTTGTCGCTATTGAGTTTTAAGTCGATTTTGATCGGCGTTTCTTGTTTGAGATTGGTTGATTGCTTCGTAAAGTGTGTGCTGTTAGCTGTTAGAGCATAAACACGCGACAGTGTCTTAGTGGCAGAGTTCAATTGACGTTGTACAGTGCCAATTCTATCAGCTAATTTTGAGAGTTTACTTAGATCAAAAGAATTGAAGGAGCATTTTTGAAGGGTATCCTCTATATTCGTTTGCAGTTTTTTTAATTCACGATATTTTTTTTGTTTTGCTTCTACAGTCGAAGAGTCCATTTGTCCAATTGCTCTAAAGCATGTTTTTGCAGCATCCTGAAAGTCAGCAAATCGGTTATACTTGTAAGCGCATTCAGTTTCAGGCGACCCCGCGCCTAAAACAAAGGTGTAGTCAAACATTGGAATGACTAGATTAGACGTGTTAGATGAACTAGATGGAGAAGCCATTTTTATACCTCGTATATGTTAAAAAATTTAAATTTTTGCGTTCTTATATTTAATTTATTCCTACTCCGAATCTGAATCTAGCTCAACTTGTTCTTCTTCCAATTCTATTTGTTGAGGTTCAAAGTTAGGGTTTTCGGTTATTTGTTCTTCTTCTGTTACTTCAGGAATTAAAACTTCTGTTTGTCCTAGTTCGAATGGAACAATTTCGACATCATTTTTCCCCTTCAAGAGGAATGCATCATCAGAAAAATTGAATTTTGGTTCTTGCTCTGATTCATTTATTTTTTTATTTTCAGGTTTATTTAATTTTTTTTTAAAATATGAAACAGATTTGTCGTAAAGATCTACAAGGAATAAAAACATTTTCGACGCAGTCAATTTAATGCAATTTACTAGCCTTTCCAAGCGGGAAAAAGTTTTTGTTTTTTCATCTTGTTTAGGCGATGACGGTCTAGTCATGATAGAAGTAATTTTCGGTTTATTGATGTGATTAAGGTATAATGGATCATCGT
>Ga0105045_10000615_pt1 | contig 26730 bp, 17 predicted proteins | sample MAT02_FD_78089 | JGI IMG/M metagenome (GOLD analysis project Ga0105045, IMG submission 78089) | Freshwater microbial communities from Lake Fryxell liftoff mats and glacier meltwater in Antarctica - MAT-02 (megahit assembly) | ecosystem: Environmental > Aquatic > Freshwater > Ice > Liftoff... | reverse complement strand
AGGGCATCGTCCAGCTAGTAATAGAATCACGACTAACTCATACAGTCAAAGCAATACCTGATAAGTAAAAGAAGTCGAATTTTGATTAGCCTGGTTTCCGATTCGAGATCAGCTGAAAGAGTCCACGCCAAAACTATTGTTTGTTGTTCGGTGGACTGGTGGACTAGTCGTTGAAGGGCTGGGGACACTGTAATCGATGACGTTGGCTTGGGCATAGAGTCTGCCGTGAGCAAAGTTTGTTGTCTCTTCTATGGGAGGTCATAGGATAACTGCTCGATGCTAAGAAGTCTGTGGCTCGCAAATCGATCGCCAGTAACCCTGACACATTCGTCGGTTTTACTACCGCACCGAAAACCCCTGACAGGCAGCCGCGATACAACCCAAGATTATTTGGGCCCCAATCATGAATCATAGGTGGATAGCGACAATTAGATTTCCGGTCGGGCGACAATTAGAATTCCCGGCTTCGGTACAGGTTTTCGAGGGTTTTTCACTACTTTTCTGGTTGTCAGCGACAATTAGAATTCCGGTAGTCGTGGGTTTTTCTCATTATCGCAGCTTCCCTATCTTACGGAGGTTGCGATGGTCACGGATGGACAATCCAAGGAACTATGGCGTTTGCTTGCTCAAGGCAAGTCACTCGCCTCTTCAGCAAGGATGACTGAAATGGATGAAAAGACTGCTCGCAGTTATCGCGATGACGATCGGCTCCCCTCCTGAACGGAAATGACAGCAGCGGAAGACGACTCGAAAGTATCGGACGCGAATCGATCCCTTTGCCGAGGTTTGGATCACGGTAGAGAAACGGCTCCACGCGGAACCGCGACTTCAAGCGAAGACCCCTTTTGATTGGCTTCAAGAGATTTACCTGCGTAAATTCCTAGATTCGATGCGGCGTACCTTTGAGAGGCGTGTGCCGAAGTAGTGATACTTGGCAACAAGTTTCATTCATTGAACCTTCGTTCCATCAAATGCGAGGCGACGTGACAATAAAAAACTCCGACGAGTTAAAGCCGGAAGACATTCTCAATTAGAACCTGATTCTGTGGGAACCATCGAACGCCCGCTGACCAGAAAGAATTGCTGCGGCCGATTTTTTCAGAGAAGCACGGGAATTAAGGCCTCTCAACCCACCTTAATGATAGATGGAAGCCACTAGTTCCTTCTAATAGCAAGCCGAAAGGTCGACTGCTCACCTTAGTTTGCGTCAAACCCGTATGAACCTTCTGCTCTTTTACTCAACTGAAGCGCTCTGTAGCTATTGAACAGATTGCTCAACTGCAACAGAAGGTATCCATTCACTACTAGTGAAACAACTAACAACAATTGTAAGGCGGCATTGAGCGAAGTCGTTTTCGGTTTCAAAACAATATTGCCGTATTCGTCGACATTTTCGTCATTTTGATTATCGCTTGGTTTGAATGGGGTTCTTGTCTGTGCGACTCGTGAATACCGGTTCAAATTTCCGTTTGGTGTATCGCTACTGAATCCGGGTTGCCCACTGTTCACGAATGAGCTATTGGGCTGGTTAATGCTTGAATTGCCCCAAGAATTATTAGTTCCAAAGTTGTTCCCTAGCGAAGGCATCGGTGTCTGACCAGGTGGATAGAACGCGGTCGGCTGATTTGAGTTGTAGAGACTGGGCGAACCTATGCCATTTTGCTGGGCGTAACGTTCTTGCGGGCCTATGCCATTTGATGGAGGGTAAATACTGCCGCCACCAAAACCAGTCGTAGGGAACGAGTTGTTAGTGAATGTACTGCTCCCGAAAGAGGGGATCAGCGTTCGATCATTCGCTGAAACGCCTTCGACGTTTCGAACTCCACCTGTATAAGGAGGGGGCTGAGTCCCAAATGGCGATGTTGATGGAGGGTTCGAGTTCAGGAAAGGACCATTACTGTTACTGATGTTGTTGGAGTTCGCGAAATTGGATTGAGGGAAGGTTGACGGTAATGCCGCAGGAGTCGATGGAGGTAGCGTTTCCGAGGGGGGGAGTCCACTGCGAGCAGAGCCAAGTCCAAGTGACGGGTTGGACGAAAAAGGAGTCTGCACAGCTAGATCGTTTACCGTTGAGCGAGTCGATGAGGTCGTGTTTCCTGTTGAAAGGATCGGAGCTTCCGTTCTTTGCGGATCAATCATCACAACGCCGCCGGGAGCTCGATCACTTAGGCTATTGAGGTTGCTGATACCTGGAACTCGAGCTCGCTGTCTAGCCTTGAGTTGATCATCGGTCAATTCCCTCTCGACCGGTCCGTTGCCAATACGAATCACTACGTTTTGCGCGATACCTTGCAGATTTTCAGGGATATCAATGCGAACTTCTTCGCCTCTCGTGGAAATTTCAGTAGCGGTTGTCGGGGATAGTTGAACGATGTAGGAAAGTTTGCCATCCCGTTCATCCAATTTCCAGCCATCACTAAGGCCAGTCACACTACTAGGTGCGGAAGCTGCAGGAAACGGACTCGCGGTTGGGCCTAAAGGTGGTGTTCCTATTTGCCCCGCCGCCAACAACAATGCGTAAACGGAAATGATGCCAGTCATTGGCAACCTCTCTTATGTATCTGTCAAAATTCAAATATTTCAGGTGCAAACAGCTCGTCTAAGTCTAGACTTGAGGCGGCTTGTCCCAAATTTTTATTGTACCAAACCAGGGCATATTAGGGGATTCGTTTGAGTCGAGTAAAGAGAGCAAGCTAGCAAAGATTTATTTTTCTTGAGTTTTTGGACTACTTTTTGGGAGCAAATTCCCTGCGGTTTGCTTGTCTTGACTCACGGAGGCAATGGGAGTCGGCCCACTATTGCTATCGTACCTGAAAAAGCCTTTGCTACTTTTGACACCCAGTTCACCAGCTTGAACGAATGGCTCGAGAACGTCGACCAGCCTCTGCATCGCTTCCGCGTCCCCGACCCATCGAGCGTTACTAAGCACTTGCTGGACCAGATCCAGCCCGATTGTGTCCATAATACCAAAAGGACCAACTGGCATACGCGTAATCGTTTTCCACACCAAGTCGATGTCTTCTGGTGACGCAATCCCGCGATCCACTAGTTCCAACGACGACTTTATAAGTGATTGCAGAAGCCAGTTGTAGATGTATCCCGAGTTTTCTTTGTTTTGTCGAATGGGGTGTTGCCCGATCGTTTTTGCGAAATCGCAGAGGCGTACTGCAACCTCGTCAGAGGTAATCGCCGAACAAGCAACGTCTACGATTGTCGATAGATGGATAGGTGCATGGAAATGAAAGTGTGCGTACCGCTCCGGGGAACGAACGTACTTCATGAGCATAGAAGGAGTAAAGTACGAGCTATTGGAACATACGATGGTATCCGCTGAAAACCGGTCACTTATCTGTTTAAGCACACGCCGCTTGATGCTAGCCTGCTCCGAGACACACTCCAGAACCATATCAAAGTTCGATAGCGGATCCATTTCGTCGCTGAGTCCTTGAATTTGTATAGACTCGATTTGTTTAGACTCGTTCGTGTCGCTAGAGGCCCACTTCAAGCGGTGCAAGTAATTTCGATAGTCTTGGACCGAATCTGGCTTCCAATGCGCCTCTGAGGCAATACTAACAATGTGGGTATTAATCCAATCGATTGCTGAGTCGATGGTTGCTTCCGAAGCATCGGTAAGGTAAGTCTCAACGCGGTGTGCTGCGCATTGCACGGCGATCTGCCGACCAGTCCAGCCAGCACCTACAATTAAGATTTTGGAGATAGGACGATTCATTCGAGGTACTTCAAGTCTGTTTCATTTTTGGAAGGCTCATCGCCGCTTCACCTAGCATCGCACAGATCAATAAAACCATAAACCCACGCCAAGCCTCGCTTTGCAAATCATTGCTACTGCCGGTTTGCTCAGATAGTCGTTTTATTGCAACACCTTCAAACAAGCGATTCCAATCACCTATTTCTAACATCTTTGCGTTGTCTTCGAGTCGAGGTCGATGAATTGCCACTATTTTTGCTCCAGCTCGAAACACTCCTGCGTGATTAGTCATTTGATTGGAGAGGAAGCCCTCCGTTGTAATTATCGGCTCCCACTTTTGGGAACGTGGCAGTCGTGCGAATCGAAGATTCTCCGAACTAGAGTTTTCAGCTGTAGCCCAGGTGTTGACAATGGAACTGAGGTTGCGAATTCCGGACTCGATGGCACGTTGGACGGTCACGTACAAGACAACGCCTGCTTGATTGTCTGCGGAGGATGCCATGGCTGAAAATGGGAGAACCGGCAGCGTTGCCCATACGATGAATTCCGTAGATGAAACCCCCAATGCGGCTATTAAGACTCTGCCATCTGCAAAGCTAGCGACCGCTGTAAGTTTACCGAGAATAGTCGCTAGTTTTTTTACTCGCAATTCGCCCACTTCTAAACTGGCCCCACTTTGGGTTGCTCGGAGGAGTCCGACATCTGATCTCCAAGTAGTTGGCGAGATCGGCTCCGGCAAATTATTCCATTCATCCCACGAAATTTCTAGAAGCTTGTTAGGTTCATCGTCTAGCTTGATACGCGTCGCTTCCGGGATTTGGGGTGCGGAAGAAACGCTCGGTCCATTGATTTGTTCAGGAGGGAACATCCATAGACTACCTCCACGATTAACAAATTCGTAAATGGCTTTAGCGGTCGTTGGATCTGGTGACGCAGATTGCCACACAAGAAAAGCAATTCCGTCGAGGCTCTGTGGGTCGAAGGACGAAGGTGGAACGACCACTACCTCGGATTGGATCGACGGATCAGCGGGTGACTCGGCAGCGAGAATGACGGGCAGCACGTTGGCTGAGCGGTCACAGACAACTATAGTCCTGGCAATAGGCTGCAAATCAGCCGCGAAAAAATCTTCGTTGTCCGCTAGGTTTCCATCGAGCGGTAGTCGAACGCTACCCCAGGTTTGCAGGGATACAGTCCCGCTTTCTTGCGCCGAGTCACTGTCTAATGATCGTTTTGCTTCATCGAGCGAACCAACACGGTAGTCCTTCAACTCGCCTCGTCCCGAAGAAACGTCCACTGAGGCTTGAATCTCATTTCCTTGCCAAGCGATTGAGACTGGTATCGACCGACTATCAATAGTTGAAGCAGAATCGATGTGGAGAGTACTCTCTATCACGATCGACAGGTACAAATCCATACCAACGCGAGAGTCTGTGGGCCTTTGGTTAGATCTTCGTTCCCAACGAGCATCGGTTACATGAATTGCGTAATTGGATCGAGGTGGATCGGGATATTCTATCGAGGTGATCTTGACGGTTGCTCTTTGCGCTATAAGTCGATCTCGGATCGATTCCCATCGTGGAGAACTGGGAGAAAAATTACTCGCTTGCAGGTCGGAAACTATCCAAACATGAGCTTGAGCAGGTTTCTCGATGTCGAGGTATGAAAGTGCGGATTCCAACATCGCTGGCCAATCGCAGGGTGTATCGCTGGTTTGAATCGCCGGGGAACTGAGCAAGGATTGCGATGAGGCGAACTGGGTTGCCTTGAGCGAGTTACTGTCGACCATCACCCATTTCGATGCATTGAACATTGATAACGAATTACGAAGTTGTTTGATAGCGGTCTGGTGTTTTGAGAGGTCGGCATCGGGTCCCGTCGCGGACATTGTCGGTGAGCAGTCCATCAAGACGATAATCGTGTCCAAGTCACCACCTGCAATCCAAGCAACGACGCCTGAAGATATCGGTCGGCTGACCGCGAGGACTACTCCAATCACGGCCGCCACTCGCAATGATAGAATGATCCACTGCCTTAGTCGATCGAATCCTCGATGCATGGTTTTGGCACGCAGCAGAAACATCATTGCCGCCCACGGCTTGGTTTGATATCTCCATTGGTTAGCGAGGTGGATCGCTATTGGAATGATTGCCAACGGCAGAGCGAATAATATCCATGGTTGAAGAAAACCCATTACTTACGACTTCCTTGTCGACTCGATCCAGAAGTTCTTGCAACAAGAAAATCTTTGAGGGTTTGTTCAATACTTGTATCGATAGTCACTCGGCGGAACTCGGTACTGGTTTCTAAGCAGGTAATCTGCATATCTTCCAGAAACTCGGTCAGTGCTACTTGGTAACGCCCTTGGATATCGGAAGGCTCGACAAAGATTGAGGCATTTCCTTCCATGTCCATAAAACGCGTAGGGCGTTGGAAATCAAATCGCAATTCTTCGGGATCCAGCAATTGAAAAGCTGAGACATCGTGTTTTCGAAATCGCAGGTGTTCGAAACAGTCTCGCCATATGCGGGGTTCGTCAAAGAAATCCGAGACTACCACTACCATCGCCCGCTGTGGGATGGTCTCGGCAAGTTCATGCAGCAGTCGCGGCAAGTGTGTCTGACCACTTGGGATGATTGCGGAAATAATTTCCATCCAAGCCGCAAGATGAGCCGGATTTCGACGTGTTGGTAACCGATGTGTAATCGAATTGGATGCGCAGACCAAACCGGCCGCGTCACCCTGTTGAATCGCCAAGTAGGCGAGCGTCGTCGCGAGTTGCCGTGCGTACTCCCACTTGCTCATTCCCACCGACCCGAAGTTCATGGATCCGCTAGTGTCGACGACTAGAACAAGTCGAAGGTTTGTGTCGGCTTCAAACTCTTTAACATAGAACCGATCCGTGCGACCGTAGGCTCGCCAATCCAGCCGACGGAGATCGTCGCCAGGAACATACTTCCGATATTCCGCGAACTCGACACTCGCGCCTCGATGAGGACTTTTGTGGCGGCCGGAAACTCCTCCAATCATGGCGCTACGCGATATGAGTGGGATGGCCGACAGGCGAGCTGCGATGGCTGGATCAAAAAAAGGGTATTGACGTTGCATGCAGACGATTATAACGCAAAAAGCAATCTACGCTCGCGTCTCGATGACGACCGCCGTCGCATTGTCGGTTCCTGACGTTTCCACGGCCGATAATACTAAACGCGACGCCGGCGTTTGTGAGCTCATCGTTGAGGGTGGGTTTCGCACAAGCTCCTTGATCGCATGATCCCAAATACCTTCAATGACGCCATCGGTTAGCAAGATGAAAGTATCTCCTGGGTAATAGCGAACCATGCCAACTTGAGGCCTCAGGTAGCGATGCCCAGATCCAAGGCACTGACTTAACGCCGAGCGTTGTGGGTGCTCGCGTGCTTGTCGTTCATTGATCTGTCCTGTTCGTCGAAGCCAACCGACGTGGGAGTGATCTTCCGTCAACTGCTGAAGCCCCGAATCGGCATGTAGGTGGTACAGTCGAGAATCACCGATGTGACCGAAATACAATCGGTCATTGCGGAACCAAACCAATGTGAGCGTCGCCCCCATCTCAATACAGTTTGGATCGTACTTGCTTAGATTAAGCATGTCATGGTGAATACTTTCAATCAACTCTATGATTACTTTGGCAACGTAGTTTTGTTCCGAACCACTCTTCATCGCAAATTCGCGAGGAAGTCGCTGTGTGATCTTCTGAGTAGCAATCTTGCTTGCGAACTCGCCCGATTTCTGCCCACCCATGCCATCGCTGACCGCAAAAATGAACTCGCGATTATCCATGCTTGATGAACCGGCGAATCCGAGGTACGAAATCCCTCGTTTGTCGAGCATAGCCGCCAGGAAAGCATCTTCGTTGTTGGAGCGGAATCTTCCAACATGAGTCATCCCCGACCACTGAAGTTGAACCTTCTGCACTTCCTCTTTTGCGACCCCTCTTTCCGGATCAACTTCAATCGATACCGACGGGTCCAGAATGGTCGCAAACTCGAAGTCAATCAGACAAAATCGGCCGTCACTTTCGCGATATGTCACGTTACGAAGATAGGCGTCGTCGTGACGTACACCATACTGCTCGAGTTCCGCGAATAGCTCCTTCAGCTTAGCTTCACTTATCTGTTCAACACGACCTCCGCAATTGTTCGTTACGAGTTCTAGTCGTTCAGGGTGTGCTTCCAGGACTTGGGGAACAAAAGGGCATTCGCGAAATTCTAAGTATCGAAGGACTCGTACTTCGTTGGTGTACCTTGTTACAGCATCCGGCCCGTGAAAAACTTTGTAAACCTTTCCGTCGTAGCCTAGTCGGACCGTTGCTCGTTGGGTTTTTTTCGCTTCAATCATTCTGCGTTAGGCAATTCGGAAATTCGAGTTCTGGAAGGCGTTCCGCAAACTATTTGTGGGCGTGAAAATGTTCGAACGGATGACCGGCGCGGGTTAAAGCATAGGCGTTAGGCTTCGTGAAATCAATTGACGTAAACTCTATTGTCTTCAATCCTTTCGTCAGATGTTCTTGGCGTTGACGCTGTGTAAAAATTATAATTCGTGTAAAATCCTGCCTATGCGTGAATTGCAGTCAGATTTAGTGAACGTTCGTCAAGGTGGCGGTATCTGGATTTACCCGGAATACCGTTCACTACTACTAACCCCTCGATGATTTGTTATGAGACCGATCCAGATTTACGACACCACCCTTCGTGACGGCACGCAAGGGGAAGGTGTATCGCTTTCGCTTCAAGATAAGTTGAATATCGCCGCTCGGCTTTCAGAGATTGGAATCGACATGATTGAGGGCGGTTATCCGCTTTCGAACGAAAAGGATCTTCAGTTCTTTCAGAAGGTCCGCGAATTAGACCTTGGAAATTCAAAAATAGCGGCGTTCGGCATGACGCGTCGGCGCGGAGTCAAAGCGGCCGAGGACCCCGGAATGAAAGCGCTAGTAGCCGCCAAGTCTCCGGTCATCACGGTGGTTGGTAAATCTTGGGATTTTCACGCAACGGACATCCTCAACGTCTCGCTTCAAGAGAACCTAGACATGATTGGTGAAAGTGTCGCGTTCTTGGCTGGTCATGCAGAAGTCGTATATGACGCCGAGCATTTTTTTGATGGTTATCGAGCCAATCCCGAATACGCTCTACAAACAGTTGTATCAGCGGCCAAGGCGGGTGCTAAATGGATTGTTTTCTGTGACACCAACGGAGGCACGCTCCCAGAACAGGTTACGGAGGTTGTAACGGCTGCCAAGATCGCGCTGAGTAGCTTGCCAGTTAAAATTGGAATTCATTGCCACAACGATGGCGACTTGGCCACCGCCAACTCACTCGCTGCAGTTGATGCAGGCTGTAGTCAAGTTCAAGGCACCATTAACGGGATAGGCGAGCGCTGCGGGAATGCAGATTTAGTTTGCGTGATGGCAAACCTTGCGATCAAGAAGACCGGCTTTCAAGTTCTTGGAGGACGCCCGCTTTCGCATCTGACCGAGCTTTCGCGCTATGTTTACGAGACAGCAAATCTTTCGCTTCGAAGTGGTCAGCCGTTCGTCGGTCAGAGTGCTTTCGCTCACAAAGGTGGCATGCACGTTCATGCAGTTAACAAAGCAGCCCATACCTATGAGCACCTAGACCCAACCCTTGTCGGAAACGAACGCCGGATTTTAGTGAGTGAACTATCTGGTCGATCCAACATCGCTGCATTGACGAACAAGCACCAGCTTCAGGATGATCGAGAATTACTTGATAAAATCTTAGCTGAAGTAGTACGACGGGAAAATCAAGGCTACCAGTACGAAGCGGCAGAAGCTTCATTCGACTTGTTGGTGAAACGCTGCTCCGGTACGTTCAAGCCACATTTCGAAACAATTAAGTATCAGATAGTTGCTGGTGATACGAATGTCGCTGCGCTCGAAGCGTATGCCGAAGCGCTATTGAAAATCCAGGTCGATAATGAAGTCCGCTTTGAGGCCGCCGAAGGTCAGGGCCCTGTCAATGCGCTCGATGCGGCCTTACGAAAGGCGCTTTCGAACTTCTACCCGATCTTGGACTCCATGCATTTGATCGACTATAAAGTCCGTGTCGTCAACGGCCAAGCTGGTACAGCAGCTCGAATTCGAGTCAACATTGAGAGTAGCGACGAAAACCATTCGTGGCGAACCATCGGTGTGAGCGAAAACATCATTGAAGCTAGTTGGTTGGCGTTAATCGATGCAGTTGAATACAAGCTACACAATGCAGAGCTAACTATACAAACCAATCGTATCGATGGGCTATAGCTCTCGAATAAGATGAAACGCGATCCTGTGGTAAGAAACCACCTTTACACAAACACGAAGCAATAATTACGTCATGACCGAAGCCATTAAGAATGAATCTGCGGCTGCCGCGATACCAAACCGATTTGACTTTGCGAAGGAGGCCGCAGTTCTATTTTCCCAATGGGAAGGAAATGGCTGTTTCAATGCTGAAGTCGATCCAAAAAAGAAACCTTACACGATTGTTATTCCACCCCCCAACGTGACGGGCGCATTGCATCTCGGTCATGCCCTTAACAATACGCTCCAAGACATTCAAATTCGGATGCATCGAATGATGGGCTATTCGGCCCTTTGGATGCCTGGAACGGATCACGCGGGTATCGCGACTCAGGCAGTGGTCGAGAAAAGGCTTAAAGAGCAAGAGAACAAGACGCGGCATGATTTAGGCCGTGAACAGCTCGTTAAGCGAATTTGGGATTGGAAGGCACAGTACGAGTCAAGAATTCTTGGGCAATTGAAGCGAATGGGCTGTTCCTGTGATTGGCGGCGGACTCGATTCACGCTCGATGATCAGTGTGCTAAAGCGGTTCGAACCACGTTTCACGACCTTTTCTCGAAAGACTTAATCTATCGCGGTAAACGCCTTGTCAATTGGGATACCTATCTTCAAACGGCAGTGAGTGATGACGAAGTCTTTCACGAAGTCGTTAAAGGGAGTTTCTGGCATTTTCGCTATCCAGTGATCGATCCCAAGCCAGGCGAACCTACGCACGTAACGATCGCAACGACTCGACCGGAAACCATGTTGGGAGATACGGCAGTCGCAGTCCACCCTGACCCCGCCTCGGCACTCGATAAGACGGAAGCTACCCTGAAGGAGCGACTTGAGGCTGCCCCAGCCAAAGACAAGTCCTCCATTCAAATTCAGCTAGACGACCTCCAAGCTAGACGCCTATCGCTCCTCCCGAAATTAGTGACGTTAGCCAAGATGGCTCGCGAGGGCCGAATGCTTCGATTGCCACTCGCCGATCGTGAGATTCCGTTGGTGGCTGATGTCTGGGCCAAACCTGAGCTTGGAAGTGGGTGCGTGAAGGTTACACCTGCCCACGATCCTAACGATTATGAAGTTGGTAAACGTGCAAACCTACCGATGATCAATATTTTGAATGTCGATGGCACGATCAACGAAAACGGCGGCCCCTATGCTGGGCTGACGATGCCCAAGGCGAGGGTCAGGGTGGTCGCCGACTTGGAGACGCTTGGTCTCCTTTCTGAAACCGAAGATCGAGAGATTGATCTGGCGCATTCCGATCGCAGCAAAACACCCATTGAACCCTACTTGGCCGACCAATGGTTTGTTCGAATGGATAAACTGGCTCAATCTGCGATTGATACCGTCACGGATGGTCGTGTCAAGATTTTTCCGGAGCGCTATGCGAAAAGCTACCTCGACTGGCTTGGTGAAAAACGCGATTGGCCAGTGGGACGCCAGTTGTGGTGGGGACATCAGATTCCGATCTGGAGTAAGTCATTCGACGCGAAATCGACGGCCGATTCATTTATAAACAAACTAATTGCTCTATCTGAAGTAGGTACAGGGCTGATCAAGGTACATCTGGAAACACCCGAAGGAAACCAAACGTTATTCGTCGTGCATGTTTGCATACGGGATGATGACCCGGGGCTCGAAACTAAGATCGAAAGCCTTGGCCTCGTGCGACAGCAGGATGTTTTGGATACATGGTTTAGTTCGGCCCTATGGCCGCAGTCGACGCTAGGTTGGCCCGACAAGACAGAGGAGCTTGCCTACTTCTACCCAACGAATGCACTGATTACCTCTCGAGACATTATTACACTTTGGGTCGCTAGAATGGTTTTAATGGGGTTGAACAATCTTCAAAAGGTGCCGTTCAGTGAAGTCTTTATTCATCCCAAGATATTGGACGGCTACGGCGAAACAATGTCCAAAAGCAAAGGCAATGGAGTAGATCCAATCGATGTAATCGATAAGTTTGGACCGGATGCGTTGCGGTTTGGATTGTGCTGGCTAGCAACCGACACGCAAGACGTGCGTATGCCTGTTCAGTACGAATGTCCGCATTGCGAGGCGTTGGTTAACCAAACGAAAGAGAATCGACAAAAGCATCGGATCAAGTGTGACAAGTGCGGTAAGGCGTTTTCTACACAGTGGGCCGAAACCGAAGCCGACAAACTTTTGCCTAAGGCGCCGGTTGTTAGTGAACGCTTCGAGGTCGCTCGCAACTTTGTCAACAAGCTTTGGAACGCTTCGCGCTTCGCGATGATCAATCTGGAACTCGCTGCAGATGGTCAAATCAATGTTGATGAAACAGCACTTGGTTCACTTCCACTAGAAGATCAATGGATTTTATCTCGACTATCGACCGTTACTGCCCAAGTCACCGAGAGTCTTCGAACCTATCGCTACGCGGAAGCGGCGAGATTTGCCTATGAGTTCGCTTGGGATGATTTTTGCAGTCTGTATGTTGAAATCGCGAAACCACGGATGCAGAACCCGGAAACACGAGCCGTCGCTCAGAGCGTTCTTGCCTATGTGCTCGATTCCATGTTGCGATTACTTCACCCGATCGTGCCATTCGTGACCGAAGCGATTTGGCAGCACCTTGCGAACGTCGTCCCGGCTCGAAGTAACGAGCTCAATTCGAGAACTGGATCACGCTGGATAATGCTCTCAGACTGGCCGGTCGCAAACAAGCAGCATTTACAACCGGCGATTGAAAACCAGTTCTCGCAGTTTACAGGCCTCTTGGGGGCTATCCGAGAGATTCGGTCTCGCCAAAACATTGCGTCAAAAGAGACGATGGACTGCTATGTTCGATGTGATGCAGTAACCGAAAAATTGTTATCACCGATGCAACCGTTTTTACAATCGATGGCCGGTGCGAACGTGGTTGAATGGTGCAAAAATCCTAGTATTCCAAGTATTCAAGCTCACATGCCATTGGAGTCGATGGATGTTTACGTCGATTTAGGAAAGTTTATCGACGTAGATGCGGAAATCACACGCAATACGAAACTTTTAGAGAATCTTGTCAAGCAAATCCAAGGCAAGGAAGGGAAGCTATTGAACGAATCCTTTGTTGCTAGAGCGCCGGAGGACGTTGTTCGTAAGGAGCGCGAATCGCTTGGTGAATTGATTAGTCAACGTCTTTCTACCGAAGCAGCTCTTGAAAAGCTCCGTGCAATGTGACATGGTCCGTGTGGTTTGTCCTTCGGGAACGATGTTTGCCGCTACCTTTTTCCGTCTCCGCAATACTACTCATTGATTTTCAACTTAGAAGTGCTGCTTTATGCCGAAATATGAAATCCAGATTGTCACGACCCGTACGCAAAAGCGCGAGTTCATGGACTTGATATGGCGGCTTTACAAAGGGGATCCCAATTGGATTCCGCCCTTGATAGGCCATCAGCAAGAGTTAGTCGGGTTCAAGAAACACCCATTTTATGAACGCAACAAGATTCGGACATTTTTGGTTATTCGAGACGGAGTAACAGTAGGACGCATTGCGGCGATCGTGAACTATGGACATATCGAACGTTATGAAGAGAAACGTGGCTTCTTCGGGTTTTTCGATTGCGAGGACGACTCACAGGCTGCCAAGATGCTTTTTGATGCGGCTACTGAATATTTACGTAGCGAGGGCATGGCCTATGTCCGCGGGCCGTGCAATCCCTCCCTCAATTACGAGCTCGGATGTCTCGTAAACGGATTTGATACGCCGCCTACGTTCATGATGACTTACAATTGGCCCTATTACGAAAAATTGATCCAAGAGAATAGTTTTGAGAAGACTCAGGATCTCTATGCATTCGAGGGGCGACTTGAAAACATCAAGGACATTAATCCGAAGTTTTACTTTGTAATCGAAGAAGTGAAGCGTCGTTTTAATTTGAACCTTCGCAAGGCAGATAAGAGAAACTTGGGGAAGGAAGCGGCCCTGTTCGTCGACATCTATAACAAGGCGTTAATTTCAACTTGGGGGTTTGTCCCTTTAAGTCCGGCTGAAGCTCAGCACATCGCGGGCTCCATGAAGCTTCTTATCGAACCCGATTGCACCACAATTATCGAAGTCGACGGGAAACCGGTTGGAGTGGCATTAGGGCTGTTGGATTTCAACCCGATCATTAAACAAATCAATGGGCGGTTGTTCCCATTCGGTTTCCTCAAGCTGCTCTTCGGAAGAAAGAGTATCAAACGGATTCGCTTGATGAGCAACAATATTCTTCCCGAATTCCAGCGGTGGGGACTGGGGCTGGTCGCACTGCATCGCATGGCTCCGGACGTGATGGGCCGAGGGATTCACGAATGCGAGTTCTCGTGGGTTTTGGAATCCAACCAACTCTCGCGTGGTTCGCTTGAGCGATCGGGAGCACGGCTCATCAAAACGTATCGTCTGTATGATCGAAAGCTCTAGGACCTAGAGGTTTCCATCAAGGAAATTTTTGCGAGCAATCTCTAGAGCTGCCGGGTGAAGAGTTGCATTCGTGGCAAGAATGCTGCTAGGACCGTTAAATGTCAAAGGGTTCCCGACACAATTAGTCACGAGGCCGCCCGCTTCCGCGACGATCAATCCACCGGCGGCGTGATCCCAAGGTTGCAGCTTATACTCCATAAAAACTCCGTAATCGCCTCGAGCTAACTGAGCTAGATCAAGCGCAGCGGCTCCGAAACGTCGAACGCCGTGAACATTAACGCGAAAGAATTCTCCGATCGCGCGTAACGTTGCTTCCATCATCTTGTCCCGGTCATAGTAGAATCCAACCGCGACCATCGTGTCGGATAAGCTCGCGTCCGTCGCAACACTCAACCGGCTCAAGTTGGCGTCGCCGATAGGGAGCTTATCGCATGACCAGGCGCCAAAACCTTTCGCTGCGACAAACCATTCACTTGAAATTGGGTTGTAGACGATCCCCAGTTCCGCACGGCCGTCACGAACAAAGGCGATTGAAATCGCGAATTGAGGGATTCCATGGAGAAAATTGCTTGTGCCGTCCAAGGGGTCGATTATCCAAAGCTCTGGAGCATCGAATCGGTCCCGATGGGATTCTTCAGCCAAGAATTGGTGTCCTGAAAATTCTGCTCGTATTAGGTCAACAATCGCCGACTCTGATTCTAGGTCTGCTTGCGAAACAAAGTCGACCAGTGATTTTGAATGAACAGAAACCTGCTGCCGGAAATGACTTTTTAGAATTTCGCCCGCTTTGTGGGCTGAGAGACAGGCAATCTCGTAATAAGGGTGAGGAATCAAGCAACGCTCCGGGAGAACTGAACTAAAGTCAAAACTAAATTACTCGGTATCGAATCCACCATCGACGTGGTAGTAAACGTGTCGGGAGTGTATGATCGTTTGAATTATGATAGCTTCGTCGTAGGCAAAAACGACGTGGCTTTCCATTTTGTAAGTTTATTGTTTGAATAGTTTAGGAGTTTCATGGCATGACATGGTTGCCACTTTTTCGACGTGTTTTTGTCGTCGCCGGGCTTTTCGGTTGCTTTACGCTTTTGCTTCATCCGGTTGCAGCCGAAACACGTCTAACGATCGGACTGGATGCACCGGAGCTTGATATCTCAGACTGGCTTCAGGAGACTGATGATTCCACCAAGTCTGAAGTGACAAAATTTGAAAAAGGCCAAATCTATGTGGTTGAATTTTGGGCGACGTGGTGTGGACCTTGTATTCAGTCGATGCCGTATCTAGCGCAACTGCAAAGGAAGTACTCCGACAAAGGTGTCCGCGTCATTAGCGTCAGTGAAGAGGATATTCCAACAGTAAAAGAATTTTTGTCGCGCGAAACGAAAACGCGAGACGGATCTGTGGTTACCTTCCAGGAGCTGACAAAGAGCTACTCACTAACGACAGATCCTGATGGATCGACACATCGCGATTACACGACCGCTGCAAACATTCGTGGCATACCTGTTGCGTTCATCGTTGGAAAAGACTCCAAGATCGAATGGATTGGGCACCCGCTTAGCATGGATAAGCCACTGGAGCAAGTTATTGAGGGTACTTGGGACCGTAATAGCTTCGCCATTGAGTACGAGGAGGAAAAGCGATTTGAGGACTTACAAGAGTCCATTTCGATGCGACTGGAATCCCTTAATGGCCGGGAGCCTTCGGCGAAACTGGTCACCGCAATCATTGCTTCGGTGGAGACGTTTTTAGAAGGGACCAAGACGCCAGCTATTCTTAAGAAGCTACATGATCTGCAATTCGATTTGCTTCTTCAGTTTAAACCTGATGCTCCTGAAACTATAACGTCTTATGAGGCGAAATTAGGATCCCTCAAACGGCGTCCGTTGGAGGCAAATGGTTTGAACTGGGGGGTGTATGAACTTGCAAAAGCCGGCCATATATCCAATCGTGACTTTGTCGTTATAGCGCTCGACAAGTCTAAAAAGCTAGTTGAGCAAGTGCCGGCAGAACAAGTAGGTACTGTTTACGATACGATTTCGCATTTGCAATATTTTCTGGGCGATCTTCCTGCGGCACTTGACGCTGCAAAACTGGCTGCAGAAGCACCCGATGCCACACCCGACTTTGCCGCTTTTGTTTTAAAGCTCGAAATGGAAATATCAGAGGTAAAAGCGAAAGAAGGTCGTTAGCGGACGCAAGGCACGACTCCCGATGCGAGTTGTCCTTGAGAGTGGCGGTCTGTTATATAGTTAAAATTTACTCTAGCTGTTGTAACCTCTTTTTGGACGAAAGAACGTTCCTGTATGGAATATGAGCGGTCGGCTGGGATTTTGTTGCATCCCACTTCATTACCGGGGCAATACGGGATCGGTGATATAGGGCCGTCCGCGTTTAAATGGATTGACTTTTTAGCTGAATCGCAATTGAGTCTTTGGCAAATTTTGCCTCTTGGTCCAACAGGCTATGGTGACTCGCCCTATGCTTCGTGTTCTAGTTTTGCTGGAAATCCAATGCTTATTAGCATTGAACTGCTTGTCTCGTCAGGGGAACTTACTGCCGAAGATATCGGGGACGTTCCTGAGTTTACTAACGGCCGCGTTGATTTTGCAGCGGTTATTGCGTTCAAGTATCCTGTACTGATCAAGGCAGCTTTGGCGTTTCTGGGAAGGCCGGGATCGGATCGCCGTTTGAATGAGTTTACCGGCTTTTGCGTTAAGCAATCCTCGTGGCTCGACGATTATTCCACGTTTATAGCCATTAAAGAATTTTTTGATGCCAAAGCTGTATCTGAGCAAGCGGCCGAGTCGATTTGGAATCGCTACTGGGATCGCAATATAGCTCACCGCGAACCTGATGCGATGGCACATTGGAGATCAAACTGTGCCTCAGAAATCGCAGTCCAGAAAGTTCTTCAGTTCTTTTTCTTTGAGCAGTGGCTAGCGCTAAAGTCCTACGCTAACGAGAAGCAAATCTTGATTATCGGTGATCTACCCATTTATGTCTCGCAAGATAGTGCGGACGTTTGGGCTGCGCCCGAGTCTTTCCGCCTAGACGAGGAATGTTGCCCTGTTCTGGTCGCGGGGGTTCCCCCTGACTACTTCAGCGAAACAGGTCAACTATGGGGTAATCCTGTTTACAACTGGAAGTCGATGCAAGCCGACGGATTTCAATGGTGGATTAGACGATTCAAAGGAACATGCGAGTTAGTCGATATCCTCAGAGTAGACCACTTTAGAGGATTCGAAGCGGGATGGTCGGTTCAGGCTGGAGAATTAACGGCCGTCAATGGAGAGTGGATTTCAGCCCCTGGCATGTCGCTTTTTGCTGAAGTACGTAAGCAACTTGGTGACCTTCCGATCCTCGCAGAAGATTTAGGATTGATTACACCGGAAGTGGAATCGCTTCGAGATGGTAACGGCTTTCCCGGTATGCGAATTCTACAGTTTGCGTTTGAGAATGCTGAAGACCGTAATAGTATCTTTTTGCCTCATAACCATATCAAGAATTCGGTTGTTTACACGGGTACTCATGACAACGACACGATATTAGGTTGGTACGACTGTCGCTCTAGCGTCGAGAAAGAAAGAATTGAGGAATATGTGGGGTACCCCCTAACCGACGTCGCGTGGGATTTCATACGACTTGCTTTTGCATCGGTTTCGCAACTTGCGATCATTCCAATGCAGGACGCGTTAAGACTACCAGCCGAGTGTCGGATGAATACGCCGGCAACTTCGAGCGGCAATTGGACGTGGAGAATGGAGGAATCGGCGATGAGTCCCGAATTAGCCCAACGTCTTGCGACTCTGGTCAACGTTTATGATCGATGAGCATTTCTGGCACTTTAGAGACATCGTTAGAGATGGATCCATATCGCAACTTGGTGGCGCCTACGTTCTCAAGTGATTATACTTGGGGCGTCATGGCGTTCTGCCGTTGATGACTTCGTGAGGCGAGCTTTACGTTATTATTGTTGTTATTACTAATTAGGTGTCCATCGTGCATGATGAAGTAGATGTCGGTACCCAGCTAGAACATTTTGAGCTGATAGGTCGTCTTGGAATGGGCGGGGCCGGGGCCGTTTTTAAAGCAAGGAATTTGAATGACGGTAAAGAGTATGCCCTAAAGACATTGACTTCAGAAACAGCGGTCAACGAGTAAATTCATAAGCGAGTCATTCGCGAAATTACGGTTGCACAAAAGTTAAAACACGAGAACATCGTCGCATACGATTATTGTGGGTTTGACGAAAATGTCCTTTACTACACGATGGAGCTTGTTCCTTGGGGAACACTTGGCGAGGTGCTCGCGCGAAAAAAAAGCTACCGTGGAGGGACGCAGTCGAGTGCGGTATCGATATCTGCCGAGGATTGAGCCACTTACATAAGTCCAACATTGTGCATCGCGATCTAAAACCCGCCAATATTTTTCTTTCGGATGATGGCCGATTAAAGCTTGGTGATTTTGGTTTGGCCCGCGACTTAGAATCCTTGCGACTAACCCTCCAGGGCTTTACTGTTGGTACTGCAAAATATCTCGCTCCAGAACAGGCAATGGCCAAGGACGATATTGAATCAAGTGGATAATGCGAGTCCTGGTGATGGAGGCGAAACAGTTGCGTCTAGTAGCGAAAAGCAATCGCTGACGAGCCGACTTGTGGCAAGCGAAGATCAAGAACGCAAAGTTAACAAAGTGGGGCTTGCCGTGGTTTTTGGGATCGCGATCATCGGGATCATTATTGCAATCGTAATGTCGAGAAGATGAAGGCAATACCAATAGTTTCACCAAGGAACGCGAGGATGACGCAAAATACAAGCATCAGCGTCAGGGCGCGAGGGACTCCAGGTAGTCAACAAGGGACGCTAGTTCCAACGTCGTAAAATCGTTCATGATGCCCGTCGGCATCACCGAAATCGGGGAGGTCTTGCGCTCTTGAATATCGTCCTTCATAATGACAGTTTCTTTTCCGTGCTGATCGCGAATTGTCACGCGATCGGTAAGCTCGCTGGTAACGAACCCGGTTAGTACCAAATCTTCGTTGGTTTGAATCAAGTTCGTTACAAAACCTTGGGCGATCGTCTTATTGGGCTCAAGGAGAGCTGTCACCAATTCTGGGCGTTTATAGGTCTTTGCAATGGTACCCAAATAAGGACCTTTCTGCGGTTCGTCTTGTCGAACTGTATGACATGCGGAACAGTTCGCTCGGGTAAACACCTGCTTTCCAAGATTAAAATCACCATGACTATCGATAACAGCTTTGGTTACTTCTTCTACAGAGATCGTGCTAATTTTCGGAGAGTTGTCGGGAACTTTCGCCTTGATAGCTAGTTTGTCGATTGCGGATTTGGCGGTTTTGGCTATCTCCACGTTGGTATTAATAGCCACTTGAAGGATTTGGTCGTCCAGGAAGTGGCTACCTGTTTCCATTGCCGCTTGCATCAATCGTACTTGTCGGCCGGTCTGTTGCCACGCGTCGCCAACCGCTTTCTTTGCCTGCTCACAACCTTCGGGGCTTCCGTTGGTTCTTGATGCGATTGCCAACAGGGCTGCGTCAGCCCAGATACTGTCGGAAAACTCGTTGGAATTGGCAAGCTCTTCAAGAAAGCCTGCTCTCGATTCTAGCTTTGAGGAACCAAGAAAAGCGTCTCGAGCCTTCTTCCGGTCTTCGGCAGAGGCCTCTTTGATTTCGAGTGATCGTAGGGCGGCGAGGGTGGCCTTCGTAGAGTCTTTTGTATCTACTTTTGAAAGCGCGACAATTGTATTCACAAGGGTTGTTATCGACACTTCTTTCAAGTTCGCAGCTCGATACAAAACAGCCATACCTGGTTCCGATACGTCATCCGAAACGGCCAACTGGGCGATTACGGAGCCAAGTAATCGGTCGTTGGTTTTAGCGAGTTCTATTAGATTTGCGAGCGAATCGTTAGCAGGAATCCGGTTACTCTGCATCAGTTCGAGTAAAGCAGCAGCTTCCTCTGGATTAGCACGTTCAAGTGACTTTCTTAGGACCTCTGAAATGTTTTTGGTTTCACTCCACGATTCGGGTTGGTAATAGGGGCCTCGCGTGTCAGGTCGAGTCCCCCAAGAATCACCGTTCCACTTGCCTTCCTCAAAATGGAGCCTACAAAGGGCTGCGAGAATGTCGACACGGAGATGGGAATTGGTTGTTTGGGAAAGCCTAGTTACCAGTTCATCGACGACCTCAGGGGTATGCATCATCTCCAACGACCGGAGAATGGCTTTCGCGTTCACGCGTTCAGAATCTAGAGCCTGGAAGCATGCCTTGCTAGCGTTCCGGCTTGCGAGACACCTGATCGCAGTATGAACTACAATTGGATCTAGATCATCTAAGTGACTAATGATTTCCTCGTCCGATGCTGATGTTTGAAATTGGTCTAGCAGGTTGCGCTGAGTACTTCTCGAGGCAACACCCTGATCGAGTAACTCAAGGTGGCGGAGATTTCCCCGTCGGATCAGTTCACGTTGAGCCTCGACACGTCGACGGTAACTCGGCGCATGCATCAGATCAATTAACCGTGTATCGCTTTCGGTCGCAAATTTCGGCATTTCTTCCGGCTGAAAGTTTTTAGGTTTCACGCATACGATGTAACCAACATCAGGACCGGCCCAGTCAAACGTGGCACCTCTCCAGCTAGCACAGTAGACTCGACTATTGCCGTCTACATCGGCATCGGTTGGACGAGTCATCTTGATAAAGGAATCCGGCTTACGTGTCTCTTGAAAGGTCGCTCCCTTAGCTAATACGGAGTGGCGAAACAACGATCCCGTACCCCAATCAGCAGTAAAGGGTGCATTGCCCCATTTACCAAATCCTGGTTCGTCGATGTAGACCGCGCCACACCCCGAGCCTCCGCCATAATCGGCAAGTGGTTGGATGCATTCTGTGGGGAAATTTTTGTAGAGTCGAGGGTAACCGTGATCGTCCATCCCTGTAAAGTGATGTAGCCGAACATCCCAACCACCACCGTCGTTTGTGTTGTCGCGAGCGAACATATCCATTTGTGGGCTGATTGCGACCTCCAGAATGTTTCGGGTTCCAGTCGAATAGACCTCTAAACCGGTACCGTCAGGTCTCACGCGAATAACACCGCCGCCTCGATGTGTTAGTTTGCGGCCGTCTGTTCCCTCGGCATCGATGAAGCCGAAGTCACCACCGGCAATATACAACCAGCCATCGACTCCTAAACTAACGCCGTTAGTCGTGTGATCTGCAGGTCGTTTGTCGTAGTCGAAGGCGAGGTTCCTCACTAACACTTTCTGTTCATCTGCTATTCCATCACCATCGTTATCGATAAACGCACTGAGATGTGGCGGATGCATGAGGTAAAGCCGATCATGATCCCAAACCAACCCCCTTGGGGCATCGACTTGGCAGAACACCTTGGTTTCATCAGCACGGCCATCACCATCCAGATCTCTTAGTCGAATAACACGTCCTCGATCTGGAGAGCGCCCCAGCGATCCGTTACCATCGGAGCTCACGAAAACAGTTCCGTCGACGGAAGCAGCCACAAATACCGGGTAGTTGACTGCAGGCGGCGCGGCGAACAAAGTCACTTCGAAACCATCGGGAACTTGGACATCCTCGAGTATGGATGCCTCTTTCTGTTTGGTCATCGGTTCAATCTTCGGGAGCATGTTCCCTGACTTCGCGAACCTGTCACCCTGCGTCGGGACGAATACATTCTTTTCAGCCGAAGTATCGCAAGGCCACAGCTTCGTGATTCCTTCTCCCTTCAGCTTTACCTCCCAAATACTGCACCAACCACCGTTGCTTCCTAAACCCGTAATGCGCAAAAATTGCACGGGGGAACCTATAACAACGGGCTCGGCTCCTTTATGCATCTCTGTGTTGTTCTTAGCATCTATCAACGTTGTCCAAGTTTTACCGTCGGCGGAACCTTCAATCAGGTACTTGTAGGTCGTGCCATTGGATTCCCAGAGGATTTCGATCTCTGAAGGGGTAACAGGTTTTTCAAACTCAAAATGCAACCATTGTGGATAATCGGGACCGCTGGCGCACCATCGAGTATCTCCCTTCCCATCAATTGCGTAAAGATTTTCGTTACCAGCCTGTGTACTCGACGCGGTTACTTTAACAAGAGTCGCGCCCTCTGGCGGACTTCCTAGTGAAACGTCCGATGGTGACTTGACCATGTTTTTGTCGATGAACGTAACTTTGTTTTCGCCCGGATAAGGAGTCAAGTACTCCGGCGTTAGTCTATCGCAGGCCCAAAGCAACCCACGCGTTACCAATTCGAGATAGCGAGGGTCTTGTACCGTTTCCGTGTTGTGCCCGAGCGAAGTGCTAAAACTTCGGGCACCCTGCGCCTCATTCGTCCAAACAACGATGGCTTCGTCAACCCTCGTTTTATCCTTGTCGCTTACGGTTTGTTTTCCTACTGCCAGGGAATTTGCGTCGAACAAGGTAACGTTGTTGTAGAGCTCTTCGCGAACAGTGGTCCAATCGCTGAGCGTTTGCGTAATTGGATGTTTCGAATCGGCAAAATGAATCTCGATAGGCTCTTGAGGACCATGACTATTCGATTGTAGACCGAGGTGTTTAAACCAAGCGTCGGTTCCGTTGCGGAAGCTGTGCAACGCACAATGAAGGTGAACGGCAGGAATTTTCTGATGTGTCTGAATAATCCGATTGATGAGCGCGTCATCAGAAATACTTGCAGCACACTCATCATGAATGATCACATCATAGCCATCCGCCCAGTTTAATTTCGAATAGAGCGGCAAGTAAGGCGCGGTCGTCGAATTGTCGGTCCAATAAACATCTACTTGAACATTCGCTCGCGATTGAATCCCTTTGCAAAGAGCTTCTTGTTGAGCCGCATAATCGTGACAACAACCACCCGCGATAAGGAGCGCCTTTAACGGCCTTGGCTTTGCCTCTTGTCCATGAACATGTATTGAACTGATAAAGAACAGTACGCAAATCGCGACAAACACAGAGGATTTTGTCATTAGCTTTAGTGGGTTGCAGGTGGAGGAACGTGGCGGACGTTGGTAAGTGAAATTCTGTGCACGGTCGTTTGCCAGAGGGGCGGCAATGGCGCCTCCAACACATTTCAACTTGATAGTGTAACCACACTGCACGACTTTTTACAGGTTTCCCCGTTCGCCGGGGTCCATCCAGTCTTCGTAATTTATGGCCATCGTGTCACTCGATTGGCACTAACAAAACGGAGCCTGTATCGACTATGCACCCTTCGATCTATCCGAATGCAAGCAGCGCATCGACTGCGAAATCCAGACTATGCGACAATGATGCCCATGATCTTGATGCTTCGCAAGCTTCTGCCCGGTCGTCTATTCATCTGCTTAGTCCGGAAGGCTATTTGGGCTTTATAGTGGAATTATCTGGCGCAGAGGGTTCAGGAAAAACAACATTTTCCTTTTGCAGTTCGTCGTCAAACTCTTCCTTCGACGATCTCCAACCCTCGATGACTTGCATGATCATCCTCGTGCTGTTTAGTAAACCGACGACCATTAGCGGTGCAGAATAGCAGAACAGCAGAAAAACTAATTGCGTACCACGATCCGTTCCGTCCTGGTTTACCGCTGGCGTTGTGCCAAGCCAAAGATGAATCTCATTCGACACTGAAGGCAAACGCGTCGCCCAAAGCAAGATAGCCGATACGGCGGAGATGACGACCATCAAAACCAATAGCGATCCCATCGAAAACCGGAAGCCTGACGGTTGTTTTCGTGCAAACGGAGACACGTCTCGGTTGCCGTTTCCTTCTGGACTTATGGTTTTCAAAATTGAACCATCGGAAAAGTGAATCTACTCAATACGACCAAGGGACTGTCTTTGAATAACTTCCCAATACCACCAACACACGGCATAAGCTAGTGAATCGGCCATTCGGCCTCATAAAACATTGGACCGCATAAAATTTGTTTGGATCACTACATCCTCCCCTCCCAAGTGTGGCTATCGCCCGCCGACCCTCCCAATACTACGTTTCAGAGGGTTACAGCTATCTGTTGAGGCGGCGATCGGTGAGAAGTTTCCTTATTTACAAACAAGCACTCAAGGGCTTAAGGCATTTTGATCTATTTTTTACCAATTTCATAGGCAACTATTTCCTTGTCGTTTCTTACAAAAAGGCAGCGATCTGCGAAGGCCGGGTAGCTCCAGACAACGGCTCGGCCAAAGCAGTCATTTGTTGCATCCAGGACCTTGAAACGACCTAGTTCCTCGTATTTTTCAGGTGATAGCTTTGCAATGATGAAATCACCCGTTTCACTTAGCAGATAATAGAGTTCACCTACTTTGGTTAGAAACGCCGTGCCGTGCGATTGTCGTCGCTCACCGCCGCAAGTCGGCTTGAACGTTTCCCACATACGTTCACCGTCTTTAGCCCGAACACAAATCATAGACCCCTTCTCGCAATCAGCGCCATAAATGTAGTCGCCGTCAAAAACAGGAGTACTGTTGGCACAATAGATCGCGTGCTTTGCCTTTCCTTTCCATAGTTCGCGAAGTGGTTTCTTCTCGGACGTTCGGTCGATTTCGAACATAGCCGCGACTTCGCCGATACCGCTAACGAACATTCGATTACCGCTAATGACAGGTGGCGTAATCGACATTTCATACTTGGGTGTAAAAGGAACAGACCAAATCTCTGCTCCAGACTGAGGGTTCAAACCATGTAACGCTTTTGGCTCCCAGACGAGGATCTGGTCCTTACCCGCGATAGAGAAAATCGAGGGAGGACAGTAGCCTATATTGTCTCCTGAAAGGGATCTCCAAACCTCTCTGCCGTTTTTCTTTTCAAGCGCCACCACTAAGCTACCATCGCCTCCCGCGAGAGTGATCACCAAGTCTTGATAGATCAACGGCGCTGCAGCATAACCCCAGATCGGAGTCTCGGTCTTATACTCATCACGTAACTGACGATTCCATCGAACCTTACCAGTATCTCTAGCCAAGCAGATCAAATCACCTTCGGCGCCTAGCGAATACACCGAGTCGCCGTCGACTGTTGGAGTCGCCCGTGGGCCGGCGGGATAAGAGATAGCGTACTCGCGATCATACCGATGAGTCCAAAGGAGTTTTCCAGATTCGAGATCAAATGCATGGATTCTTTCCGATCCGCCAAGCTTATCGCGCGTACTCGGGTTATTGGTCTTCTCGCCGGTACGTTGAAGATAATCGGTGACGAAAACGCTTCTACCCGCTACAACTGGCCCTGAATACCCTAAGCCGACTTCCGCTGACCAACGTTTGCGAAGCCCTTCTTCGGGAATTACCGTAATGACATCTTTTTCCTCGTAACGCCCATCTTTTTGCGGTCCATTCCACTGTGGCCAATCAATCGCAAGCAACCGTGATTTGCATTGCAACTCACCGATGCCACAGGTGAAAGTCAGAGCGAACAGCCATTTCGTGTTCAAGATTTGTTTCAACATACATTTTCTCAATATCAATAGATAATCGGGCAATCAACTATCGGGCAATCAACTAACGCTGTGACTGGGTCATCGACAGCTGAAATAGGTCCGGCATAGCCTCAAATGTTTCCACACTCCCCAGCAGGGTGAAAGCGGAAACGTCATCGACATGAACGTTCAACAGATGACCAGCTTGCCTACTATTTCCGTTCCAAACCACGATTCGATCACACCTCGTTCGACCAGTCATTTGTATTGCCGGGCCCTCTTCATGCCTTCTCATCGACCATTTACTAGGTCCTTCCACCAGGACTTCGACCGTGCGTCCTAGAAACGGAAGGTTGTCCTCTAAGCAAATCGCGTCTTGAACTTGGAGAAGGTCCTGATTTCGGCGTTTCTTAACTGCGGCAGGCACATCGTCGGGGTAGATCTCAGCACCCTTCGTTCCGGCACGCTCACTATACTGAAAAATAAAACTGTTCTTAAATCTGCAGCGCCGGACCAGTTCCATGGTTCCTTGGAATTCTTCCTCCGTCTCACCGCAGAATCCGACGATAAAATCACTGGCGACGGTCGCAAGGGGAATGATCTCGCGGATACGATCCATCATCTCGTAGTAGTCAGCGGTCGTATAACCTCTCTTCATACGTTTCAAGACCGCATCGCTGCCACTTTGAGCTGGCACATGAAAGTATGGTGAGCACTTCGGTAGATCTCTCACAGCTTCCAGTAGGTCTCGAGTCATATCCTTAGGGTAGTTTGTTACAAATTTTATCCGCTCAATTCCTTCGACCTCGTTCAGCTCGACTAGCAGATCACTCAATCTGGTGACCTTCCCAGCCTCT
>Ga0105045_10000613_pt1 | contig 26798 bp, 23 predicted proteins | sample MAT02_FD_78089 | JGI IMG/M metagenome (GOLD analysis project Ga0105045, IMG submission 78089) | Freshwater microbial communities from Lake Fryxell liftoff mats and glacier meltwater in Antarctica - MAT-02 (megahit assembly) | ecosystem: Environmental > Aquatic > Freshwater > Ice > Liftoff... | reverse complement strand
CCGCAGCCCGATGCGACCCCGGAGGTGGTCTGGCTGGCAGCCCGGGCGCGCAGACTGCGCAGCGAGGACGGTGCGGGAGGCGTGGCCATGGGGGTGGCCTACGACATCAGCGAGCGCAAACGCGCCGATCAACAGGCGACACTTTTGGCGCATGAGGTGGAACATCGCGCGAAGAACGTGTTGGCCCTGGTGAGCAGCATGTTGCGCGTAACACCCTTCGAAACGGCGGAGAGCTTCGTTGCCGCCATTGAAGGCCGTGTTGCCGCCCTGGCGAGGTCCCTCACGCTGATCGGACGTCGCAGCTGGGCTGGTGCGACGCTGCGCGAGATCCTTGAAGCGGAATTGGCACCTTTCATGGGTGGGAAAGACGGACAGGTGCGCATCGATGGGCCGCGTGTTCTGCTACCGCCCCAAGTGGCGCAGGCCATGTCCATGGCAATGCACGAGTTGGCGACCAATGCGGCGAAATATGGCGCGCTGTCGGTCGCTCCAGGCAAGGTGGATGCCACATGGAGTATCGAGGGCGACCACGTTGCGCTCACATGGCGCGAGACCAGCGGCCCAAGGCTGGATGGCCCACCCGCGCGGACAAGTTTTGGCAGCCTGCTGATTCGCTCGGCTCTGGAGAATCAGTTGGGTGGCACCCTCGTTCGCCAGTGGAAGAAAGATGGGCTGGTCTGCGAGGTCACCTTTTCATTCCTGCCAAGCACAACCCAGGCCATAGAAGGAAGATCCTAAAGAGGCGAAAGAGACCCAATGCCTGCCCTCAATGTGTGAGGCGTTTCATTTTCCGAGGGCGGCCAACCAACTCACAAACTGTCGCTGGCCCCCGAACACGCCGATGACACCCACACAAAAGGCCGCTGGACCTTTCGGTCCAGCGGCCGGATGCGTCAGGCGGACCTGACTTAAGGACGATAAGTCGTATTTTCAGGGCGAGCACCGCTCACATTGGTATCCGCCGCATCGTCAACTGCGCGGCTTGCCTTGGTACCTGGGGGATTGTAGCGGTCGTTTTCCGGACGAGCGCCAGAGATGTTCGTCCCCAGAACGTCGTCAGTACCGCGGCTAGCCATGGTCCCTGGAGGGTTGCTCGAAGTGCCATCCGAGCCATAGCCGGACCAGCCACTGGCACGGTATTCGCCAGCGCGGGTCGTATGGTCCACAGGACCGTGGGAATTCATGATTTCCTTGGCACGCGCGATCCGGGTGGCATCCGCACGGACGGTGACCAGGGTCCCGCCGCGCTTGACGCCTTCGGCATAGACGTGCGCCTCCTCCTCATCAACACCTGCCGCGGTCAAAGAGCCAAGAAGGCCGCCTGCCGCTGCGCCGGCGCCTGCACCTGTGATCGCTGCCACCAGCCAGCCGGCGGCTACCAGCGGACCGACACCGGGGATGGCGAGGGCACCAAGGCCAGCCAGCAAGCCGGCGCCACCGCCAACAAGTGTACCAATGCTGGCGCCCGTGCCAGCGCCGGACGAGGCGGTCGTATCAGTATCCGTGCCGGCTTCACGCTGGCTGCTGACGACTGAGACGTGATCGTCGGAAAAGCCGGCAGCTTCGAGCGCATGAACCGCGTTGGTGGCTGCGGCATACGTGTCATAGAGACGGGCGTAGGTCTGATCGGTCATGAGAATGTACTCCGAAAAGGAAAAGGTGGCGGCTCGCCTACAAAGGGCGAGTCGTTGAACAGAATGTCAGCGAACCGGAACGGGGTTGGGGCCGGTCGGGTTTGCACCGGTCGCGTTGATGCCGAGGGTGCGGTCAATCGCACGGCCCGCAGCGGTTCCAGCGGGGTTACCCGGTGTGCCGTCAGGCGCGCGATTCAGACTGTGAGGGGCTGTGCCCATCGGCACAGTAGTATTCGCCCCGGTGCTGGTCGGACGGGCACCTATGCTTGAAACACCAGCCCCGTGCGCGATGCGACCCTGGAAATCCATTGCGACATCGCCCGAGTTGCCACCGCGCGTGGCAGTGGCGCGCCAGAAGCCATTGTCGTCCTTGCGCAAGTTGCTGATTGCGCCGAAGCCATTGGCCTCAAGCCTTGAGCGTGCCTGGCCTTCAGTATAGCTGTTCGAGCCTGACTCGAGCTGAGACGCTGCCACGACGGCGCTGTCGTTGCGGTCAGCAGCGCGCGGCGTAGTGGTCGATGTGCCAGGCTGCGTGCCGATCTGAGCCTGAGCGTTTGGGGAGATGGAAAGGCCGGCTGCCAAGCCGCCCAACATCAACATACGAACCATTTTCATTTATGTGCCCTTTTCTTCTGGCGTTTTCCGCCCTGAAGGCGGACTGCACAAAGAACGGCGATCGCGGGCGATGGTTGCATCAGCGCATGCAACACAAGGGGGCCCAGTCCGGCACTTCGGCAACCTGCTGCACTGACGTTCGTTCTGGGAGTGGTGTCGGCGTGCTGCTGTCACCGCCTTCAAAAAGGATCAACACCATGGCCCGGCACCTCTCGACCGCTTTCATCCTTTCATTGCTACTCAATCCAGGCATCGCTCTCGCGCAGGGGGGCGGAGAGCATCCGCGACCGACTGGTTCGGATCCGAGCGCGCGAGTGAATGAATTGCAGGGCTTATCGCCCGGCCCCACTGGCTCACGCGGGAATCCAACCGGCACAGCATCTGGTCGGCCAGCCGTGCAACCACCGGCAAATGCTACACCGGCGCGGCCTGCTCCTGGTCCAGGAGGTCAGCGTGCAGCAGATTCGACAACTGTGCCTGGTGCAGTAGGGCGTTCGGCCGCGCCCTCGCCGACCAACTGACGCAATGCGTTAGCTTTGACGCTATCCCAGCCGCGTCCGGCGGGCAGTCCAACCGGCGACAGTCGGCGCAAGCGCTACGCTGGCCACCAACATTCTGGGAATGCGCGCCGTCAGGACGGATACCAGGCGGGCGAGGCGCATTCCCCCACGAACACGGAGCGCCCATTCGTTTTGGTATGTGTAGGGCATTGCTCCTCCAAGGACTGCTTGGCCTGCGGCCTCGCCTGAAGCAAGCGCCATCGCGACCCCATCTCCGCAGAAGGATGGAATGACGGAGGCCTGATCTCCAACCCGGAAGGAATTTCCCCCACGCTCCACATGGCCGTATGGGACGCCCCCAATTGTCAACGGCCGTGGGATACTTGGTGTCAGCCCTGACAGGACATGCGCCGCCAACGCCGAACCACGCGCCACATGCGCGATGAAAGCATGGGCCGAACGCGCCGCTTCGGCCACACCAGGTGCATGAGGATCAAGCGCTGCGCAGAGGTTGGCACCGCCCCCGGGCCTAGGCTGCAATCCCGCGTAACCGCCCGCGCAGATCAGCAACAGGATTGCACCTCCCGGTACGTCGCCCGTCAATGGTAGCTTCACGCCTATCGCACCGCCCTTCGCGGAGCGCTGAAGGCCGCGCAGCTCGTGCTTGCCGGTGGCCAATATCAGGTTTGGCGTTTCAATCGTTTCACCGCCAGCCAGCCGCACTTGCCAAAGGTTCCCATGCTGTGCGGCACCACGTACCGACGTGCCGAGCATCACCTCAGCCCCTGCGGTGCGGGCCATATCCAAAAGCGTGGCGTCGAGCGTGGCGCGTGGCAGGCCCCATGCGGGAAAAGGCAGGCGCATCTCAGCCTGTGACGGCCCGGCGGCGAAGATTGCGCGGTGAATCGGCACCGCGCCAAGCGCGGCCATATCAAGGCCCAGGGAGCCCAACCGTTGCGCGGCATCTGCCGCCAGGAACTCACCGCACACCTTTTCGGTGACGACCGCATCGCGTTCAAGCAACAGTGGGCGGGCGCCGCCACGCGCCAGCGCAATGGCGGCCGCAGCGCCCCCCGGCCCGCCGCCGACGATCACAGGCCTCATGCGCCTGGCCCCGAGACAGCCCAACGGAACGGCAGCACCCAGCGGATATCCGCAGCGACCGTGGCCTGCGTTACCAAGCGCTGCAACTCTTCGCGCTTGAAAGCGCGATTGACCGAAATTGGGCCGTCATGGATGACCATCGGATGCATGCGCATCAGTCGCGTGCCCGCCCACACCGCACTCCAGGCAATCCAATGGCGATGCAGATCAAGAACAAGCCAACGCCGTGTTGCATGTTGCGGCAGCCAGCGCAGGAAACGAACCATGGTAGCGTCGTCAAGGTGATGCGCGAACAGCCCACAGATCACCACATCGAAGCGGCGTTCGGCCGGCAGGTCGAACAGGTCCGCGGTAATCCAACGCGCTGGCACACCGCGCGCCAAAGCGTAGCGCTCTGCCCAGGGGCTGCGGTCCAGGCCCCAGAGATCCACCGCGATGCCCCGCTTCACGCCCCAGGCCGCGACAGCGCGCAGTGCATCGCCTCCGCCAGCGCCGACATCGAGGAGTGAGAGGCGGGTCAGACCCTGCTCGGTCACCAGGCGATCCAGAAAACGCAGCATCGGCGCTTGCGCGAAAGTGATGCGGTTCAGGGTCGAGAGCCCATCCAGCGCGGCGGCGAAATCCGCTTCAGATTGGGTGGGATCGTCCATGATCTCATCGGCCATGATGCGCGGCATGTCGGTTACGCCGTCGTGAAGCGCATGGCCTCGGCCGATAGCCCGGGGCCGAAGGCCAGTGCACAGCCGCGTTGACGGGGCTCGGAATTGCGCAGCATTGCCGCAAGCACGAACATCACCGTCGCCGACGACATGTTGCCGAAATCGCGCAGAACAGAGCGGCTGGTCGCCAGCGCTCCCTGCGGCAGAGCCAAGCCATGGGCCACCGCGTCCAGGATGGTCTTGCCGCCAGGATGCACGGCCCAAAGGTCAATCTCAGCGACATCCTGCCCGGCCAGCATCTCCGCCTGCCAGTCAGGCAATGCGTGCGCCAGCGTGAAAGGCACCATGCCGGAAAGCGTCATGTCAAAGCCGTCATCGCCGATGCGCCAGGTGATCATGTCGCCAGCCTCTGGCATCATCAGGCTGCTGAAGCCTTCGACGCGCAGACCGACCGGTTCGGCGCTGACGATCGCCGCCGCACAGCCATCGGCGAAGATCAGGAAGCAAAGCAGTTGCTCCATCGCCGAGGTGTCCTGAAGGTGCAGCGTGCAGAGTTCCACGCAGACAACCAGCACACGCGCCTCAGGCTCACTGCGCACGATATGCCAGGCCAGCTTCAGCGCATTGATTGCCGCCTGGCAGCCCATGAAGCCGACCATGCTGCGTTCGACCCCGCGCGGCAGGCCATGGCGTTCAACGAGATGACGATCAAGGCCGGGAGCGACGAAGCCGGTGCAGGTGGCGACCACGAGATGCGTGATGCGTGGCGCCTCCGCTTCCAGTCCGAGGCGAGCGAAGGCTGCGTCTGCAAGATTTGGTGCCTCCTGCTCATAGCGCGCCATGCGGGCGCGTGTGGTGGGGAAGCTGCCGCCGGTGCGGTAGAAGCCGCAGGCTGTGCCTGATCCTTCCGGTTCGGACGGTTCCAGCACGGAGTAGCGCGTGGCGATGTCTGCACGTGCGGCCATTCGCGTGAAGGCTGTACGGCCGCGCTCCCCGTCTGCCTGACCGTGAGCGAAAGCGCGGAACGCGCCATGCACCTGGTGTTGAGGGACGGCGGTGGCGATGCGATTGATGAAGACTTCGACCATCTTCATGATTTGGGACGCTGCTCCGTCAAAATAAGGGGGAAGCGTTCCAGGACATTGCGCGCACAAATTGCCATCTGCGTTTCTCGCGGCAGATGGTGCGGTATGCCATCCGACTTCGCGTGCAGCAAAATTTTTCCTGTCTGCGTCATTTGCTGACAACCGCCATGGCACTTCGCAGTTATCGGATGCGGGCGCCCATGTCGGGCTGCTGCAACCCGCAGAGAGTGCCGCATGAGCGTGAGTCGACCTTCCTGCACCAGCGTAAGCGTCGCAGTAGTATTTCCCGATGCGAGGTTGAAATTCTGGGCGTCCGGGTAGGACGGAGCGTGCTGTCCCACCTTTTCTTCAACGGAACATAGACGGAGTCACGCCCATGGATGGCAATAGCTTCATCACGCCCGAGCACGATCGTGCGCCCATCATCTGCCTTTCTCATCTGCGGTGGAATTCGGTGTTTCAGCGACCGCAGCAACTCATGTCTCGGTTCGCTGCCGACCGCGCGGTGTATTTTTTTGAAGAGCCTATTGAGCATGCGACGCCTGAATTGCGCCTTGAGACCTGCTGCAGGACTGGTGTTGTCGTCGTCACGCCGATGCTTCCCTTGCCGCACGATGCTGCGGCAATCCGCGGCATGCTCGACCGATTGATGATGCGGATCGGGCCAGGTGTGGGTTGGTACTACACGCCCATGGCGCTTGATTTCAGTGATCACATTGTTTGGGCAGCCACGGTTTTTGATGTGATGGATGAGCTCTCCGCTTTCCGTTTTGCCCCTGCCACACTTCGCGCGAATGAGAAGCGCCTTATGGAACGCGCCGATGTCGTGTTCACCGGAGGTGCGAGTCTCTTTGCCGCGAAGGCGGGCCAACACTCCAACATCCACTGCATGCCAAGTGGCGTGGATCTCGGTCATTTCATGACCGCACGCGGCCCGCTGCTGGAACCCGATGACCAGATGTCCCTGCGCCGTCCGTTGCTCGGTTATTTCGGTGTGATCGACGAGCGAATGGATATGGACCTGTTGGCAGGGATGGCCGCGCTGCGGCCGAAGTGGGATTTCGTAATGCTGGGTCCCGTGGCGAAACTTGGCCCCGAGGAACTGCCAGATGCCAGCAACATCCATTGGCTGGGGGCCAAGGACTACACGGACCTGCCGAGCTATCTCTCGCACTGGGATGTGGCGCTGATGCCTTTCGCCATCAACGAGGCGACGCGCTTCATTAGCCCCACCAAGGCGCCGGAATACTTAGCTGGCGGCAAACGTGTTGTCTCCACGCCCATCCATGATGTGGTCCAGCGCTTTGCCGGGCTTGAAGCAGTGAGCATCGCGGCAGATGCGGCGGGCTTCGTGAAAGCCGCTGGGGATGCGATTGAACGCAGCGACGTCTCTGATTTCGTGGCCGTTGACGACCTTCTTGCAACCATTTCGTGGGAGGGCATTCACGGCCATATGGATGCACTGCTTGCAGCCAGCGAGCGCAAGCCACGCCTACCCTCCCCCGCTCTCCACATCGCATCCGCCGCCATATCCGACTACCTGGTGGTTGGCGCCGGATTTGCGGGCGCGGTAGTGGCCGAGCAGCTTGCTACTTCTGGCTCACGCGTGCTCGTTGTTGATCGTCGGCCCCATGTCGGTGGCAATGCGTATGACGAAGTGGACGATGCAGGGCTCCTGATCCACCGATATGGGCCGCACATCTTTCACACCAACAGTGATGAGGTGCTCGCGTATTTGTCGCGCTTCACTGCCTGGCGTTCCTACGAGCACCGGGTGCTGGCTAGGGTGCCTGCGGGGCTTGTGCCAATGCCGATCAACCGTGTGACGGTCAACCAGGTTTTCGGTATGAACCTCTCCACGGATGAGGAGACGGCAGCCTTCTTTGCAAGCCTCGCTGCACCTATGAGCGTCGTGTCTTCAGCAAGGGATTTTGTGGTCGCCGCTGTTGGCACGAAACTCTACGAGATGTTCTTCCATGGCTATACGCTGAAACAATGGGGCGTGCCGCCAGAGGCACTTGACCGGTCCGTCACTGCCCGGGTTCCGACGCGTACCAGTGATGACGACCGCTACTTTCTCGACAAGCATCAGTGCATGCCGGCTTCCGGCTACACCGCCATGTTTGATTCGATGCTGGACCACCCAAACATCACTGTGTTGCTGGGCACATCACACGACGACATCCCGCGTAGACGCTATCGCCACACCGTCTTCACTGGCCCGATTGATGCCTATTACGGCCATCGGTACGGTGCGCTGCCTTATCGTTCCCTGATCTTCGAACATGAGACGCTGGATGCTGCGCAGGTTCAACCCGTCGGCACAATCAACTACCCGACGCTCGACACGCCTTATACGCGATGCACCGAGTTCAAGCACCTGACAGGGCAGATCCACGCCAAGACGAGCATTTGCCGGGAACGCTCCTCCGGCACGGGCGACCCATATTACCCTATCCCCAATGCGGCCAATCAAAGCCTGTTCAAGCGTTACCAGGCGCTGGCCGACACCGAGACGGAGGTGACCTTCCTGGGCCGTCTTGGCACATACCGCTACATGAACATGGATCAGGTCGTTGCACAGGCGCTCGCCACGGCGCGGCGGCTGCAGTCAGGACGTCTTCAGCAACCTGCCTTGCTGTCGAGTTCTGCGGCGTCCTGACCATGTTCCGCAGTTTCGCCTGGGGCGGGCTTGAAGCCGCAAGCCATTGTCGCGCGGATGGGGTGCGCGTCGATTCTGTCACTGGCAGCGGCCATGAACGCTGGGCAATGCTGGATGGTGCCATTCTGCGCGGTCTTGGGGTTCAAACGGTACGGGAAGGTCTGCGCTGGCATTTGGTTGGTGAGGGACGGCGTGACTGGTCCTCGGCGCGCGCGCAAATCGATGCCGCGCTCGCACACGGCCTGGAGGTGGCTTGGGACATCTGCCACTGGGGTGTCCCGGACGGCATGGACCTCATGGCGCCTGATTGGCCCGCACGCCTCGCTGAATTTGCGCACGACGCAGCGCGCATGCTTCAGCGTGAAGGCTGCCCCGTTGCAGCCTGGGTGCCGGTGAATGAAATGTCGTTCTGGGCCTGGGCAGGCGGTGAGACTGGCGGATTCAGTCCGTTCCTTTTCGGCCAAGGCGATGCCATGAAGCAACAATTGGTGCGCGGGCACCTCGCGGTGGTGGAAGCCTTACGTGATGCGGGCGCCACGGAACCGGTGATGGTATGCGAGCCTTTGATCTGGGTGGTCGGGGATAATGAGGCAGAGGCGGCTGAGGCGCGTGCGTTCATGGATGCCGCATTCGATGCTGTGCATTGGATCCTGGCGGAAAATCCCAGCGCCGTGGACGTCGTGGGTTTCAACTATTATCCCCAGAACCAGTGGGCGTTGAACACCGGCGAACTGACGGCAGAGGACCCTCGTAGGCGCAGTCTTAGCAGCCTTCTCGTGGAGAAGGCGCAGGAGTTCAACATGCCCCTTGTCATCAGCGAAACCGGCGCGGAGGAACCCCATGGCGATGCCTGGATGGCCGAAATCACGCGCGAGGTCAGGGCTGCACGGCAGGCAGGCGTGCCGGTCGAGGGTGTATGTATCTATCCCGCCACTGATTACAGAGGGTGGGATAATGATCGGCACTGCCCATGCGGGCCCATCGGCTGGAGTGAAGGGCTGCGCTTTGTGCGCCATGCGCAAGCAAAGGCTCTTCGTGATCTCCAGGCGATCTGCAGGGCGCCGGGTGGCAAGATTCCTCCGACACTCGGACCTCGCCGGATGACGAATTCAACGGCGGTGTGATCCAGACTAAGATTAACGCCGTATTGTGGCGCTTGCTGGTATCCATCCGGTGGCGACCGCCTTCCGATCCGTGGCTGAACCTGTGGTCTGATCTTATTGACGCTCGTAGGAGCGTTGCCAGAGACTGCTTTTTTTACATAGAAGCATAACCTGTATTCCACAGGTATTTGGCGCACCTTTTAAGGCTGACGAGATCGAGGAGCGCGCCTACCTTTTGCCATGTCTCCTTGACCGTGCGTGGCTGGGCAGCGCGCATCAGGTTCTTGAGCTTTGCGAACATCTGCTCGAGCGGGTTGAGGTTGGGGCTGTAAGGCGGCAGGAATAGCAAGTGTGCGCCTGCCTCCCTGATGGCGAGCCTGGCACGCTGGCGTTTGTGACTGCCAAGGTTGTCAAGGATAACGATGTGGGCTGGCGTCAGGGTGGGCACCAGCACTCGCTCGACACAGGCCGCGAACAGGTAGCCGTTGATCGGTCCATCGATCGCGCAGGGCGCGTCCACGCGGTCGTGCCGCAGGGCCGCGATGAAGGTCAGTGTCTTCCAATGACCGTGCGGCACGCGCGCATCAAGCGGCTGTCCACGCGGCCCCCAACCACGCAAAGTTGCCATGTTGGTCTTCACCCCGTTCAAGGCAGTGCCTTGAACCGTCGATGAACACCAGGCGACGCGGGCCAATCCTGCCCTGATGGGCCTTCCATCGCCGACGCTTGGCCGCGATGTCGACCCAAGACTGCTCGGCCGGCAGCATCGTTTTTTTGAAGCTCAACCCTTCGGCGAGCAAAAACACCCACACCGCGCACCGATCGCTCTTCATGCCGCGTGCCGACAGTTCCGCCGTCAGGCCGCGCATGGTGAAAGGGCCTTCGGCCACGCGCGCCCGACCAGGGAGCGCGACTTGTGCCCACCCACCTGGCCCGGCGTCAGAGCCCCAGTCTCGCGCTTGAGTTTGCGCCACTTCGACACACAGGAGGGGCTGATCAGCAGCGCCGCGGCGATCGAGCGGATCGTCTCGCCCGCCTCGGCTCTGGCCAGAGCACGTTCACGCAGATGTTGGGAATAGAGGCGCATCCATGCTGGCCTCCATCACCCAGCACAGAACCAGAATCAGAAACTCACCCGATTCGGGAACCCCGATTCCTTCAGGAAGAAGCACGCTCTAAATGCGCCACAAGATCGGCGGGCAGCTTCAGGCGATGCGCGAGCGCTTCAAGATAAGCCAACTCCGCCGACCCGTCCGGCTCCACCGCAAGCCGCGATGCCAGATACAGTTCGGCCGCCTGCTCAGGTGTCGTGGCCAAGGCCGCGATTTCCGAAACCCCTACGGAAGCCGCAAGCGCATCAAAGACGAAGGCCTTGCTTTCCGCATCCAGCCCGAACTCGCCAACCCGCCCGAAGATCCGGCCTTGCTCCTCGGCATTAATGTGGCCGTCGGCTTTCGCAGCGGCGATCATCGCGCGGATCAAGGCAAGTTCGAAGGGCTGGCCATCGGCAGCCGGAGCGGCCGCGGGCAAGAACCGCTGGTCAACGTTTGCAATCTGCTGCGGTGAGGGCGTCGGGGCCTCGCTGGGCACATGGCCCTTTTGCCAACTCTGGTAGGCTTGGCTTGCCAAGGCTCCCAGCATGGCAGCGCCACCGTGACTGAGCGCGCCGCCGAGGCCACCCTTGCTTTTTTTCTTCCTGCCGCCGACCAGCAAACCGAGCAATCCACCGGCGACACCCGAGGCGGCGAGCCCGCCCAGCCCGCCCGCCGAATTCAGCGCCTCTCGCGCGGTTCCGGAGATCCCCGAGGACCCAGAACCTCCCAGATTCGTCCAAGGTGAGGCTGAGGGTTGAGCGGTCGGCGGGCTGGCGCTCTGTCCGAGGAAACGTTCGAGGAGGGCTTGCGCATTCATCATGCTCCCTACGTCGTGCATGGCGCTGGCCAGCGCAAGATGGACGGCTCGCCATATTTGACCGGGACGGGCTTTCACCGCCAGGAGAACACATTCGACAGAGTGCTTGCCGGTGACGCCCTACTGCGCCGCGACGGGCAGCGGTGGCACCAGCCCTTCGCCCAAAAGCCGCTGAACCAGCACGGTGAGTTCGGCGGCACGAACCGGCTTGTGCAGCCTGATGCAATTCGCCTGGGCAATGGCGGCCAGGGTGTTGGTCGAGATATCACCGGTGAGGATGATGACCGGCAGCGGGTCGCCAAGCCGCTCCCTCAACAGCGCCGCAAGGCGCAGGCCATCCATGCCATCCGGCAGGTTGAAATCGGCCAGGATCAGCTCAGGGCGGCCGGCGCCCTTCCCCACCAGTTCAAGCGCAGCCCGGCCATGCGCGGCCGCCAGCACGACATGCCCTTCATGCGCCAAAACGCGCTCCAGCAAGGCGCGCACGTCGGGGTCGTCTTCCACGACCAGGACGCAGCCGGTCAGGGGCAGGCTAGCCGGCGCTGCCGCCACCGTACCACTCGTGGTCTGAGCCAGTGGCACTTCACATTGCGGCGCCTCAATGGCGAACATGGAACCCTGGCCTGGCTGCGAGCGCATGACCAGGCCATGCTCCAGCAAACCTGCCAGACGCTGCACGATGGACAGGCCCAGCCCCATGCCACGGCTGCGCTCGCGTGCGTCATTGTCGATCTGACTGTACTCGTCGAATATCGCCTGGTGGTGCTTGGGGGCGATGCCGATGCCTGTGTCCCACACCTCGATGCTGAGCTTGCCTGCGCGGCGCCGGCAGCCCAGCAGAACGCGCCCCTCGCTGGTATATTTCAATGCGTTGGAGAGCAGGTTGCGCAGGATTTGCTCCAGCATCCTCGGATCGCTGCGGATGGTCTGGCTACAGGGCACCACGCGCAGTTCCAGTCCCCGTGAGGCGGCGAGGTAGCCGAATTCCTCGCCGAGTGCCGCGAGCAATCCGCCCACCTCCATGGCCACGGGCGCCGCTTTCAGCGTGCCGGTTTCGATCTGGTTGATGTCGAGCAAGGTATTGAGCATGCCCGTCATGGCGGCGATGGTGGGCTCCTGAAGGGCCACAAGCTTCCGCGCTTCCTCGCCGCTGACGGTTTTCTCCAGCAGGTCGCGCAGCAAAGTCAGTGTCTGCAATGGCTGGCGCAGATCGTGGCTGGCCGCACCCAGGAAGCGGGATTTCGCCGCACTTGCCTGTTCGGTGCGTCGCGTTTCCAACGCCAGCGCGGCCGCCACCTCGCGCCGCGCGGTGATGTCCGCAAAGTTGATGACCACGCCCCCCACCGCGCGGTTCTGCGCGCGATAGGGCAGCACCCGGCGGCTGAACCAAGCGCCAGTTGCGGTGCTGACCTCAGCCACCCGCGGCTCCGCACCCCTCAGAACCGCCGCCGCATCCGCCATCAGCGCATCATCTTTGGTCAATGAGCGCAGATCGGCCAACGGGCGGCCAATGTCGGTGGCAAGCACATTGAACACCGCGAGCGTGGCAGGGGTGAAGAAGCGGATGCGCAGTTCGCGGTCCAGGAAGATCGTAGCCTCGCGGGTGCTGTAGAGCACGTTCTGCAAGTCGGCCGAGGTGGTGCGGCTGTTCTCCAGCGTCTCCTGCAACTGGCCGTTCAGCACGGACAGCTCCTCGTTCAGTGATTGCAGCTCCTCCTTGGAGGTGGTCAGTTCCTCGTTGGTGGATTGGTATTCCTCATTGGTTGAGAGTGCCTCCTCATTCACCGCGCGTTGTTCTTCGGCGGCGAGTTCGAGGTCCTGAATGGCGCCGCGCAACTCGGCGCGTGTGGCCTCAAGTTCTCGCTCCAACGCGGCGATGCGTGCCGCTGGCTTGCCTTGCGGCTTGGCCTTGGACAATGGCGGCAATTGGCGCACCGGCGCGTTGAAAGCAGCGCGCGGGGTGGGTACGACAGCCGGCGACGCGATTGGGGGGCGGCTGTCGGTGCCGCTTCGCCGCCAGATTCGCTGGGACTTGGCGATCGCACTGAAACCCGCCTCTGCGGCACCCAGCGTTTCCGACGCACCCAGCAGCAGGATGCCACCAGGGCGCAGGGAAAACTGGAACACCGCAATGACCCGAGCCTGAGCCTGAGGCTTAAGATAAATGAGCAAATTGCGGCAGGAGACGAAATCAAGCCGCGAAAAGGGCGGATCCTCCAGCACATCCTGTACGGTGAAGACAGCGAGCGCGCGTAGCTCGGCATTGATTTGCCAAGTGTCATCCTCGCGGGTGAAAAAGCCTGCAAGCCGCGCGGCAGAAACCGCGCCTGAGATGGAGGCCGGGTAGCGGCCGCGGCGTGCGGCGGCCACCGCTTCAGCATCCTTGTCAGAGGCAAATATCTGCAAGCGAATCTCTTGCCCACTGGCGGCGATGGCCTCGCGGAACAGCATCGCCAGCGACCAGGTCTCCTCCCCCGTGCTGCACCCGGCGACCCAGATGCGCAGGGGCTGGCCGGCCGGATGGGCGGCGACGATGTCGGGAATGGTTTTGCTGGCCAGCAGGGCAAAGACATCATCGTCGCGGAAAAAGCTGGTCACGTGGATCAGCAGGTCCTTGGCCAGTTGCGCGGCCTCCTCCTCATTCGTTTCAAGCAGGCGGTAATAGGCGCCCAGCCCTGATTGGCCAGTGATGCTCACGCGGCGTTCGATGCGCCGGCGCATGGTTCCGGGCTTGTAATGCGTGAAGTCCTTGTTGCTGCGCTGCCGCAGCAAGGCCAGGATTCGCTCCAACTCCTGTTCCTTGTCTGGATCAGAAGCGGGCCGTGGCGCCTCCGCGCGCTTCAGCAATGCCGCCGGAATGGCCGCGATGGGCAGCACCAGGTCCACAGCGTCCTCGTCGATGGCGGCGCGGGGCATGCCGTCAAAGCCGGCTTCCGCAGGGTCCTGCGCGATGACGAAGCCGCCCGCCGCGCGCAGCGCAAGCGCGCCTTGCGTGCCGTCACTGCCAGTGCCGGAGAGGATGACGGCCATGCACTGGAAGGCATGCCGCCCGGTGGCCAGCGAGTGCAGGAGGAAATTGAAGGGCAGCCGCGCCCCATGCGCCTCGATGGGGTCCGACAGAACCAGCTTGCCGCCATCGACCGCGAGCGAGCATCCAGGCGGGATGACATAAACATGCGCTGCCTCCACGGCAGTGCCATCCTGTGCTTCCAGAACGGTCAGCTTGGTCTGGCTGGCGAGGAGTTCCACCAACAGGCTGTCATGATTAGGGTCCAGGTGCTGGACCAGGATGCAGGCAAAGTCGGACAGCACAGGCGGGGCGGCCAGCAAGCTGCGAAATGCCTCCAGGCCGCCGGCGGAGGCGCCGATGGCGATGATACGAGGAGGAAAGCGGGGCGGAGGCGGCGCGACAACCAGGGCTTTGCCCTCCTGATTTCCGCATCGCTACACGATAACTTGGCTGTTGTCTTTATTTCACATGCTTCCGTACGAAATCTGTTTGGGGCGTCTGCGCTATTCACGGAATGACCATTCAACCCTTGAACGCCGTCGCAGCGCGAAAATTGCCCTTCCGATCAGCCTGCGACTAGGTTTTCCGATAGGCGAAAGCTGCGGCAAACCGCCCCAGGATATGGGCCCCGCAAGTGGTGGGCTCATACAATGGCTCGTCCGCGCCCAAGGCCCGCGGGTCAATGGGTGCCGCGAAATCCGGGTCATGGAAAGTCGCGATGGACATACGCTCATGCCCGCTGCGGTTCAGCACACGGTGCGGCGTGCTGGCAAAGCGGTCATTGCTCCAACGGCCGAGAAGATCGCCCACATTTACCACCAGCGTGCCCGGCAGGGGTGGTGCTGGTGTCCAGGCGCCACTCTGGCGCTCACGCACTTCCAGCCCGCCGCTGTCATCCTGCCAGAGCAGCGTGATGCAGCCGAAATCCGTGTGGGGGGCGACACCGAAACCCTCCTGATCATCCGGGGCCTGGGGCGGGTAGAAGATCGCCTGAGTGCGCTGCAAGGGCAGGCCGTAATGCGGTGCAAAGAAATCGGGCGCCAGGTCCAGGCTGACCGCAACGGCCCGAAGCAGCGCCGCACCACAGCGCGACATGGCGGCGTAATAGGCCTCCATCGCGGCTTGCAGCTCGGGCACTTCCGCCGGCCATTGGTTGGGGCCACGCAGCTTTTCGCCCGCCAGCACCGAAGCATGATCGGCCGGCAGGTCGAGCCCCATGGAGTAGAATTCCTTCAGGTCAGGCTTGGTCGCGCCCTCCATCACGGCGCCGCCAGACGCATGCCAGCCGCGATGCAACTGATTTGCGCGAGTGCGCGCCTTCACCTCCGGCGGCAGGTGGAAGAAGCGCCGCGCAGCGGTGACGGCGGCCTGGATGGTGGCATCGGGCACGCCGTGGCCCCGCACATAGAAGAAACCTGGCCCCGTGCAGGCGGCGTGGATGGCGGGCGCAATCTGCGTCTCGCCGCCCGGTGACGCCAGCGGTGCCAAGTCAATGACAGGCAAGCCCTTAAGGTTCAGATCATCCAGCATAGCGCGCATTCCTCCAAAGGCGAGGGCAAGCGTGGTCGCCTGCATGGCCGCGTGTCAACGCTGCGCGCGCTCGGCGTGCTTGCCCATGTTGTTGTAGGGCGCATAGGGAGGGAATTCGCCGATTTCGACCATATCCACCTCGATCAGCGTTGGGCCGTCCAAGGCCAGGGCTTGCGCCACAGTAGCGCCGAAATCCTCCGCGCGGCTGACGCGAAAGAAGGGCAGCCCGGCGAGTGCGGCCAATTGGCCGAGGTCCGGCCCCTGAAGGTCATGGCCAAAGCGGCGCCCATCCACCACGGCATCCTGGATGTGGCGAATCACGCCATAGCCGCGGTCATTCATCACGATGGTGCAAAGCTGCGCGCGCTCCTGCACTGCGGTCCACAGCTCGGTCATGTTCATGGCGAAGCCGCCATCGCCCACCATGGCGACGGTCTTGCGTGCCGCCGCCCCCATCGCCGCGCCAATACCCAGAGGCAACCCAGGCCCGATGGCCGCGCCCACGGGATGCACCGCATCACGCGGGCCATAGATGGGCATGACGCGATTGCCCCAGGTGGAGTTGCTGATGGTGATGTCGCGCACCCAGAGCGTATCGCGCGGCATGGCGGCACGGATTTGCGCGGGAAAGCCGGCATAGGGGCCGAGTGTGGCCAGATATTCCTCGGTGGCGAGGCGTTTATTTTCCCTCACATCACGCGCGAAGTCAGGCTCCACCGCGATGCGCCCTTCGAGCCGGCGGGCCAGGCCCTGCGCCACCAGTCCCGCGTCGCCACAGAGGAAAAAGCTGTTGGGATAGGTCCGGCCATTGGCGGCGGGGTCCACATCCACATGGATCAGGTTGGAGGGCAGCTTGAGCGAAAACTCCATCATCTCATGCCCACGCAACCGCGAGCCGAGAACCACCATCGCATCCACGCCCTCATAGAAGGAAAGGATGCGCGGAGAGCCATTGCCGTGCAGCGCGCCGAAGCTCATCGGATGATCCTCGGGCACGATGCCGCGGCCATTCCAGGAGGAGACCGCCGCGAAGCCCAGGGAGAGCAGCGCGGCCGCCCCTGCCCCGGCCTCGCGTGCGCCATTGCCCAGCCAGATCATGGGGCGCTTCGCGCGTGCGAGGATTTCCGCCACCTCATCCAGCGCCGCCTCGCCGGGCGGCAGCGGCGGCGGGATGGGCAGAACCAGGCCGTCAAGTTCGGCAGGGCGCGGGATCACTGCACGTTGCAGGTCAATGGGAATTTCCACCGAGACGGGACCACGCGGCGGGGTCAGTGCCTCGGCCACAGCTCGCATCAGCACGCCCAACGCCTCGCTGGCGGAGCGCACGCGATAGGCTGACTTGCCTGACGCGGCAAGGATCGCCGTCTGGCCGGGCACGTCATGCACCGTGCCCATGTCGCGATCCACGAATTTCGTCGCCGTCTGGCCGGTGATGTGCAGCACGGGTGAGCCGGCGAAGCGCGCCTCCACCAGGCCGCCGATTGCATTTGCCATCCCAGGGCCAGTGCTGGTGAACAGGACGCCAAGCCCTCCGGTCACGCGCGCATAGGCATCGGCCATATGCGCGCCCCCCGCCTCGCCGCGCGCCATTATGTAGCGGATGGCGTTGCGCCGGCCGATGGCATCCAGCATTGGCACATTGTGGACCGAGACGATGCCAAAGGCGGTGGTCACGCCGATCCGCGAGAGGAACTCGGCGACCATGTCGCCGACGGTGTAGTCTGCCATGGGGCGCCTCCCTTACAGGTTTCCTGCAATCCATCCTGTCACGATGCGTGCCGGCCGCCAGCCCTCAACTGTCTTTGTTCGACACTCCGGTTCACGCAGCATTGCAATGATCAGCGTCCCTGGAAGACCCCCTGGCGTTTCTCGATCATGGCATTCACCGCCTCCTTGTGGTCCTCTGTCTCATGGGCGATGGCCTGGAAGGCGGCTGACATTTCCAGCAGCGAGGCAAGCGACATGTGCTGCCCCTCGCGCAGCAGGCGCTTGGTCATGCGCAGCACCTGCGGCGGATTTTTTGCGACGCGCGCCGCGAGTTCCCGCGCGGCGGTCATCAGCTCCGCATGGGGTACCACACGGCTGACCAGGCGCGCAGCCAGCGCCTGTTCGGCGTTCAGCGGATCACCCGTGAAGGACATCTCGGCGGCCATGGCCAGGCCAACGGCACGGGGCAGCAGCCAGGCGCCACCATCGCCAGGGACGATGCCGACGCGCACAAAGCTTTCGGCGAAGATCGCCTTGTCGGACGCCACGCGCATGTCGCACATGCAGGCCAGATCGAGGCCTGCGCCAATCGCGGCGCCGTTCACGGCCGCGATGGTGGGCACGTCCAGTTCCCACAAGGCGAGCGGGATGCGCTGGATGCCACGGCGGTAATTCTCGCGCATCCCCGCGGGGCTTTGGGCGGCCATGATGCCCTTGCGGTCGCGCATGCCCTTGAGGTCGCCGCCTGCGCAAAAGGCCGGGTCCGCGCCGGTCAGGATCACGCAGCGGACGCTGTCATCCCGCGCGATGCGGCGGCAGGCGGCTTCCACCTCGTCGCAATCCTCGAAGCCGGAGATGGCGTTGCGCCGATCAGGCGCGTTGAGGGTGAGGGTGACGACGGGGCCGTCCTGCTCGATCAGAAGGAAATCCGGCATCAGTCTGCTCCTTGCACATCGCGTGCTGTCAAATCCGGCCAAAGGTTGGCACCACCCCGGGCCAGCGCGGCGCGGCCGATCTCGGCCGCCCAGGCGCGTTCGGTCCCGCCCTCCTCGCGCCAGGCCCAGAGGCGGCGGGTGAAGTGGTGCAGCTCGTGATCCTCGGTGATGCCGATCGCGGCAAAAACCTGATGCGCGGTGGCAGCCCCCAGCGTCGCGGCCTCGCCCGCCACGATCTTGGCGCAGCCAATCTCGAAAGCAGCCCCCGCCAGCCCATGCGCATCCACCGCACGCGCCGCTTGGCTGACCGCGACACTGACCGCAGCGACCTCGCCCGCCATGGCGGCAAGCTGTTGCTGGATCGCCTGGAACTTGCCGATGGTGCGGCCGAATTGCTTGCGCGTATTCGCCCAATCCACAGCAAGCGCGAGCGCGTGCTCCAGCGCGCCGGCAATAAGTGCTGCGCGGATCAACGCGAAGCCGAGCAGCGCCGCGCGCGGCCCGAAGCAATTGGGCAGCATGCCCGCCGCAATGTGCGCGCCGGGCGTAAGGGCATCACGCGGTTCGCGGCCGATATTGGTGTGTGGCGCGGCCTCGCCCGGCGCGTGCAGCGCAACCTGCGCGCCGTGCAGGATCACCAGATGCGCCGCATGTCGCCCAAAGGGCACGTCGTCTCGCCCAAGTCCAAGCGGGCCTCCCGGTACCTCGATCCCGGCGGCGGAGAGGAGCGCCGCAGCCAGCATGGTTTCGGCAATTGGGGCGGGCGCGCCATGGCGCCCAAGGACCTGCCAGAGTGCCGCCGCATCGCCCCAGGAGAGGCCCACACCCCCCGCCTTCTCTGGCACCAAAGCGAGGTTCAGCCCCTGCTGCTCCAAGCCAGCCCACAGGGTGGCGGGCCACGAGCCCACCTCCACAGTGCGCAGCAGGGCAACGCCACCGCCATCGCCGATCAAGCGATCCACTTGCTCGACCAGGATGCCCCGCAACTCGCTCATCAGCGCAGCCCCAAATCGCGGGCGATGATCCCGCGCAGGATCTCCCGCGTGCCTCCACGCAGGCTGAAAGTCGGTGCCAACTGCGCGAGGCCCGCCAGCATGCGACGCAATTCCTCAGGCGAATCCGCGGGGTCGATCAGGTTGCGGATGTGCTCAGGCAGCGCCTGTTCGAAGACATTGCCGGCATCCTTCACCAGCGCGGCCTCGACGGCGGGGGATTCGCCCCGCTCCAGCATGCCGCCCACCGAGAGCGACATCCCCCGCAGCGTATTCAGGCGCGCGACCATGCGGCCTATGGTTACCTCTGCACCCGGCGCGGGCATTGCGTTCAGGGCATCAATGCCGGACGCCAGCGCAGGATAGGAGGAGAGGTAACGATCCGGCCCGCTGCGCTCGAAGGCCAGTTCGGAAGTGGCCTGCGCCCAGCCCGCACCCTCTGCACCCAGCAGGTCGTCTTCGCGCAGCAGAACGTCATCGAAGGTGACTTCGTTGAAGCTGTCCTCGCCCGCCAGGTCGCGGATCGGGCGGATGGAAATGCCCGAGAGCCGCAGATCCACTAGGAATTGCGAAAGCCCTGCATGGCGCGAACCGCCCTCCGGCGCGGGCGAGGTGCGCACCAGGGCGATCATGTAGTCGCTCTTATGGGCGAAAGTCGTCCAGATCTTGCGGCCGTTGAGCTTCCAGCCGTTTGGCACGCGCTCGCATTTTGTGCGCAGGTTCGCGAGGTCGCTGCCCGCATCCGGTTCGGAAAGGCCGATGCAGAAGGCTAATTCGCCGTGCGCGATACCGGGAAGGATGCGCGTCCGCTGCTCCTCCGTGCCCAGGCGCAGGATCAATGGGCCGGATTGCCTGTCGCCGATCCAATGCGCGCCCACGGGCGCACCTGCGGCCAGCATTTCCTCCAGCACCACGATGCGCTCCAAGCCGCTGCTCTCGCTGCCGCCATAGATCGTTGGCCAGGTCATCCCGATCCAGCCCCGCGCACCCACCGCGCGGGAGAAGTCGCGATCAAAGCCCATCCAGGAGCGGGCCCGGATTTCGGGAGTCCAGTCGCGCCCGGCTTCGGCCAGGAAGGCGCGCAATTCGCGGCGCAGATCTTCCGCGCGGGGCGGGGCATCGGGCAGGTCAAAGCGCATTTGGTTTCCTCCGTTCGTGAACGTTAGACGGGCCGCGTTGTCAGAGCGACCCCCCGCTCCTAGGTTGATCGCAGCGCGCAGGAGACAAGCGGTATGGATGCGATGGACAAGTTCGGGATTGGCCAGCCGGTGCGGCGCAAGGAGGATTTGCGCCTTCTGACGGGCGGCGGCCTCTACACAGACGACATCAACCGCGACAACCAGGCCTGGATGGTGGTGCTTCGCAGCCCGCACGCCCACGCGCGCATCCTTTCGATCAACACCGATGCTGCCAAGGCCGCCCCCGGGGTGGTGGCCGTGCTGACGGGCCATGATGCGAAGGATGACGGCCTGGGCCTCTTTCCCGTCATGGTGGAAGTCCAGGGCAAGGACGGCCAGCCGCTCTGGTGCCCCGACCGCCACATCCTCCAAACTGAGAAGGTCCGCTTCGTGGGCGACCCCGTCGCCATCGTCATGGCCGAGACGCGCATGCAGGCGCAAGACGCCGCCGAGATGATCGAGGTGGACTACGAAATCCTCGAAAGCATCACCGACACCGCCACCGCGCTTGATGCTGGCGCGCCCGTGATCTGGCCCGAGCGTGGCTCCAACCTTTGCGTCCATTGGAGCAATGGCCGCGAGGCCCAGGCCGAAGCCGCTTTCGCGCAGGCAGCCAATGTGGTGAAGGTGGAGTTGGTCAACAACCGCCTGGTCGGCAACCCGATGGAACCACGCGTCGCCCTGGGCGAATACGACCCCGCCACAAACCACTACACCCTGCACAGCCCGACACAGGGCGTGGTCCGCGTGCGCGAGAGCCTGGCGAAGTTCATCTTCAAACTGCCCAAGGAGAATGTCCGCGTCGTCAGCCCCGACGTGGGCGGCGGCTTCGGCCTGCGCGGCAAGCTCTTCCCGGAAAGTGCGATGGTGCTCTGGGCGGCGAAGCGCCTCGGCCGGCCGGTGAAATGGCGCGCGGATCGCACCGAGACCTTCCTGTGTGACCCGCATGGGCGTGACCATGTTACGCGCGCGGAAATGGCCTTCGATGCCGGCGGCAAGATCCTGGGGATGAAGGTGGATACCATCGCCGCCATGGGGGCCTATTTGTTCGACTTCGGCCCGCGCATTCCGACCGTGGCGGGCGGGCGCATCCAGGGCACGGTCTATGACATGCAGGCCGTCAGCATCCAGGTGCGCTGCGCTTTCACCAACACCGTCTCGACCGACGCCTATCGCGGTGCCGGACGGCCTGAGACTGCTTATGTGATCGAGCGCCTGCTGGACCAAGGGGCGGCCGCCTTCGGCATCACCCCCGACGAAATCCGCAATCGCAACTACGTCAAGCCAGACCAGATCCCCTACACCAACTGCGCCGGCAATGAGATCGACAGCGGGCATTTCGAGGAGACCCAGCAGCAGGCGCTGGACCTTATGGACTGGTCGGGCTTCCCCGCCCGCCGCGCCGAAAGCCAGAAGACCGGAAAACTCCGCGGGCGCGGCATCGGGTACTTCATCGAGGCCTCGGGCGGCCAGCCCTCCGAATGGGCACGGGTGCGGATCAATGACGCCGGTGAGGCGCTGGTGCATGTCGGCACCTTCAGCCATGGCCAGGGCCATGAGACGGCCTTCGCGCAAGTATTGCACGCGCGCCTGGGCATCCCCTTCGAGAAGGTGCGCCTGATCCAGGGCGACAGCGACCTCACGCCCGCAGGTGGCGGCACGGGCGGCTCGCGCTCCTCGCAGATGGGCGGTGTAGCCGTCTCCCGCGCGTCCGAGATGGTGCTGGCCAAGGCTAAGCGCCTCGCCGCCTTCCTGCTGGAAGCGGCCGAGGGCGATATTGAGCACGAGGGCGAACTCTTCCGCATCGCCGGCACGGACCGCACCATTACCTGGGCGCAACTGGCTCAATCCGAGGGCGTCCCCGATGAGACTCCGGGCCTGGACGAGGAGCTGCTCTACAAGCGCAACACCGAATGCAACTTCCCCAATGGCTGCCACGTGGCCGAGGTGGAGATTGATCCCGACACCGGCATGGTCGCCGTGGTGCGCTATGCCGCGGTGGATGATGTGGGCGTGCCGCTCAACCCGATGCTGGTGCATGGCCAGTGCCATGGCGGCATCGTTTCCGGCATTGGCCAGGCGCTCTACGAACATGCGCGCTATGATGATGAGAGCGGCCAGTTCCTGACCGCGACCTTCCAGGATTACTGCATGCCTCGCGCGGCCGATCTGCCGCACCTCACCGTGGGGCTCAACGTTGTCCCCTGCCCGTCCAATGATCTCGGAGTGAAGGGTGCCGGCGAAGGGGGAAGCTGCGGCGCGCCGCCCGCCGTGGTAAGTGCCGTCTGTGACGCGCTGGGCGTCGCGCATATCGACATGCCCATCACGCCGGAAAAGGTCTGGCGCGCGCTTTCGATGCGCCAGGCGGCCGAATAGTGGAGCTGCTTTACCTGGCACTGGCCATCCTCTCGGTCGCGATCATCGCGGTTGTCATGGGGGTGCGCACCGTCAGCCAGGGGCAAATCTGGACGGTGGAGCGCTTCGGCCGCTTCACCCGCACGATTGATCCGGGGCTGCATATCATCGTCCCGATGATCGACCGGATAGGGCACAAGATGTCCATCCAGGAGACCGTGCTGGACATCCCCGAACAGGCCGTCATCACCAAGGACAATGCGGCGGTGCTGGTGGATGGCATCGTCTATTATCGCGTGATGGATGTGGTGAAGGCGGCCTATCAGGTGAACGGCCTGGCCAAGGCGCTGGAAGCCCTGTCCATGACCAATCTGCGCAGCGTCATCGGCTCCATGACCTTTGACGAGACGCTGAGCAAGCGCGACGAAATCTCCATGCAACTCATGGGCGTCCTGGATGCCGCGACCGACCCCTGGGGCGTGAAGGTCACGCGCGTGGAACTGCGCAAGGTCGAGCCGCCGGCCAGCCTGGTGGAGGCGATGAACCTGCAAATGACGGCCGAACGCCGCCGTCGCGCCGTGGTGGCCGAAGCCGAAGGCAAGCGCGAGGCGGTGGTGCTGGAGGCCCAGGGCCGCAAGGAAGCCGCCGACCTCGACGCGCAGGCGCGCGAACGGCTGGCCGAGGCCGAGGCGCGCGCCGTGCAATCCGTCGCTTCCGCGGCAGAGGGTGCGGGCAATGCTGCGCTGAGCTACTTTGTGGCGGAGAAATACATCAAGGCGCTGGAAGCACTCGCCGCCAACCCCTCCGCCAAGACGCTGATCATTCCAATGGAGACGGCTTCGCTGGCCAGCAGCATCGCGCAGGTGATGGCAACGCTGAACGCCAACAGCACGGAACCACCCACGACCAACCCGCCGCGTCGCTTCCCGGCATGAGTTGGGAGTACTTGGCCATCGCGGCCCTGGTTTTGCTGGGGCTGGAGATGCTGACGCCGGTGACGATCTTCCTTTGGCTCGCGGCGGGTACGGCGGCGGCTTCGCTGGCTGCCTTCTACGGTATCGGCTGGCCGGGCCAGATTGCCATCTTCCTGCTGGGCCTCGCTGCCAGCCTCGCCAGCTATTTCCTGCGCCAGCGCCGCCGGCCCGAGGCGGATGTCTCGGCACCTGGTGGGGTGCTGATCGGACTGACCGGGACAGCCCTGGGCGACATCGCCCCCCAGGGCCGCGTGCAGGTGGCGGATGGAAGCTGGGGCGCGCGCTCGGCGGATGGGCAGAGCATCGCCGATGGTACGCCCATCACAGTGACGGGACATTCGGGCGCCACGCTGCTGGTGCGTCCAACGCAGCCCTTCATTGCGGATACTGCGAGGCCGTGATGCCCCGCCCTCGGATGGGGCAAAAGTGAGTAGAACCATCTACACCCAGCCAGTGGAAAAACCGACTTCCGCTGAGGGAGTTGCCAGGCCGTAAAACCTGCACTTTCATGTTATTGCCGTCTCGGAGAATTGTGCTGGACGCCATTTGGCGTCTTTCTGCTTGGCGTCAATCGGCGCAGGTGGTCGTGATGGCGAGAGGCGATTATGCCTGCGGCTTAGGCTGGAACAGACCAATGAAATTTGCGCTGTGCAATGAGGTGATCCGGAATTTGCCCTTTTCGGAACAAGCGCTGCTTGCCGCACGCCTGGGCTATGATGGGCTGGAGGTCGCCCCCTTTACCCTTGATGCAGAAGCACCACACCGCCTGCCCCCTGCTCGCCGCTCGGAACTCCGCCGCATGGCCGAGGATGCGGGCCTGCCCATCACCGGCTTGCATTGGCTGCTTGTGGCACCTGCCAGGCTTTCCATCACCGATGCGGCCGGCAACACGCAAGCCGTGGATGTCATGCGCGCGCTGATTGATCTCGCGGTGGATCTGGGCGCGGGATATCTGGTTCATGGCTCGCCAGCACAAAGGCGGGTCAGCGCCCCGGGCGATGCCGCTCGCGCCGAGGCCGCGATGGCAGCGGCCGCCAAACATGCCGGTCAGGCCGGCGTCACCTATGTGCTGGAACCACTTGATCCGGGGCAAACCAACTGGGCCTCATCCCTCGCCGAGGCGTTGGAGATCGTCACGCGCATCAACCACCCTGCACTGCGGACCATGCTGGATGTCTGCGCCACCGGAAATGGCGAGACGCAGAGTGCCGAGGCGCTGCTGCGCCAGCATGTGCCGGGCGGTATGATCGCGCATGTGCATCTGAATGACCGTAACAAGCGCGGCCCGGGCCAAGGGGCCGATCAGTTCGCGCCGGTGCTGCAAGCCCTGCGCAAGACGCGCTATGGGGGCATCTGCGGTGTGGAGCCATTCGACTACCATCCGGACGGTGCGACTTGCGCGGCGCGCGCCATCGGCTATCTGCGCGGAATCGAGGAAGGGCTCCAACCATGAAATTCCGCATCGTCGCCGTCGAGCGCTTCGAATGGTCCTTCACGCTGCGCATGCCCTTCCGCTTTGGCGTGATCACGGTGCGCGACGGCATCCAAGGCGCGATCCGCACACGTATCCGCACCGAGGATGGGCGCGAGGGCTGGGGCATGGCGGCGGAAACGCTGGCCGCCAAATGGTTCGACAAGGATGCCGCGCTGTCGGACGCCGACAACCAGCACCAACTCCGCCGCTCGCTGGAATTGGCGGAAGCGCAATCGCTGGGCTCAGGCCTCAACACCGCCTTCGGCCATTACGCCGATGGCTATGCCGCCCATGTCGCTGCCTGCGCCGGCGAAAGGCTGAATCCGCTGGTGGCGAGCTTCGGCCGCGCCCTACTGGACCGCGCGGCGTTCGACGCGCTGCTCCGCTTGGAAGGCCTCTCCTTCGATGCGGGCTTGCGCGCCAATCTCGGCGGCATGGCGCCGCATGCGGTGATCCCCGACCTGATGGGTTTCGATTTCGCGGCGATGCTGGCCCAGGTGCCGGCCCCCACGCGCATTCATGCGCGCCACACGGTGGGCCTGGTGGACCCCATCATGGCCACGGACCAGCAGCAGCGCGTGGATGACGGCCTGCCCGAGACGCTGGAAGAAGTGGCCGCCACCTATCGGCACCAGTACTGGAAGCTGAAGGTGGGCGGCGATGTGCGCGCGGATGTGGAGCGGCTTTCGCGCATCGCCTCGGTGCTGGATCGGATGCCTGGCTACCACGCAACGCTGGACGGCAACGAGCAATATGAGGATGCCGAGGGCGCGCTCGCGCTGTGGCGCGCGATGGAGGCGGAACCGAGATTGGCGCAGCTGCGCGCCTCCATCCTGTTCATCGAACAGCCGGTGAAGCGCGCGCGCGCCCTGGAGACCGGCATGGCGGTATTGGCCGCCGCGCGCCCGGTCATCATTGATGAGAGCGATGGCGCGCTGGATGCCTTCGTCGTCGCCAAGGGTCTGGGCTATTCCGGCGTGTCCACCAAGGCCTGCAAGGGCGTCTGGCGCTCGCTCATCAACCTCGCGCGCTGCCGCGCCTGGGGTTCAGGCTACTTCATGTCGGCCGAGGATTTGACCACGCTCGCGGGCATCTGCGTGCAGCAGGATTTGGCGCTGGTGAGTGCCATGGGCCTCACCCACGTGGAGCGAAATGGGCATCATTTCATCGACGGCTTCAGCGGCCGCCCCAAGGCCGAGGCGGTGCGCTTCATGGAGGCGCATCCCGATCTCTACGCCGACACACCGCACGGCCCGCGCCTGGCCATCCACGACGGCATGCTGGAGATCGCAAGCCTCGCCGTGCCGGGCTTCGGCAGCGAGCAAATGCCGGATGTGACGGCAATGCGCGAGATGGAAAAGGCCGCCTGG
>Ga0105045_10000612_pt1 | contig 26817 bp, 25 predicted proteins | sample MAT02_FD_78089 | JGI IMG/M metagenome (GOLD analysis project Ga0105045, IMG submission 78089) | Freshwater microbial communities from Lake Fryxell liftoff mats and glacier meltwater in Antarctica - MAT-02 (megahit assembly) | ecosystem: Environmental > Aquatic > Freshwater > Ice > Liftoff... | reverse complement strand
TATCCGCTACAACATGATCAATTATTTCTTAATAATAAACGTCCAAACATCGTAGTTATCGTTTTAGAAAGTTGGACTGCAAATGCTATCGGATCATTGACTGGAAGCCCAACAGCAACTCCTTATTTTGATAAACTGACCAAAGAAGGACTTTTGTTTACAAAATTCTACGCAACGGGCGGGACTTCGGAAATCGGAAATTCAAGTATATTTGGGGGTTATCCAGCACTGCCGGAAATTTCTATCACGATGCAATCTGATAAGCATAGAAAATTACCCTGTTTAAACGAAGATTTGAAAAAGTGGGGCTACTCGAGTAATTATATTTTTAGTGGCGATTTAAAATATGGCAACATCGGTGGTTATTTCATCGATCATGGTTTTGACGAAGTTGAGGATGAAAATGATTTCCCAAAAGGATTAAATCGTGGCAAACTCAATTACTACGATGAAGATTTATATAAAATTCTTCACCAAAAAATGAATCAATTGAAAGAACCTTTCATGCAATGTGGGTTTACTGGAAGCACGCATTCACCTTACGATCATCCGAACAAATCGAAATACACAAAGTTTGGCGGAGTTGAAGGTCCCTTCATGAACTCATTGAGCTATGCCGATAAATGTTTGTACGATTTCATCCAATCTTGCAAAAAAGAACCTTGGTATAAAAACACCATTTTCGTGTTAGTTGCTGATCACGGTCACGCATCAAATAAAACTCAAAACCCAAGTTCTGCTGCATTTTTTCATATTCCCTTGTGCATCTTAGGCGAACCTTTGAAAGCAGCATACCGAGGAAAAAAAATAGATCGATTGGGATCTCAAACCGATATCGTGCGCACCTTGCTTTATCAGATGGGGGGCGAATTTGAACGCTATATTTGGGCAAAAGATTTGATGAATCCGAAAGCACCACAATTTGCCTTGCATACCATAAATCGTGGGTATGGTTGGATCACGCCAAGTGGAAATTTTACTTTTAACATTGACGGCAAAAATTTTGTTGAGAATAATTACTCCAAAAGCGAATTAAAGAAGCAAAAACTAAAATGTGAATCGGTAATTTCTTTGATTTATTCAAATTATCAAAAATTGTAGTATGCCGAAATCAAATACATTGAAGAATTATTCTTGGATTATTGGTGCAGCATTATTCGTTCGTTTAATTGCTGTTATTTTCTCGCCTGGCTATGGAATGCACGATGATCATTTTCTAATTATTGAATCTTCTGCTTCTTGGGCTGATGGTTTTGATTACAATAATTGGCTCCCTTGGACAGAAGGCAATGGAGGTGAACCAGAAGGACATAGTTTTACGTACGTTGGTTTGAATTTCGTTTATTTCTGGATCATGAAAGCGATTGGCATAGTTGATCCTGGCATTTTGATGTTCTTCAATCGTTTTATTCATGCCTTAGCTTCAATGCTTGTTGTCGTTTACGGAATCAAGATTACTGAACGTTTATCAAATCAAAAAAACGCAAAGATTGTTGGATGGTTATTAGCTCTTTTATGGTTAATGCCTTTTATTTCTGTCCGAAATTTAGTTGAAACAGCAGCAATTCCATTTATTGTGGCAGGCGTTTGGTTTGCTTTGCGCAAAAGTAAAATGATCGATTTTCTTTGGGCAGGAATGCTTTTGGGTTGTGCGGTTTCATTTCGTTACCAAATCGGTGTTTTTGCAATTGGAATGGCGGCAATTTATTTTTTCCAATTCAAATGGAAACCTTTTTTGCTCTTTTGTGCAGGAGTTTTAATCATCTTTGGTTTGACACAAGGCTTAGTTGATTATTTCATCTGGAAAAGGCCATTTGCGGAGTTACTCGCCTATGTTACGTATAACATGAACGAAGGAAAAAGCTATTTAACTAATCAAAATTACTTTATGTATTTTTTGGTTTTAACTGGTTCTTTGCTTTTCCCTTTTGGTTTGGTAATGTTCACTGGTTTTATTCGGAGTTGGAAAAAGTACATGATTCTTTTTGTGCCAACGCTCGTTTTTATTTTGTTCCATACTGCTTATCCGAATAGACAAGAGCGATTTATTTTGTCCATTCTTCCTTTCTTCATAATTCTTGGGGTAATTGGTTATGATCTTTTCAAAGAAACTAGAGCCAAGGAGAAAATTTGGAAATTCTCATGGATTACTTTTTGGGTGTTAAATATTCCTGTTTTAATTTTCGCCTCAACGATGTATTCAAAAAAATCTCGCGTCGAAGCGATGAAAACATTATATGATAACGGTATGCATAAAGAACATGTTTTATTAGAAGGAACGGCAAGTGGCTCGACTTCAATGATGCCGAAGTTTTATGCAAAAGAGTGGAATTGCGCCTTTCTGGATCGCACGGATTCGACCGAACAAATAAGGTTTGAAAATAGCAATAACTTTGATTTCATTTTCTTTTTCGATGAAGCCCAATTGTCAAAAAGGATTTCAAATTATAATAAACTCTATCCAAAGATGCAGCTTGTGAAGAAATGTTATCCTTCAACGCTGGATGTTCTGCTCCGAGAAATGAACCCACGAAACGCAAATGAGTATATTGAGGTTTGGAAGACGAATCGATAAATCTGTGGATTTATCATTAAATTTAAACCGTGAAAATATTAATTGTTCGATTTAGTTCTATTGGTGATATCGTTTTGACGACACCCATTATTCGATGTGTTTCGGAACAATTACCCGATACAGAAATTCACTTTATTACCAAAAAGTCATTTCAATCTATTCTTCAAAATAATCCGCGGATTGCGAAATTGTTTTGCATTGAAAATTCGATTGATGAAGTCTTAGATGATTTAAAGAAGGAGAATTACGATGTTATAATTGATCTTCACAAAAATATCCGAACCTTGTTGCTTAAGCGAAAATTAGGTGTTAAAAATTATTCTTTTCCAAAGCTAAATTTCCAAAAATGGTTGCTCGTTAATTTTAAGCGCAATAAAATGCCTAAGCAACACGTTGTTGCTCGCTATTTTGAAGCTGTGAAGGAAATTGGCGTTAAACCTGATTTAAAAAATTGCGAATATTTTCTTGCTGAAAAGGATCAAGTGAATGTCTTTTCTGCTTTGGGAATAGAACCAAAATCATATTTAGCCGTTGCGATTGGTGCTCAATTCGCTACAAAAGTATTGCCCATTGAAAAAATGATTGAGATTTTGAATTTAATTGATTTGCCAATGGTTCTTCTCGGCGGACCAACAGATGTTGAAAAAGCGAATCAATTAATGGAAAAATTGGGGAAAAGCAAACGAATAGTGAATGCAGTAAACGGCTTTTCATTGAATCAATCTGCAAGTATTGTTTCGCAAGCAAAGATGATTTTGACACATGATACTGGATTAATGCACATTGCTTCGTGCTTTGATATTCCAACGGTAAGTGTTTGGGGAAACACAGTGCCAGCATTGGGAATGTATCCATATTTCCCCACTAATCCATCACAGTTTTCAGTGCATGAAGTTCAAAATTTGAGTTGCCGACCATGTTCTAAAATTGGTCATCAAGCTTGTCCGAAAAAACATTTCAATTGCATGACTTTGCAAAGTTCTGAGGAAATTGCGAATGATGTGATGGGGAGATTCGAAGAAATTAACAAATAGATTCTTACTAACTTTATCCTATGAAACTTCAAGTCAAAACATTTACTTTCAATCCTTTTCAAGAAAACACCTACGTAGTTTACACCGAATCTGGCGACGCTGTAATTATCGATCCAGGTTGCTACGAGCGAAGTGAAGAGCAAATTATTTCAGATTTTATTACAGAAAATAAATTAACTGTTCTTGCACTTTTGAATACACATGCGCACATTGACCATGTTTTGGGAAATGCTTATGTCAAGAAAAAGTACGCTGTTGATTTTTATTTACATGAAGAAGATGTTGTTACTTTAAATGCCGTAGGAAATTATGCACATCTTTATGGATTTGACGGCTATATTACTTCGCCACAAGCTGATGTAATTTTGAAAGGTGGCGAAAAATTGAAATTCGGAACCATTTCTTTTGACGTTTTGTTCGCTCCTGGACATGCTCCCGGACATGTTGTTTTTTACAACGAAGAGTCAAAATTGGTAATCAACGGGGATGTTTTATTTCAAGGAAGTTTTGGTCGAGTTGATCTGCCTGGCGGAGATATGCCGATTTTGAAAAAAACCATTTTTGACGTCATGTTTAAACTTCCTGAAGAAACAATTGTTTATTGCGGTCATGGACCAGAAACGACAATTGGTCGAGAGAAAAAAAGTAATTATATCCTCCAACAATAAAAATGCGAATTGCCATAAATACGCGCTTTTTATTGACTTCCAAAATGGAAGGGTTTGGCTGGTACACTTACGAAATCAGTAAGCGATTAGTAGAAATGCATCCAGAACATCAGTTCTTTTTCTTTTTCGATCGACCCTTTGATGAGAAATTTATTTTTGGTAAAAACGTAACACCTATCGTTTTAAATCCACCCGCTCGGCATCCAATTTTATTTTACATTTGGTTCGAATGGTCAGTAAAACGAGCATTGAAAAAGCATAAAATCGACCTTTTCTTTTCGCCAGACGGATATTTATCGCTTGGAAGTCCGGTGAAACAAATTGCAGTGATTCACGACTTAAATTTTGAACATTTCCCAGAAGATATTCCATGGATGCCTCGTAACTATTTGAAATATTTTTTTCCAAAATTCGGTAAAAAAGCAAGTGAGATAATTACTGTTTCAAATTATTCGAAACAAGATATTGAAAAAACGTACAACATAGATTCGTCCAAAATTCATACAATTTGGAACGGTGCATCAGATCACTTTAAACCTATACTTGAAGATAGAAAAGCAGAAATTCGCGCTGAAATTTCTAATGGCGTAGCCTATTTTTTATTTGTTGGAGCAATTCATCCACGCAAAAATGTGAAGCGTTTGCTAAAAGCTTTTGAGAAATTTAAATTGGAAACAAAATTGCCTCAAAAATTAGTAATCGTTGGAACTTCCCTTTGGAAAAATAATGAAGTGGAACTGGAATTAAATCCTTCCGTTAAAAAAGACATCATTTTCACAGGGCATCTTTCCGTGGAACGATTGGCACTCATTATGGCTTCAGCAAAAATATTTTGCTTTGTCCCGTATTTTGAAGGATTTGGAATTCCGCTTGTCGAAGCAATGAAATGTGGAACACCCATTTTATCCGGGAATTTAACTTCACTGCCAGAGGTTGCTGGCGATGCAGCTCTCTACTGTGATCCGATGGATGTTAATGACATTGCACAAAAAATGATTACTTTAAATCACGAAGAAAATCTACAGAATTCGCTTTCGAGGCTTGGAATTGCTCGTTCTAAAGTATTTAGTTGGGATAAATGCGCGGAAAAAGTAGCTGAAATTTTATTCAAATAAATGGCACATAAAAACTATTATCATTTTTGAAGGTTCATTCATTCTTTCATTTTCAGTTGAATCGCCATGCGTAAAATGCCTATCTTTGAAAATAACTTTTAAACTAAATTATAATGAAAAATCAAAAAACAATATTATTCGTAGCATTTTTAGGATTGACCCTATCGTCATTTGCACAAAAAATCACTATTCTGGAAGGGGATTTGGGTGTGTTAAAAGGTCAATCGATCTTAAACATTGAATATGACTATTCGAAAATGGCCATTGGAAAGTACAAAACGGAGGCTGAATATGTGAATAAGAGAGTCGAAGATTTGAACGCAAAAGAAGCGGGAAAAGGTGATAAATGGAAGGAAAATTGGGAGGGAGACCGCATTGGTAGATTTCAACCTCAATTTGAACAATTGATGAATAAACATGTTGAAAAATTAGGGCTATATGTAGGAAATGAGAAGGCGGCTAAATACACAATGATTGTTCGAACGACTTTTATTGAGCCTGGTTTTAATATTTACGTAACGAAAAAATTCGCATCAATCGACTGCACAATCGATATAGTTGAAACGGATAATCCTAAAAATGTTGTTTGTACAATTGTGAGTAAAAGCAATCCAGGCAGAACTTATGGGATGGATGATTACGATACTGGTTTAAGAATTGCCGAATCTTACGAATTGGCAGGAAAAAAATTAGGTATATTCTTTACCGATAAGCTATATGAAAAGAAAAAGAAATAAGAAGTTTAATACTTTTTATACCGATTGTTATTTTAGATGTCGCATAAAAACTCCTTAAATATACATCGGCATAATACTTTTTTGAATATATAAATGCGCCATTTAATTACTGAAATGGTATAATCTGAGTGAAAGAGAGGTTGTTTTAAGAAGTAACCTCTTTTTTTATTCCAATTTCAATCAATAATAAGGTGAAATCATAAAATAAACAATAACTCCAGTTATTGCAACATAAAACCAAATTGGCCACGTGAATCTCGTCCATTTTTTATGTCGCTCGAAATTTCCTTGCCAAGCAAAAAGATAGGTAAATAGCACCAGAGGAACGACCGCCGTACTTAAGAAAATGTGCGAAATAAGTAAAGGATAATAAATCCAGCCAAATTCTCCGCCATATTTCGTTGATTCCGCCGTCATGTGATATGCAACATACATTGCCAAAAATAAAAGTGAGAGCAATAATGAAAAGCGAATTAACTTTCGATGTAAGGGCTGATTTTTCTTTTTAATGGCCACTAATGCTAAAATTAACAAAACAGCCGTTAATCCGTTAATTCCTGCATAAATACTAGGTAGAAACGTCAAGTCCACACCCGGAATTGAAATGCCCGACAAAATTCCAACAATCAATGGAATTGCAATTGAGAGGGCAATTATTGCCGTCTTTACTTGTTTAATCTTATTTGGATCCTTTAATGTTGTATTCATAGTTCATCAATTTTCGTAAATCTTTTTCCAAAGAATCAATCGCTTCGGTTTTAAGTCCATCATAAATTCCGCGAACGTGACCGTTGTGGTCTACAATAACGAAGTAAGAAGTGTGACCAAATCCACCAGGAACGGCTTCATCTTGTTTGGCAAAACTAAAAAATTCACCAGCCATCTCATGTGTGTTTTCAGCTGGAACACCTGTTAGAAAAGACCAATTTTTGGCTTCAACTCCATTCATTTTTTTGTATTCACGTAAACGTGTCGGCGTATCTTTTTTCGGGTCAATACTGAAACTCAAAAAACGAATATCTTTGCTCAAATCTTTTGTCATCGCATTTAAACGTTTCATATTTGTTGTCATCGGTGGACAAATAGACGGGCAATGTGTGAAGAAAAAATCGACCACCCAAACTTTTTCTTTAATATCTCGAGAAGCAATCCAATTTGAATCTTGGTCGAGGTAATTAAATGCTGGAACAACATGATAAATCGTGTCAACTATTTCTTTTCCATCTACGATTCGATATTCTACATCACGATTGCCGTGTATTGGCAATGAACTTTCCTTAGCTTGGTCGTCCGAACAAGAAACAAAAATTAACCCTAAAGAAACTAATGTTCCAAATACAAAATTACTTTTTCGACCTAGCGGCTTCTTTGTCATATTCTTTTTTGAGTAAAGCAACATGTTCTTTCATTTTACGCACCATTCCTTCGGTATGACCGTTTAGAACCATGCGCAGATGATTCTTCTTGTCAAAAAGCAAAATCAATTCTTGAAATGCTTCTCCGCCGTAATATTGATCTCCTTTTTCTAAGAGATTCACATCGTTGCTCGTGATGTCAAAGATCGGTCTGCTATTTCCTTTAGCAAGCATCCAAATATTGGGATCATATTCAACAACATCATTCTCAAGCATGGATTGCAAACTTGATAAATCTTCAATTGGTTTTCCATTAATATCCGTTGCGAAAGAAATAATTCTAACTTCTGTCTTACGCTTATTTTTTGCAATATCTTGGTACACCAATCGATCAAAGCTCCAAATTGAAATGCCGCAGCTATCTGGACAACTTTCTTGAATGTTGTTAATGATCACAATTTTATTTTTGAAATCATTTTGAGTGTATTTCTTGCCAAAAGCATCTTCAAAAGAATAATTCGCCCCTTTTCCATAATCATCTAAGACCTTGAACTTATGCTCGCAACCGCGAGTTGCAATAAATACTAACAAAATAGCCGGACCAAATAAAATCAACATTGCGTATATTGACTTCATTCGTCCGGCTGGTATTTTTCTAGCCATTATGCTTACTATTTTAATTCATTCTGTAAGTCTCCCAAGCTTCACTAATTGCCAGTCCTTCGGTTAGAAGAACAAATATTAGATAAATTGCGAAGATAAAATAAGGTACTAAAATCATATATCTCAATGATTTCTTCTCATCACCAAGGTGCATGAATGAAAGAACGATATAAGCCGCCTTAACCAAAGTCATAACAATAAAAGCCCACTTAACGATACCCCAAGCCTCAGATGTTTGTTTAATAAGCGCACCCATAAACACTTCAACTATAGTTAGCACTGTAAGCAAGATTGTTACAAAATAAATCTTTTTACGAAGTACTTTTCCTTGCTCTTCAGAATGATGCGTATCTAAAGAATATTCAATAATATCATCTCTTTCCATATCGGATAATTTTCAAATTATTACTACTTAAACTAAATAGAAGAAGGTAAATACAAATACCCAAACTAAATCGACAAAGTGCCAATATAATCCAGTTTTTTCTACCATTTCGTAATGTCCACGTTTATGATAAACACCTCTCATAACTCCAATAAGGATCAGGATGTTTATGAGCACTCCAGAAAACACGTGGAATCCGTGAAATCCAGTAATAAAGAAAAAGAACTGCCCATATTGTTGAGGTCCGTACTCATTGATTTCTAAATTAGCTCCATAAACTACGCGGCCTTTCTCACCAGAATTAATCACCTCTTCATACATCTTTGATGCAGCATCACCCTTAATTCGGGCGTTAAGTGCTTTATACTTAGAACCGGTTTCTTTGATGATCAACTCTACTTTTTCGTTGTTGCTTTTTGAAATTTCAGCAATGGAACCATCATGTAATGTGATTTCGTTATTATGAATATGTCCAGCGGCAGCGGCATGCTGATATTCATGCAACAAATCCGCATCTTTCGATGTTAGCACCTCTCCTTTTTTGTGGTGATGACCCGCTTTTGTAACTTTAAAGTTTTTAATTTCTCCAAAACTTTCCGCATGAACTATTGCTTTTGACCCATCAGCTAATTCAATTTTACCAAAATGAGAACCATGAATAAAGTGAGACCACTCCCAAGCTTGTGATCCTAGGAAGAAAAATCCACCGATAACTGTTGCAATCATCCATTTTGTTACACCTTTTCTGTCCATTCTGTGACCAGCCTCAACGGCTAATACCATTGTAACCGAAGATATGATTAGAATAAATGTCATCAACGCAACATACAACAACGGATAATTTCCTGATAAAAATGGCATTGAATGGAATGTTTCCTCACCTATCGGCCATGCGCCCATAAATCCATGACGCGTAAATCCGTAGGCAATAAGTAGTCCACTAAAGGTCAAGGCATCAGATACCAAGAAAAACCACATCATCAGTTTACCGTAACTCGTGCTAAAAGGAGAAACTTTCCCTCCCCATGATGTTGCTGAGTCAATTTGTTCAGAAGCGTGTCCAGCCATTTTAAAAATTTTTATGCAAGTTTATGGATAAAAAGTAAAAATAACAACAAAAAGAGCCATAATAGACCCAAAAAGTGCCAAAAAATTCCTGTTGCTCGAAGCCCCAAGGTGTCCCCGTTTGTATATTTCCCTTGGAATGAATAAGTTACTGTTTTTATCAGGAAAATAAGCGTTACCATAATATGAAGTAGGTGAATGAATGTTATCATGTACATATATGAGTTTGCTGTATCTGGAGAACTCGCTGCGCTATTTTGTAAATAAGCGGTTAATTTTTGATTTCCCTTATAAAGAGATCTGTCTTTATAAGTCAACTCCGTTCCTTTAAAATAAATGTGAAAATCTTTCCCAATTTCTCCTTTCACGAAAAAATCTCCTCTCCCGTCTTTTAGATGTGTAGCGAATACACTAAGTCTAGATAAATCCAAAAACTCCATTATTTTACCATCTGCTCTTTGTAGTTTTCCATCCAAGAATAAAACTGGTTCATCATTGTATAAAAGTATAATTTCTTTGCCATAATTCTGGATGTCTTTCAATCCGCCTTTTCTTGAAGCGTCTGTGAATTGTGCTGAAAAATCACTGATAGCTTTCATTTGAGATTCATTGGCGATTTTTCCTTCCAAATAATAATTATTCCCATCAACTTCGAGGTGGTTTCCTTTGTACTTGAGGGTGAAATAATCGCCGTATCTGCCATCATTTACCAAAATGTTTTTGTTAACCACATGAACTCCACTCGCAACCAAAGCCTTATATCCTTGAAACTGAAAATACACAAAACCAATTCCTAAAAGAAGTGTCAAGGAAATAAATAGCTTCAACATTCCTAATTTTAGCTTTTTGGCAAAGCTAATCGCTAAAATGAATGTTAGACTGCTAATTCCAATCAATGCTGTGCTTATAAAGAAGGCCTGAGGAAGTGGTGTAATTAGCCAAAAAGTATCACTCATCGATACGTAATAGGCAGAAGTCAGCCCTGCGAAAAGCATTATTACACTAAAAATTCCAACGTAAACTAAGTTTTTTTTGAGTCCCTCCCTAACTTCTGGGGTTAACTCATTCTCATAAGATTTTTTCATATTACAAAAAGTTTTAAGAAATCTTCTGTGCGATCAAACACATATAAAAATTGAATAAATGGCAAGTACAAGAAGGAGGCAAACATCAATTTGCGTGCATCTTTTGTGTCGTTGCTGAGATATAGTTTGTAGGAATACATAAAAAATGCTCCGCCTAAAATACTTGCCAATGCAAGTGAAATGATTCCTGTCCAACCCAAAATCCATGGCATTAAACTAAATGGAATGAGCAATAGAGAATAAATCATTATTTGAAATGCCGAACTTTTGGATCTTCCTTCCTTTGATGGTAGTAATGAAAATCCACCTGCTTTGTAGTCATCATAAGAAACCCAAGCGATGGCCCAAAAATGCGGGAATTGCCAAACGAATTGTACAAAAAACAAAATTCCTGGAACAAAAGAAAACTCACCACTTGCCGCTACTGCTCCAAGCATTGGAGGTATAGCGCCAGGAAACGCGCCAACAAATACTGCCCACGGAGAAACACGTTTCATTGGTGTGTAAATAAACACATAAGAAATGAATGCAGCTAAACCAAGCAATGCCGAATACGCGTTAATTTGATAAAGCATATACGTTCCAACAATCAATGATATGCCCACGACGATTAAAGCTTCATTTACCGTCATTTTACCTTGAGGTAATGGTCTGCCAGCTGTACGTTTCATCAAAATATCTAAATTGCGCTCCCAAATTTGATTTGAACCATTTGATGCTGCGGTAACCAATGTTCCTCCAACCATTAAAAGGAAAATTTCCCAACCATTCGTTCCGCCGTTGAATAAATATCCTGACAAAGCAGAAAGTACAACTAACGCCGAAAGTCGAAATTTGGTAAAAATAAGATATGATTTTATCTTTTTTCCAATCATGTCGAAATTGTAACTTGAATTTAGAGTGCAAAAATACGAATTTTATAGCGATAGAGTTGGAAATATTCCATTTTATGTAGGTATTTTTTGATGAATTTTTAGGTATTAATCACTATTCTAAAAAGTATTTAACAATAAGATATAGACGCTTCCAATTTTAAATTAATTCATTCAAAACTACTCTGAATGAGCTATTTACAAGATTAAAAAAGTACATCAAATTTAATGTTGAAATCTTAAGACGCACTATTTTACAATTTTTGGAATCTAAACATTGCAAAATCAACCTAAAAATGTAATATTGACTTTGCAATTAAAGCATCCATTTACAACTTTAGGATTGTTAAAATAACAAAGTTGAATATTAAAATTAGAAATGGATGCACTAATCAACAAACATGAGCGCATGCTTACTGAACATAAGCCACTCTTTTGTAGAACTAACGATTGATTGGGATGACGGATTAATTAGTTTGACTGGTGTGCGTGGCGTTGGAAAATCTTCCTATTTAATTAATCATATCAAAAACAAATTCCCCGAAGAAGTGAAAGCGTTGTGTATGCGTTTGGATGACATCTATTTTTCTAATACTAATATGGTTAATTTTGCTGGCGACTGGCTGAATCGAAGGGGCACACATCTTTTCTTAGACGAAATTCATAAATATCCAAATTGGCTGATAGAATTGAAAAATATTTATGACCGATATAAAAAACTGAAAGTAGTCTCCACAGGATTGTCTTTAATTCGTATTTATTCTGGAGAAGTAGATTTGGGCAGACGAGCTTTAATCAGCAATCTGCACAATGAACGGTTTATCATTTCGAGAGTTCTTGCAACTCGAAAAAGGAGAAAACTGTGAAGTTATTGATCTAAAAGAGCTTTTAACGAATCACGTAGAACTCTCCAAAAATATCGTAAGCTGTATAGAACCGCGTGCGTATTTTGATGCGTATTTAGAACATGGCTACTAACCTTTTTATTTAGAAAATAGAATCTCCTATGATCAAAAACTGATGCGCATAATTGCATTGACTTAAGAGGTTGATTTACCTTAATTAACATCCTGTAGAATTGCAATACATTTAAAATTGAAAAAATTATTGCTGCTGACAGCGCACGCCGCTCCATTTAAGCCAAACGTCTCCAAATTAGCGGCAGATATTAACGCATCAAGAAACACTATGATGCTTTATTAAAATATTTACAAGAATCAAAAAATTTAAACTTATTGTATAGTAACTCGTCCTCTGAATCGGCTATGGCAAGGCCCGAAAAGTATTTCTACCTCACCCAAATATGATCTTTACGCTCACAAGGACAAACTTTCAATTGGGAACTAAGCGTGAAAGTTTTTTTACAATCAAGTTTCAAACGTTTATCCTGTAATAAGTAATTCCGTGAGTGATTTTATTGTAGCTAATAAATTTACGATTGAAGCTGGAAGAAAATCAAAAAACCAAAAAGCAAATTAAGAAAGTCAAGGAAAGCTAAATTGCACAAGACAATCTCGAATATGGCAAAGGAGTCACTATTCCGCTTTGATTGTTTGGGTTTTTGTAATAAAAGAGGTATTGTATTAAAACGCAATAATATCTTTTCAAAAACCGAATTATTGCCTTCAGCTAGATTCTCACTAAAAGTGAATTTCTCCGGAAACAAATAAAAAACTATTTTTGTCCAAACTTAATCATCGATGACATTTAATAAACTTTCCATATTAATTCCCGCTTATAACGAAGAAAATACAATTCAAGTTATTTTGGATAAAGTAAACGAAGTTGTTTTACCAAATGATATTCAAAAGGAAATCGTTATCGTAAATGATTGCTCGAGTGATGGAACAGTTGAGAAAGTTCAAAAATACATTGCTGAACATTCCGATATGGATATTCGTTTCTTTTCTCAGGAAAAAAACATGGGAAAAGGTGCTGCAATAAATCGAGCTATAAAAGAATGCACAGGTGATTACCTCATCGTTCAAGATGCTGATTTAGAATATGATCCGCATGAATACGCTTTGCTACTGAAGCCGGTATTCATGGACAACGCAGACGTTGTTTATGGTTCTCGTTTTGTTGGGCATCATCCACATCGCATTTTATTTTACTGGCATTCTATTGGGAATAAGATGCTTACACGCTTGTCAAACATGATGACTAATTTGAATTTAACAGACATGGAAACATGCTACAAATTAATTCGTTCTTCGATTGCAAAAAGTATTAAAATCAAAGAAAATCGTTTCGGTATTGAGCCAGAAATAACTGCCAAACTAGCGAAAATCAAAAATATAAGAATCTACGAAGTTGGGATTTCCTATTATGGAAGAACGTATGAAGAAGGCAAGAAAATTGGCTGGAAAGATGGATTTAGAGCAATTTGGTGTATTTTGAAATATAGATTTGTTAAGTGATAATTAGACTATAACACCAAATTAGCCGCATAACGTCGCATTTAATTCGTTTATTTTTCGCTTAACTTTCATAACAATATAAATCCGTAACTTAGGCTACGCATTTATTTTCTTTTTCATCAGAACTAAAAATAATTCATATTATTCATGCAACAATATACACCTACATTGTTGCAAGACTGGAGGGAGTTAGGACTTTAAGGCTAGAAGGCACACGTGGGGCATTGGAAAATAGATAAAAACAATGGACGAAAGACTTGATTTTGGCGGAAATAAGCCTAATGTCCGGTATTGGAACTGGCTTGCTATTTTAACCCATAATTTGAGATGTCCGAAAAAAAATTGTGGATTAAAATCAATAGGCTTACTAAAATTAAAGCAAAAAGTAAAATTACATTTTTTCTATTCTTCTTTTTAAGGTGATTAATATTCTAACCATGTGAAAGATAACAAATGTTGGAATCCAACCATAAATTAGATCATTCCATAAGCTTGTTAGGCAAATAGGTTACATCAAAAATAATAGCAGCAACAATTAAGGGGAGTTCAATTTAACTTGTTTTAATTCACCCGGCATAAATCTAGGTGGCTTTTCGCAGTGGTGTAAATCTAAAAGCACTCTGTTTTCAGCTAAAACCTTCATAAAACAAAAGACTCGATTTCGAATTAGATTTTCATCTCGTCCAAAATCAAGTCTTAATATCTTAAAGTCCTAATGGACTTAATATCCTCTTAAAGAATCAACATCGCATCTCCGTACGAATAGAACTTATATTTTTCTTTTATAGCTTGGCGGTATGCTTCCATCATTAAATCATGACCTGCAAATGCCGAAATCATCATGAGTAATGTGGAAAGCGGTGTGTGGAAATTTGTTACCATGCTGTCTGCAATGCTAAATTCGTAAGGTGGGAAAATGAATTTATTTGTCCAACCATCATACGCTTTAAGTGTACCTTCGGTAGAGACAGACGTTTCAATTGCCCGCATGGAAGTTGTTCCAATTGCACAAACTCTGTGTTTGGTTTTGATTGCTTCGTTTACAATATCTGCACATTTTTCTGTTATGATTACTTGTTCAGAATCCATTTTGTGCTTTGTCAAATCTTCTACTTCAACGGGTCTGAATGTTCCTAAACCTACGTGTAGGGTTACTTCAGCGAAGTTTATCCCGTTCAGTTCTAATCTTTTCATTAATTCACGCGAAAAGTGCAATCCTGCTGTTGGCGCAGCAACCGCTCCTTCTTCTTTCGCAAAAATGGTTTGATATCTTTCTTCATCAGAAGCTTCAACCTCTCTTTTTATATATTTTGGAAGTGGCGTTTCACCTAACTCGGTAATTTTAGCTTTAAACTCTGGATACGTTCCATCAAACAAGAATCTTAATGTTCTTCCTCTTGAAGTTGTGTTGTCAATTACCTCCGCAACCAAAGATTCATCATCACCGAAATACAATTTATTTCCGATACGGATTTTACGCGCAGGATCTACTAATACATCCCACAATAAACTCTCACGGTTCAACTCACGCAACAAGAAAACTTCAATTTTTGCTCCCGTTTTCTCTTTATTTCCATACATTCTTGCTGGAAAAACCTTCGTGTTGTTCATGATCATCACGTCGCCTTCCGAAAAATAGTTAATGATGTCTTTGAAAAGTTTATGTTCTATCTTATTTTCCTTTCGATGAATAACCATCATTTTGGCTTCATCTCTATGTTCACTTGGGTATTCAGCAATTAACTCTTCAGGAAGGTCAAAGCTAAATTCAGAAAGTTTCATTTTGCTCATTGGAAAATATATTTACAGTTTGTTTTTAAAAAAAGTAGGCAAAGGTAGAAAAAAATAAGGGGTTTAGAGCGGCGTGTTTTGAATAAATTCAATCCATTCTTCAACCTGTTTGGAATCTTCAATTTTTTGATCTCCCGAACGAACTCGTCTTAAGGCGATTAAGGTTCCTCCAGAGTCCAGTGTCTTGCCGAAATCATGCGCAATTGAACGAATGTATGTTCCTTTCGAACAGGAAATATCAAAATGAACCTCAGGAAAATTAGTTGTGTTTATCTCAAAATTTGAAATCGTAACTTTACTCGCTTTCAACTCAAATTCCTTTCCTGCTCTCGCTAGATCATACGCTCGTTTTCCGTCAACTTGTTTGGCTGAAAAAATTGGAGGCACTTGGTCTTGCTCACCTAAAAAAGATTTTGCAACATCCAGCATTTTTTCTTTTGTTATGTGCGCAGTTGGAAACTCTGCATCAAATTCTGACTCTAAATCATACGAAGGTGTTGTTTTACCAATTAGAATTGTCCCAGTGTATTGCTTTTCGCCAACCATCAAACTTTCGATTAACTTGGTGTTCTTGCCAATGCATATTACTAATAATCCCGTTGCCAAAGGATCTAATGTGCCGGCGTGACCAACTTTTATCTTTTTGATATTAAGCCTTTGTTTGAGGTGCCATCTTAACTTATTTACAACGTCGAAAGATGTCCAACCAAAAGGTTTGTCGACCAAAATGGTACTTGCTTGAGAAAATTCTTGAAGCATTATTTAAACCATTTTTAGATTGATTCCTGCTAACATTAAGATTAACAGAACTGAACCAAGAATAATGCGGTAGTATCCAAAAACTTTGAATCCATTTTTCGCTAAAAAACCTATAAATGAGCGAATTGCGATGTATGCAACGATAAAAGCGATGATATTCCCAACAACCAATAACAACCATTCATTGTTTGACGATTGCAACAAGAGTTCTTTTTCGTCCCACATGCTTTTTGCCGTGGCTGCAAACATCGTCGGTACAGCTAAAAAGAATGAAAACTCGGCAGCTGCCTTTCTGGTTAGTTTTTGGCTTAATCCACCAACAATTGTTGCTGCGGAGCGCGAAACACCCGGAATCATAGCTATACTTTGGATTGTCCCAATTATAAATCCTGTTTTAAAATTAACTTCATCTGTTCCTTCTGTTTCGTTTTTCGCAAAAAATTTATCAACAAATAAAAGTACGATTCCACCAACCAAAAGAGAGATTGCAACAACCCAAACGTTTTCCAATAAACTATCAACTTTTGATTTGAGTAATAATCCAATAATTCCAGTTGGAATAAATGCAACGAATAATTTCATGTAAAAATTCCAACTTTGAAAAAATCGCTTAAAGTAAACAACGACAACCGATAAAATTGCTCCAAATTGGATTACGACAGTGAAAAGTTTCGTGAAATCATCTGCCGCAATTCCCATAAGTGTGGAACCTATGATCATGTGTCCAGTGGAAGAAACAGGCAAAAACTCCGTTAGTCCTTCAATAATTGCAAGAACGATTGCTTGGATAAAATCCATGATTTATTTTCCTGAGTTTTCTTTATAACTTGATTTTTTTCCTTTTCGCATTATGGAGTAAAGAATAATGATGTAACCAACAACAATAAAAATTGGTGCGATTGTAATTCGGCGGGTACTAAATAATTCATCGGCATTGAAATCATTTAAGTTTTCAGCACCTCCACCAATCATTAATAAAAAACCAATAATGTTGATAGCTAATCCAATCAACAGTAGTCTGTAATTTTCAGGTTTAAAACCGAAATGTAATTTATTATCGCTCATAGTTGCCAAATTTAATATAAATCATCCATTTTCAAACGCAAATATTTATTAAGTGCAAACCAAGTTGAAACAACAGAAATAATTATACCTATTAAGATAACAGAACCAATCAACAATAACATGCGATTCAATCCTAATGTAATTTCAATGGTTTCTAATAAATTATTCACGATATAAATCAATAACATCACCAAAGCTAATCCAATAATTGCAGATAATATTCCTTGAAAAACGGATTGCCAAATAAATGGTTTACGAATAAATTTTGGCGTTGCACCAACCAATTGCATTGTTTTGATGGTAAACCGTTTTGAATATAATGCGAGTCGAATCGTGTTGTTTATCATCGCAACAGCAACAATAATCAACAATAATGCAACGATTGCAAAAAGGAAAACAAATTGTTTGAAACCAAGGTTAACACGCTGAACACTCGACTCATCATAAAACACTTCGTCTAATTCGTCGGAATATTTGGCTAACAATTCTGCCTTTATTTTCTTCATTCCTGCACTATTCGCATATTTTGCTTTGGGCTTAAAACTAATATTGGATGGAATTGGATTTTCTCCGTCTAAAATATCTAAAATTTCAGAATCTGACTGACCCAAACAACTCAATTCTTTGATTGCTTGATCTTCATCAACAAAAGTAACATCGCTAAAATATTCCCAACTTCTTAACTCTTGTTCAAATTGTTTGATATCAGCCTCTGTATATTCTGGCTTAAAAAACAAATCAGCCTGAAGGCTTTCTTTTGCTTGGGTTTGAATGCTTTCTATTGCGAAAGAACCTCCTAAAACAAGGCCGATCATAAATAGAACTAAGGAAACTCCAATGATGGTTGAAACGTAACTTGTTCTTAAACCACGTTTACTGTATTTATCTGACTTTACACTCATTGGAGTCAAAGATAATAATAGAAGTTCATATTATGTATTATTATTTTTTGTAATTTTCCATCATAAAATCAACACAATGCCAGAAAATTCTGAATTAGAACCAATTTCGCACAGCCTAACTCCTTACACAGGAACATGGTCTAAAACGACGGCAATGCACTTGCTTCGACGAACAATGTTTGGTCCAACTAAGCAACAAATTGATAACGCTGTAACGAATGGTATGGCTGCAACCATAGCACAACTCTTGCAAATTCCGGTCGTTGGAGAGCCATTGGCTTATGACCCTGATGAGACGGTTGTACCGTTTGGCACTTCTTGGGTAAATTCGGTTTATCCAGCTAGCGCAAGTCAGGCAGCTGCGGTCGATACGGCTCGTGCCAAATCTTTAGGAGTTTGGTTAATGGGGAATATAAATAATGAAGGCGTTTGTATTGCTGAAAAAATGTGCTTGTTTTGGCAAAATCATTTCGCCGCACCCTTCTCGCAAGATCAACGTGCAGGATATAATTATTTTATGTTGATTCGTCAACATGCGTTGGGGAATTTTAAGCAATTCGTCAAAGACATGACGATTGAACCAAACATGTTAATCTTTTTAAATGGAGCTTCAAATACATTATATAGTCCAAATGAAAATTACGCCAGAGAATTACTCGAATTATTCACCATCGGAAAAGGCGCACAAATTGGCCCAGGGGATTATTCTAATTACACTGAAGGTGATGTTGCCGCAGGAGCAAAAATATTGACTGGTTACACTGTAGATGGTTTGAGAAGTAACACTATGACCGAACCGATTTCGTTTTTCTTTCCATTGTTTCATGACAATACAACAAAAACTTTATCGTACCATTTCGGTGGTCAAACGGTTGCCAACGCTGGTGCGAATGAATATGCTAATTACATAGATATTATCTTTAATCAGCCCCAAGTTGCAAATTACATCTGTACAAAAATATACCGTTACTTCGTAAATCATGATTTGACACCTACGGTTTTAAACACCGTAATTCCAGATATGGCGGCAACACTAATTAGCAACAATTTTACTATATTGCCCGTGATGCAAGAATTACTTGGTTCACAGCATTTTTACGATGCGGCATTGCGTGGGTCAATTCTTAAAAGCCCGCTGGAGATGTTGTTTTCAATGTTTAACACAACTGGTACTGTGCTCAATTATCCATTGGCAACACAAAGTGATATGTACCTTACGTTGTATTTTTATGGGGAAAATCTAGGACAAGGGTATGGTAACCCTATCTCAGTTGCTGGTTGGACAGCATATTACCAAGCACCCAGTTTTTACAAGTTATGGTTAAACTCTACGCATTTGAGAACCCGATTTGGAATTGCTTACTTGTTCACCATTTTTACAGGAGTTGAAGTTAACGGAGAATTTTTAAAACTTAATGTTTTACCATTTTTAGATGGACTTTCAGATCCTTCAATTGCTTCGGCTGTGATTGATGATGTTTGCGAACTCTTTTTTCCAAAGCCGGTGAGCGCTGCGAAAAAGTTGACGCTAAAATACATGTTGCTTAACGGACAGCCAGATTTTGAATGGACAATTCAATACAACGAGTACATTGCAAATCCAGGAGATGTGAACTTTTCTCAACCCGTTAAATACCGCCTTGAATTAGTTTTGTTCCAACTATTTCAAATGCCAGAATTTCAAACAATTTAATAGTAAAACTGACCGAAATGAAAAGAAGAAATTTTGTAAAAAACGTCGGATTGGCTTCAGTTGCTATGCCAATTGTGTTGAAAAATATAAAATACCAACCGATTGCTAAGAAATTATTCAATGTTAGTAAAAGCGCTGAAGATAGAGTCTTGGTAATTATTCGTTTGAATGGCGGAAATGATGGTCTGAATACTGTTATTCCAATAAATCAATACGATAATTTAATGATTCAGCGACCGACTGTTGTTGTTCCAGAAACATCCATTTTGGGCTTAACTCCTACAGTTGGTTTACATCCCGCAATGACAGGAATGAAAGGCATGTTCGATGATGGAAAATTAGGTATTATTCAAAATGTTGGTTATCCACAACAGAACAGATCCCACTTTCGATCTATGGATATTTGGACCTCCGGTGTGAAAGATTCTATTGAATCAAGAGGTTGGTTAGGGCGGATTTTTGATGTTGAATATCCTAATTTTCCAGATGATTATCCAAACACAGATTATCCTGATCCGTTTGCAATAAGCATGGGTCATGATGTTTCTCAAACCTGTCAGGGATTGATGGCAAATTTTTCTCATTCCGTTACAGATCCTCTAGACGCATGGGATTTAGCAGAAAATGCGGGAGATGTTGACGGAACATATTTCGGTTCGCACATGGAATATTTGAATAATTTGATTATTCAAACAAATGAATATGGAAATCAAATTTATGACGCTGTAACAGCCGGCGATACACAATCCACTCTTTATGATGACAACAACCCAATGGCCGTTCAATTGCGCTATGTGGCTCAAATGATTTCAGGCGGATTAAAATCAAAAGTATATATTCTCAATATTGATGGTTTCGATACGCACGATTCTCAAGTTGTAGATGGAGATACCACAGACGGAATTCATGCAGTACTTTTAAAACGTTTATCAGATGCTGTCACTGCGTTTCAAGATGATATTTCTTTGCTAGGTTTGGAACAGCGTGTTGCAGGAATGACATTCTCAGAATTTGGTCGTCAAATTGCATCAAATGCCTCATTTGGTACAGATCATGGTGATGCTGCTCCGATATTTTTATTTGGTGCTTGTATCGATTCTCAAGTAATTGGGCCAAATCCAGTAGTGCCTAGTAACATTGTTGATCAAGCTGGCGTGCCCATGCAAATTGATTTTAGAGATGTTTATGCTTCAATATTAAAAGATTGGTTTGAAGTCGCAGAATCTGACATTACGCCACTTTTCGAACAGCCCGTAAACTTCATTAATGTTTTAGGTGCATGTAATTTAGGAATTGATGACAAAGTAAAAGATCCATTTGAATTAATGCTTTATCCTAATCCGGCTGGCGCGCAAACGAATTTGAGTATTTTATCGGATGGGACGAAAACAGCAATTAGCATCGTGGACTTATCTGGCAGAACTGTTTTAGATCCGTTCCACCAATCATTAGAGCCTGGAAAACATATCATACCTATTGAAATTAATTCGCTTTCATCTGGTCAATATATCGTGTTGGTTAAAACTGAATTGGGTGAAAGTAGTATTAAATTGGTGAAAGTTGAATAAAGCCAGCTTCAGCATTGAAAACTAGAACCGCATAGGTCGCACTGAGCGCTAAGCCCACATTCCGAAAAAATATAATTCAAATTCAATAATCCCCTTTGCGACCGTTGCGTTCTTCGCCGTTAAAAAACAAAAAAGCCCTCACTTCAAATTGAAATGAGGGCTTTTTAAAGTCTATTATTGAGTTGATACCCAGTTAGCCACACAAAGTCGCACTTAATTCGTTTATTTTTCGCTCAGATAAAAAAGAAAATAATTCAAATTATTTATGTTACGATATGTACCTAAATTGGTGTTACTTTATAGCGTCAACCTTCTTTTTAACTTCTTCTCTTGTTCCTTCAATTACTTCAACAATCCTTTTATCTTTTTCAGTGATTGTAACTGTTGCAACGGTTTTACCTTCCTCATGGGTCATAAATACATCAACGTCTCTTTTCTCGATAAATTTTCCGTTTTTATCATATTTTGCCATGCAAGCAGCTTTATCTTCTGCCGAACAACCGTTCTTATCACACATTGCCATGCACTCTTCTTTTGACATTGAAGCACATTTAGACATATCACATTTTCCAGACATTGCCATTTTGTTAGCGCTATAAGATTTTGTGTGTTCTGGCTTACATTTATTTGCTTCACCTTTCGAACAACAAGCTGTCTTATCACTTGCACCTGCCATTTCAGATTTGCAATTAGATCCCACCATTCCGACGATAGCGCCTTCACTATGACCGTCACCTAAAATGGGTGCAATTACCAATCCAATCAAGCACGTTAATTTAATTAAGATATTCATCGATGGACCAGAGGTATCTTTAAATGGATCTCCAACCGTATCTCCAGTTACAGCAGCCTTGTGAGCATCTGAACCTTTGTAAGTCATTTCACCATTAATCATTACACCCGCTTCAAATGATTTTTTTGCATTATCCCAAGCACCACCAGCGTTGTTTTGGAAAACTGCCCAAAGCACGCCAGAAACAGTAACACCAGCCATATAACCACCTAACATTTCAGCAATGATTTGGTTATCCTGTCCGTAAACTAATTTACCAAGCAATACAATCACAATTGGGAAACCAATCGTTAAAATTCCCGGCAACATCATTTCACGTAACGCAGCTTTCGTGGAGATTTCAACACATTTTCCGTATTCAGGTTTTCCAGTTCCCTCCATAATTCCTGGTATTTCTTTAAACTGGCGACGAACTTCATAAACCATATCCATCGCTGCTTTTCCAACTGAATTCATTGCCAAAGCAGAGAAAACAACTGGAATCATTCCACCGACAAATAACATCGCTAAAACAGGAGCTTTAAAGATGTTAATCCCGTCAATTCCGGTAAACGTCACATAAGCAGCAAACAAAGCTAATGAAGTCAAGGCTGCCGAAGCAATTGCAAATCCTTTACCCGTTGCCGCGGTTGTATTTCCAACTGAATCTAAAATGTCTGTGCGAGTACGAACTTCTTTTGGCAACTCGCTCATCTCTGCAATTCCACCAGCATTATCAGAAATTGGTCCGAATGCATCAATTGCTAATTGCATAGCCGTTGTAGCCATCATTGCTGATGCTGCCAAAGCAACACCGTAAAAACCAGCTAATGCGTATGATCCCCAAATCGCTCCTGCGAAAAGTAAAACTGTTGGGAATGTAGAAATCATTCCTGTTGCTAAACCAGCAATTACATTTGTTCCTGCACCTGTTGAAGATTTTTGAACGATTTTCAAAACCGGCTTAGTGCCTAATCCTGTATAGTATTCTGTTACAGATGAAATCGCTCCACCTACAACCAATCCAATGATTGTTGCATAAAATACGCGCATTGAAGAAATTTCTTTTGATCCTTCCCCGAAAAAGTCCATGTTCATTACTTCTGGCAACATAAATTTCACCAAAATGAAACAAGCGATGGCAGTCAAGGCAATTGAAACCCAGTTACCAATATTTAAAGCTTTTTGAACTTGTTTTTCTTTTGCATCATTACTTTTAATCTTTACTAATAAAGTTCCAACGATAGAGAAAAGGATTCCAAATCCAGCAATTGCCATTGGCAATAAAATTGGTCCAATTCCACCGAAAGCGTCGTCAATCATTCCACCCATGTCTTTAATCACATAGTTTCCAAGAACCATTGCTGCCAAAACTGTTGCAACGTAAGAACCAAATAAATCTGCTCCCATTCCTGCAACGTCACCAACGTTATCTCCAACGTTATCAGCAATTGTAGCCGGATTACGCGGATCATCTTCTGGAATTCCAGCTTCAACTTTCCCAACTAAATCAGCTCCAACATCTGCTGCTTTTGTATAGATTCCTCCACCAACACGTGCAAACAAAGCGATAGACTCAGCACCAAGTGAAAATCCAGCCAATGTTTCCAAAACGATTGTCATTTGATCTGTATTTGTCCATTTTCCACCCATAAAGAAATGGAAGAAGAAAATAAAGAATGCTGTTAATCCTAAAACTGCTAATCCAGCAACTCCAAGTCCCATAACTGTTCCACCGCCGAAAGAAACTTTCAAGGCTTGTGGTAAACTTGTTCTCGCCGCTTGGGTTGTTCTAACATTTGTTTTAGTAGCGATTTTCATTCCCATGTTTCCTGCCAATGCAGAAAAGAATGCTCCAAAAATAAACGCTACTATTATAAGGTAGCTCGTTGTTGGCACAAAATACGCAACGATTGCTAAAACGATACTTGCTCCGATTACGAAAAAAGTTAATAGTCTGTATTCAGCTTTCAAAAATGCCAAAGCACCTTCATAAATATGGTCTGAAATCTCTTTCATTTTACCATCACCGGCATCTTGCTTAAGAACCCAAGCTCTTTTAACCCACATAAAGATGAGCCCAATGATTGCCATTACGATTGGCACATAAATCATCATTTTTTCCATTTCGAGTTGTATTTAAATTTTAAAATAGTGAGCAAAAGTAGATTTTTAAATGTAATCGTGCAAATTTGAAGTTGTTTTTTCAGAAACTTGAAAACCTAAACAGTTTTAGCTCTGTAATTTAACGTGAATTCAACAAGATTTTGATAGAATTGAAATACAGTGTTCTCTGTCTTGCCAGAAATCTTCAAAACTTAGATTTAACTCAGGATTTCTAGAAATGTACTTTCGAATGTAATCTTTGTGCGTCAAGACTTTCCATTCATTTGCCTGATTTGGTTCAATTTGTTGTTCACATAATAGTTTGGAAGCAATAATTTCCATTCTGTCTTTGGAAGAGGTGAAATCAATCCGCTCATTCTTGATTCTTAAATAGCAATGAGCCTCTGGAATGACTTTATATTTCTTGGTGCTAAAAAAATCAGTTAATGCTGGGTGCGTTTCTGGACTCATCATGAAAATTCCACAAATAAGATCAATACCTTCAATTGCATTTTCGATTGCAAGTTCAGCCAAAAAAGCGTGTTTTGAAGAACATGTTCCCCGATTTTCAATACAAACTAATGCCAAATTCGATTTATCTGAAGTTCGCTCGTAAGGTAAACACTGTAAGAATAAACAAGCTTGTTGAAAACGACTAACGCCTTTTTCAATCATCAATTCAGACAATGGACCTGATTTCAGATCAAAATCAATCATTAGAATTGTAATTTGAGTTTATCCGTGCTGATTTCTCTCGTTTCGTCAATACGTTGTTTTTTTGATAAAAACCAAACTCCGCCTTTTACATCCCCAGTTAATCTCACGTTCACTGTCTTCTTTAACATAATCATTGAAAGATTAATAAGCGCGCCTGGCCCTAATTCAACAGTTAAAGGAATTTCAACCAATGCTTCAGATTTACGCTTGATTTTCACTTTCTCATCCAGATGAACCGTTCCAACTTGAACATTGTCGATATAAACGTCTAAATCAGATGGTTTTATTTTGATGGTGTACGCATTTTGATTATTCAATTTAGCATCAAAACTAATTGATATTTTTTTGCCGTCTAGCTTTCCGAGCTGAAAATTTTCCGTTCCTTTAAATTCAACATCCTTATACGAAGTACAAGATGCGGCAAAAATTGCTAAGGCAAAAATCCATGAAGTATTTTTTATTTTAAGCATTTAATTCTGTATAATATTTGTAAAAATAGGGAATCGTTTCAATTCCTCTGTAAAAATTGAATAAGCCAAAATGTTCATTTGGAGAATGAATTGCATCACTATCAAGTCCGAATCCCATTAGGATTGTTTTCAGCCCTAATTCTTTTTCAAACATCGCAACAATCGGAATACTTCCACCACTTCTTACAGGAATAGGTTTTTTGCCAAATGTTTTTTCGTAAGCCATGCTCGCAGCTTTGTATCCAACCGAATCGATTGGTGTTACTGCAGGCTCACCTCCGTGATGAGGATGCACACCCACTTTTACGCTTACAGGAGCAATTGATTCGAAGTGATTTTTAAATAGATTTGTTATTTCATCTGGATTTTGGTCTGGTACTAAACGCATTGAAATTTTAGCATACGCTTTGCTCGCAATAACAGTTTTTGCTCCTTCCCCAATATATCCGCCCCAAATTCCATTTACATCTAAGGTTGGACGAATCGAACCCCGTTCCATAGTTGAATAACCTTTTTCACCATAAATGTCTGCAATATCTAAAGCTTGACAATATTTCTCTTTTGAAAAAGGAGCGTTTGCCATTTCCGCGCGCTCCTCATCCGTCAATTCAACAACTTTATCGTAAAACCCAGGAATGGTGATGTGATTATTTTCATCATGCAGCGAAGCAATCATTTTCGCTAAAATATTAATTGGATTTGCAACACACCCTCCGTAAAGTCCAGAGTGTAAATCTCTGTTTGGACCAGTAATTTCAACCTCAACATAACTCAATCCTCGCAGACCCGTTGTCACTGAAGGGACATCGTTCGCTAACATTCCAGTATCTGAAACGAGAATGACATCAGCCTTTAATTTCTCTTTATTATTTTTTACAAAAACACCTAAGTTTACACTGCCAACTTCCTCTTCGCCTTCAATCATGAATTTCACATTGCAAGGCAATTCATTTGAAGAAATCATCGCTTCAACAGCCTTAATGTGCATAAACATTTGACC
>Ga0105045_10000611_pt1 | contig 26828 bp, 15 predicted proteins | sample MAT02_FD_78089 | JGI IMG/M metagenome (GOLD analysis project Ga0105045, IMG submission 78089) | Freshwater microbial communities from Lake Fryxell liftoff mats and glacier meltwater in Antarctica - MAT-02 (megahit assembly) | ecosystem: Environmental > Aquatic > Freshwater > Ice > Liftoff... | reverse complement strand
GGCGGGCGTCGAAACAGACCGAAGTGGCCAAACCGTATACGCCGTAACCAAAGACGACAGTGCGCTGTACGTGTTCGATATGGCCACAAAGCAACTTAAACACCGGGTGCTGCTGCCCGCCGAAGCCTACACCTGCCAGCGGTCGCCGACGTCGGACGAGTTGTTTATCACGGTCTGGGGAGCCGATAAAATTGTGGTCTATGACCCAAAGCAGAACAAACTCACTGCCGAAATTCCCGTCGGTAGCCGTCCCAATGACCTCGTGTTCAGTAAAAACGGCAAGACGCTGTTCGTGTCCTGCGCTAACGACAATTCGGTAGCGGTCATCGACGTAAAAAGCCGGAAGGTGCTGGAAACCGTGACCACCGCGCTCTATCCCGATGCGCCCGCTGGCAGCACACCTAACGGCCTGGCCCTGACGCCGGATGGTAAAACCCTGCTGGTTGCCAATGCCGATAATAACTGCCTTGCCGTGTTCGACGTAGAGACGCCGGGCCGCAGCCGTTCGCTGGGATTTGTACCCACAGGCTGGTACCCAACCAACGTAAAAGTGGTGGGCAAAACCGTGCTGGTAGCCAATGGTAAAGGGTTTTCGTCGTTACCCAACCCGCAGGGACCGAACCCCTACGAACGGCGCACCACTGATACGCAGTACATTGGCGGGCTGTTCAAAGGGACGCTGTCGATGTTTACGATGCCGAAACCAGCCGAACTGGCCAGTCTCTCCAAACTGGTTTACGCTAACACGCCTTACACGAAAGAAAAAGAGAAAATGGCCGCTGGCGAAGCCAATTCGCCGATTCCGCGTACGGTAGGGCAGAAGTCGGCGGCCATCAAGTACGTGTTTTATATCATCAAGGAGAACCGTACCTACGATCAGGTATTCGGCGATATGCCCGGCGGCAACGGCGATTCGTCGCTGTGTCTGTTCCCCGAAAAAATAACACCCAACCAGCACGCCCTGGCCCGTGAGTTTGTGCTGTTAGACAATTTCTTTGTCGATGCCGAGGTCAGTGCCGATGGCCACAACTGGAGTACGGCGGCCTACGCCAACGACTTCGTCGAAAAAACCTGGCCTACCAGCTACGGCGGGCGGGGCGGCACCTACGACTACGAGGGAAGCCGACCGATTGCCTACCCCAAAAAAGGATTTATCTGGGATTACTGCCAGCGGGCTGGTCTGCGCTACCGTAGTTACGGCGAGTTTCAGGCCTACTCTAAACGCAAAGGCTCCGCTTTAGACGGGCGGTTTGCACCCAATTATCCCGACTACGACCTGCGTATCAAAGATGTTGTTCGCGAAGCCGTTTGGGAGCGCGACCTCGACTCGCTCATCGCGCTGAACGCCGTGCCGCACTTCAGCAGCATCCGGCTCGGCAACAACCACACGAGCGGTGCCCGGATCGGTGCCCCAACGCCAGCCGCCCATGTGGCCGACAATGACCTGGCCGTGGGTCGATTTGTTGAACATCTTTCCAACAGTCCCATCTGGACCGAATCGGCGGTGTTTATTCTGGAAGATGACGCCCAGAACGGGGCCGACCACGTGGATGCGCACCGCTCGCCCGCGCTCGTCATCAGCCCTTATACGAAGCGCAATCACGTGGAGCATACGTCGTATTCCACGTCGGGTATGTTGCGGACGATGGAGCTGATTCTCGGTTTGCCGCCCATGAGCCAGTACGATGCCGCTGCCCTGCCGCTGTTTGCCTGTTTCACCGACACGCCGAATCTGACGCCGTACAAGCACATCCCGGCCAATATCGACCTCGATACAAAGAATACGGCCATGACCGAACCCGCCCGCCAGTCTGAAAAAATCGACCTGCGCTACGCCGATAAAGTGGACGACCGGCTGTTCAACGAAATCATCTGGAAAGCCGTGCGGGGCGAACATGCGGTGATGCCCGCCCCCCGACGCGGTGCCTTCCTGAGCGTTGCGGGTGATGATGATGACGATTGAAAAACATAAAAAATCATAACGGCTTCCAACCATTGGGCTTTGTTTGTACTCTTGCAGTCACAAACCAATTAACATAGACTGTTATGAGAAAAGTAATCGTTACCCTCGTTATGCTGGTCATGGGCAGCGCACTGGCCCAGGCCCAAACCGAAAAAGGCCGCTGGACCGTAGGCGCGCAGGTAGGAAACCTGGGGTATTCAGGCAGCAGTGAGCCGTTCCGAAGCCGTAGTTTCAGCATGTCGCTGTCACCGTCGGCGGGGTATTTTGTGGCGAAAAATCTGGTCATTGGGGCATCGGTACCTATCAGCTACTCATACGGATCGAATGATGTTCCAAACAATGACCGGTCCGAATTCAGCGGATTCGGCGTTGGTCTGGCACCATTTGCGCGTTACTACGTTGGCGCGGCTAAACTCCGTCTGTTTTTGAGTGCGTCGGTTGATTTTCAGCAGTTTTGGCTGTCGAGTACCCGGTTTGGTGCCCGCGAAGCACAGCGTAGTAACTTCAACGCGACCAACTATTCGGTAGGGGGCGGTGCAGCCTACTTTATCAATAACACGGTCAGTCTGGACGCATCGCTGAACTACACCAACTATCTGGGTGGTTCAGCCGGTCTTCCGCAGGGACGATTGGGGCTGAATATTGGCTTCAGGCTGTTCTTCGGGAAGTGATTTTTCGAAGCAGGTTTTTTGGGACACAGAGATGCACAAAGGAGATACAGAGATACACAGAGAAAAAGGCAGAAAGAAACCTCTGTGAGTCTTTGTGTCTTCTCAGTGCATCTCTGTGTCCCAACTCTAAACGAGCGACAGCGAGTCTAACCAAACCTCTTTTTTGCTGAATACTTCGTATTATTGAGGGTATGCAAAAAAACCATTGGCTGGTAACGCTGTTGCTGATTACCTCGCTCCGGGCTGCTGCCCAAATCCTGCCCGTTCTGGACCAAAATCCGGCCAGTTTGCCCTGGTACCGGCTCCAGACGCCCCACTTCCGGGTGCTGTATCCGGCAGGCATGGAGAAACCGGCGCAACGCACGGCTCACCGGCTCGAAAGCCTGTACGAACCCGTTGGCGCGTCATTGAACCGGCGGCCCCGGCCCATTTCGGTGCTGCTGCAAAACCAGACTACCGTTAGTAATGGCTTTGTGACGCTGTTTCCGCGCCGGTCGGAGTTTTTCGCCGTAACGCCCCAGGACCCTGGCTTGCTGGGTACGTATGACTGGCTTGATCTGCTGGCCGTACACGAGTACCGGCATGTGGTGCAGAATGAAAAAGCCCTCCAGCATTACGGACGTTTCCTGTACACGCTGTTGGGCAATAATGGCCTGTTTTTGCCCCTACTGACCGTACCCGACTGGTTTGCCGAGGGCGACGCTGTCAGTACCGAAACATTGCTCAGCACCAGCGGGCGGGGCCGGATTCCCAACTTCGACCTCGGTATGCGGGCCAATCTACTATCTGGTCGCCCGTTCAGTTACCAAAAAGCGGTTAGCGGGTCGTTTCGCGATAACGTGCCGAACCACTATGTGCTGGGCTATTTTATGACCACGCAGGTCAAACTCACTAACGGCCCCGACGCCTGGAGCCGCATCCTGAACCGCAACTACCGCCGGTTTCCGTGGCCGTTCGCATTCTCGAAAAGTGTAAAGGACGAAACAGGATTGCGCGTCGATGATCTGTACAGCCAAACCATGGCCGACATGACAGAGACCTGGCAGAAGCAACAGGAAAACCTGAATCTGACGCCCGTCAATTCGTTTTCTGTACGGCCTGAAAAGCCGTTGTTTGGCCCCCGTCAACCGGGTGTAAGCCAACCCGCTTTATCACGACCCAGCCGGGTAACTTCATCGGAACGTCCTACGAATACACCTCCGGCGAAGCGTCGTCCAAAGAGGAATCCCAAACGGCCAATTTTCACCAATTACCAGTATCCGCAATACCTGACCGACTCCACGGTGCTGGCCGTGAAGAGTAGTCTCGGCGATACGCCCCGGCTTGTTGAGCTGGACAAAACCGGTAGGGAGAAGCGCGTGTTTGTGCAGGGATTTCCCAATGACCCGGATTACCTCTCGGCCACGCTCCAAAAAGTAGTCTGGATCGAATTTGGCTATGACCCGCGCTGGCGAAACCGGGTTTATTCCAACATCCGGCTGCTGAATCTGAAAAGCCGCAAAATTACCCGCCTGACGCACCGCACCCGCTACACCGCCGTAGCTATCTCGCCCAACAATCAGAAACTTGTGGTGGTGAACAATACCGAAACGGCCCAAACGCAACTGCTGGTGCTGGACGCTCAAACCGGCAACGTTCGCCAAACACTGCCCAACCCCGACAGCGTGTTTTACCAGCATCCGCGCTGGTTTGCCGATGGGCGTTCGCTGGCAGTGGTGGCGTTAAAAGATGGTCGGAAAACGATTCAGCGCATCGACCCTGAAACCGGCGCGGCCACCGATCTGCTGCCCCGCGCCAACGAGAATATCAGCCATCCGCAGCCCTGGAGCCATTACGTCCTGTACAACTCGCCCCGCTCCGGCATCGACAACGTTTATGCCGTTGACATCCGAAATAGGCAGGTATTTCGGGTCAGTTCGCGCCCGCTGGCGGGATACCATGCGGCCGTGTCGCCATCGGGTACGCGGCTGGCCCTGCACGACTTCACCGCCGACGGGTTCCGTATTGCCGATATGCCACTCGACACCACCGCCTGGACGCCTGTAGCCCCACCTTCGGGGCAGAGCAATACCGGCGAACTGGTGCGCTATTTTGGTGCGTTGCCGATGGTAGAACCCGGTGCAGCTGCGGGCCGGGCCATTTTGCGCGACTCGGCCATGATAGCTATGCCCTATACGCCAACCCGTTTCCGCCGACTGGCCCACGCGCTGAACGTGTATAGCTGGGGTCCAACCGTTAGCAGTACCAGTCAGGCACTTACGGCAGGTCTGGCGTCGCAGGATCTGCTCGGTACGTCGCAGGTGAGCGTGGGTTACACCTACAACCAGGCCGAACAGACGGGCAATGCATTTGCGTTGCTGAGTTATCAGGGACTATATCCCATCATCGACCTGAGTTTTCAAAGCGGTAACCGCCGGTCAGCGGTCTATGTTGACCGGGTGGCTCCGGCAGATAGTCTGCGTTCTGACCTGTGGCAGTACAATCAGCTTACGGCGGGTTTTCGGCTGCCGCTCAACTTCACGCAGTCCAAATACAGTCAGTCGGCCAGCGCATCGGCGTATTACAACTACCTCCTGGTCAGTGGCTATGATCTGCCGTTTCGGAGTATTTCGGAGGTGGGCAGTGCCGGTTCCCTGAGCGCCATGACCTACGGCCTTAGCTACCAGCGGCTGTTGCGACAAAGCAAACGCGATGTGGCCCCACGCTGGGGGCAGGCTATTTCGGCAACGTATCGAAACACGCCTTTTGGTGGGCGGCTACTGGCTGAGCAGTGGGGTATTCAGGGGAATTTATTTCTGCCGGGTGTCGGCAAACACCACGCGCTGCGGCTGCGGGCGGGCTATCAGGAGCAGTCGCGCGGTACGTACCGGTTTCAGCCGGTGGTGTTTTACCCGCGTGGTCAGAACTACGTCAGCGACGATCAGATCAGGGCGGGCAGTACCACGTACAGCCTGCCCATTGCCGATATGCACTGGGCGTTGGGCCGGTGGCTGTATATACAGCGTATCAAAGCCGCCGGGTTCTACGATTTCGCCGAAGGCCGTAGCACCCTTGAAGTCAGGGATATTTACGGGCGGCTGCGCGGCTACGAGGACCGCACCCGCCAGTATCAGACGGCGGGTCTCGACGTATCGTTTATTTTCAACGCGTTGCGATTGCGTACTCCGTTCGAGGTCGGTTTTCGCACCATTTACAACGTCACCAGCGGCCAGTGGCTCGTACAGCCGCTGGTGATCGATATTGGCTTTTAGCCCTTATAAAACACCCACTTCGACAGCTCTTTGTACGACGGTTTCTTGCCGTACATCAAAATCCCGACGCGGTAGATGCGGGCAGCCAGCCAGGTGGTTCCCACAAAGCCCAGCACCAGCAACGCCATCGACAAAATCAACTGCCAGGCCGGAACGCCCACCGGCACCCGCACCATCATGATAATGGGCGAGGTAAGCGGAAACATTGAGGTCCAGAAGGCCAGCGGCCCGTCGGGGTCTTTGACCACAAACTGCGAGATGGCAATAGCTCCGATAATTGGAATCGTAATGGGAACCATGAACTGCTGCGTTTCGGTCTCATTGTCCACTGCCGCCCCCACGGCCCCAAACAGCGCACTGTACAGCAGATAGCCGCCCAGAAAGTAGAACAAAAAGCAGCCTACAATCAGGGGAATGTTCAGCGAGTCGATGGCCTGCATCACGTCGGCCACCACGCTCTGCTGCGCCTGTTTAGCTTCCGGCGAGTTCATGGCTTCTACCGTGGCCTGTCCGCCCATGGCGCCGGCAGCCCCGGACGTTTGCATAGCCTGCTGTCCCCGGGTGGCTTTATCACCAACCACCGCGCTGCCCACCGTGAACAGTGTAACGGTCAGGGTAATCCAGAGCAGGAACTGCGTCAGGCCCACCAGCCCCACGCCAATGATTTTGCCCATCATCAGCTGAATGGGCTTCACCGACGAGATAATGACTTCGACAATACGGTTGGTTTTTTCTTCCATCACGCCCCGCATTACCTGCGTACCGTAAATGAACACCGAGATGTAGATCATAAAGGCGCAAACCCAACCGATAATCATGGTGGCAATGGAGTTTGAGCTTTTCTGGTCGGCCTTACTGAGGTTGACAGTCTGCGCGCTAACCTTCACCTTGGCGTCCTGAATAATCTGCTGGTTAATGCCCGCGTCTTTGAGTTTGATGGTCTCGATCTGCTTACTGATGGCCCGTTCGATGTTGTTTTGCAGGTTGAAGTTCACATTTTTCTCCGCGAAAATCTGCACCGTTTTGGGTTGCTTGATCACATCTTTCGGGATAAAGACGAGGGCTTCGTAGCCCTGCTTTACAAACGTCTTCTTGGCCGACTCCAGCGGTTGCTTCTCGTAGGTAAATGCCAGTTCGTCATCGTCTTTGAACTGACCGGAAAACTGCCCGCTCTCGTCCACAATGGCAATTTTCTTCTGACTCGCCGAGCTGACGGCAGCCCAGCCGATGAGGGCGTAGAAGCCAAAAATCAGCAGTGGTCCCAGAATGGTCATAATGATAAACGACCGTTTGCGCACCCGGACGAGGTATTCGCGCTTGATAATGAGTATGGTAGTGTTCATGCGTTGGTTTGGCCTACGGCTTTGATAAAGATGTCGTTCATGCTGGGAATATTCTCACCGAAGGAGCGCACGGTTACGCGGTCAAGCAGGTGCCGGACCAGGTCGTTGACGGCGGCATCGGGCGGAATCTGAATGTTGGTGCGGGTGAAGCCGTCGTCGGTGGTGCGGGTGTTCAGGACCGTGAAGGCCGGTGGCAGGTCAGTGAGCGTACCCTGGTATTCTACGTGGTAGGTATGTGTCTTGAACTGCTGCTTGATGGCTTGCTTAGTTCCGTCAAGTACCTTGTGCGAGCGATTGATGAGTGCGATATGGTCGCAGAGTTCCTCCACCGATTCCATGCGGTGGGTGGAGAAGATGATGGTTTTGCCCCGGTCGCGCAGTTCCAGAATCTCGTCTTTGATGAGGTTGGCGTTGATGGGGTCGAAGCCCGAAAACGGTTCGTCCAGAATAATCAGGTCGGGGTCGTGCATGACCGTAGCCACAAACTGGACCTTCTGCTGCATCCCCTTCGAGAGGTCATCGACCTGCTTGTCCCACCAGGTCTTGATGTCGAACTTGACAAACCAGATTTTGAGCTTGTCCATCGCCTGTTTTTCGGTTAACCCTTTCAGTTGGGCCAGGTACAGGAGCTGCTCACCAACTTTCATTTTCTTGTACAGGCCGCGTTCTTCGGGCAGGTAGCCTATGCGCCGGATGTGGCCGGGTTTGAGCCGTTCGCCCGCCAGAATTACCTCGCCCGCGTCGGGGGCCGTAATCTGGTTTACGATGCGGATGAGCGACGTTTTGCCCGCGCCGTTGGGGCCGAGCAGCCCGAAAATGCTGCCCTGCGGCACACTCAGGCTGACGTCGTCTAATGCCCGATGGTCGGCGTACTGCTTAACAAGGTGATGGGTTTCGAGGATGTTTGTCACGGAAGAAGTAAAGTGGTTGAAGTACAACGTTACGGTTGGCGGCATGGATGAGTAAAGGAAACGGCTATTATATCAAACGTCAACCAATTTACGGATGAATTGCCGTAGCGTTCCACAAACGGCATAAAAAACCACAACCCGTGTGGATTGTGGCTTGCATGACTAAGTAGCCACAAAGGTGGTTTATGCTTTTACCACAATAGTTTTCGCCCATTTGTCGCCGAAGCGTTTCTTGTCGCTGCTAAACACCATGAGTGCATCAACGATATTGAAGAAGGGAATAACCAGCGATACCTGCCGGATAATGGCCGCACCATAATCGCCAACGATACTTGCTCCGGTATCTTCCCTGATAACCTTGATGTTCATCAGCTTCTTTCCAATGCTTTGACCGCCCAGGAAGCCGCTCACCTCTGGCAATGCGTCTCTGGTAAACATGTATCCCATGGCAGCGATGGCTCCGACAGAATACAATCGGTAACTAATAAAGGACAACAGCAGCATTGGTATGTACGCCACAACAGCGTCAATGAGGTATGCCACAAAACGAGTACCAGCGTCGGCTTTGACGTGTGTACTGAGGGAGGTAAATGAACTTTCCACTGGTAGCGTGTTTAGGGTGAGTGCTGTTTATAAGCGTAGCAACCTATCCATTTTTTTTGGTAATGAAAAAGTTCTCTTCCGTAAAAAAATAGTTGTTTACTAAGCGGTCAACTCCTCCATGTCAACAGGGCTGGTCCGAAACTCGCCTTCCCACTTCGAGATGACGCAGGTAGCCACGGCGTTGCCCACCACACTGGTTGCAGACCGGCCCATGTCCAAAACCTGATCGATACCCAGCAGTAGGGCCAGTCCTTCGATGGGTAAATCAAACAGGGCCATTGTACCGGCAATCACCACCAGCGACGCCCTCGGTACGCCCGCAATGCCTTTGGAGGTGATCATCAGCGTGAGCATCATGGTAATTTGCTGCTCAATACTGAGCGTGATGCCATACGCCTGGGCAATAAAAGCCGTGGCAAAGGTCATGTACAGCATAGACCCGTCGAGGTTGAACGAATAGCCCAGCGGCAGCACGAACGAGATAATCCGCTCCGAACAGCCAAATCGGCGCAGGGCTTCGATGGTCTGCGGAAACGATGCTTCCGAACTCGCCGTGCTGAATGAGAGAATTACGGCACTTTTTATTTCGGTCAGCAGGGCCAGATACGGTATTCTGACGACCAGGCAGATGGCCCACAATACCACAAAGATGAAGAACAGCAGTCCGGCAAAGAAGCAGAGAATCAGGTAGGCGTAGCCCGCCAGAATGCCCAGCCCCTGCTGCGCTACTACGGCAGCAATGGCCCCCAGTACGCCAAACGGTGCAAACGACATGACGTAGTTCGTAACCTTGAACATCACGTGCGACAGCGCGTCCAGGCCCTTGATAACGATTTTCCCCTGCTCGCCGATGGACCCAACGGCTACCCCAAAGAAGATGCTGAACACCACAATCTGTAAAATCTCGTTAGTGGCCATTGAGTCAAAAAAACTCGTGGGAACGATGTGGGTAATGAAATTCTCGAAGCTCATCTTCTGAACCTCTACGCCTACGTCGGTGCCTTTGGTGGGCAGCGGCAGACTCATCACCTCGCCGGGCCGGGCAATATTTACCACCAGCAACCCTACTACCAGCGATAAAATCGTGGCGAAATAAAAGTAGGCCAGGGTTTTGAGACCAATTCGCCCCACGGTGCCAAAATCGCCGAGTTTGGCAATGCCCACTACGAGCGTGGCAAACACCAGCGGCCCGATAATCATCTTGATGAGCCGCAGGAAAATCTTGGACAGGATGTTCAGGTCGTCGCCCGAAAAACCCGATTCAGTGACCGGAAACAGATAGCCGATCAAAACACCGAGTACCATGCCCAGAAAGATGCGTGTAGTTAGATTAGGGAGTTTCATGCAGGGAAATAAAAAGCCGAATTGACAAAAGTAACAGAATACAGGAATTTATCTGCCCTTGACTTCAGCTCTGCGCTGACAGGCCGAATCGTTTGCGGTAAATGGGCTTTCGGTAAGCAAACTGCACCCACATTAGCGGGTACATCAGGTAGTTGAGTAGCCAGAACGGAGTGCTGAACGTGATGTCGTCGCGGATGATCGTACCATCAGACTCATTCCTCAGCAGCCGGTGCCGATGTTGCCAGAACTTGAGAAAAAATGGCAGTTTGACGCCCTTATCGATAAAGAAAATCTCGTCGATACTGTCGCCCGTTTTGAGCGTTTGCTGGTCGATGATATCGCTGGTCCAGTCCTGTTTAAATAAGAGAAAGTTGAGCCGAAGATGTACCACGTCGCCCCGCAGACAGCCGTCAAAGCGTATCACGTCAACCGGTGGAAAGGGTGGGCTGAGCTGATCGAATAGTTGCCGGTCAAAGCCTCTCCATACGTCAGAAACCGATTGGTGAACGGGTGTATCGAGAATGAGATTGAGGGAGTGCATAAGTAGGAAAGCAAGAAAAAAACAGGCGTCACTGGTGAGTATTAGGCAGGTTTACGGGTTCCATTAAATAGATTCACCTACCGTAAAATTGATAAATCTACAGGATCTTGCGAATTTAACGGTTTATATCCGGCTTAAAGAGAGCCAACCCGTACGAATAGGGAAAGTCGGTATGCGCGTTTACAAACAGGTGTTGATGGGATGGCTGGTACTGAGCCTGCTGATGCAGACCCGCATTGGTACAGCCGCCCCGCCCGCAGCCGGTACGCCGGTGAGCGAATACCTCACCGTGCGTACCGGGCTGCCCCAGGGATACGTAACAGCTATATTGCAGGATCGGCGCGGTTTTATCTGGTTTGCCACCCGCGATGGTCTCTGCCGGTACGATGGCATCCAGTTTCGGGTGTTTACTCATGACCCGCTCCAGTCTCACTCACTGGCGTTCAGTAGTCTGAGCGGTTTGCGCGAAGATCAGACTGGCCACATCTGGATTCGCACCGAAAATAATCATATTGACCGTTTCGATCCTGCCACCGAGCAGGCAACACACGTATCCCGCTCAGCAGGGTTTCGGCAGGCATTGGGCTACGATCAGCTGGTCGGTCTCGCGCCTGACCGGGCCGGCCGGGTGTGGGTAGCTACGCAAACAAACGGATTTTTTCGGCTCGACCCCGCGGGTGTTGTAACCCACCGCCACTGGGCCGCACCACCCGCCACCGACAGCATGGCACCGCCCGTCGTAATCCGAACGCTGCTCACCGATCGGAACGGTCAGCTTTGGCTGGCTACCCGCATGGGCCTCTTTCGCTACGAACCGACTCATAAGAAATTTACCGCCTACCGTATCGCCGAAGGCCTGCCACAAAACGACGTGATGGCCCTGCACCAGCGGGCAAATGGGGATCTGCTGCTGGGTTTTCCGGGCCGTTTTGCCGTATTCAACCCCACGTCGGGCCAGGTAAGCCGCGTGGTGACAATGCCTGACCAACCGCTATCCGTGCCGCTGTTTGCCACGGGTACTGACGGGGTGGATTACGTGAACCAGAACCGCTACACCGATCAGGCTGGCCTGACCAGCCTGCCACCCGACCCCAAGCTGAGCCGTTTCCAGGCCCTGTCTATGCTCATAGACCGCTCAAACGTGCGGTGGATTGGTCTTGACGGCGATGGAGTTATTAAAACCGACCTGACACAGCTACCCTTTACGGCGCATTCCTACATCGTCAATTTTCATACCGACTGGCTCACGCGGTACGTTCAGATACCGGCTGATGCTATTCCGGCCAGTATCCGGCAACAACGCCCCGACGCCATTCGGTACCTATTTGATCGGCAGCGCGCGTTCTGGCTCAGCAGTGCCACCACCCCGCCATACCGCTATGATGCAGCGACGAAAGCAAGTACCACCGTTGTGCCATCCGGTATTGAGCCGCGCTGGTTGCCGGATGGTAATTTTCGGGTCACGAACGTGGCTAAAGGGCCGTCGGGTGAGTTCTGGGGGTTACTGGGGCCGGATAACCGGGCGGTAGCGCGGTATAACCCAACCGTTAAAACGTTCACAACCTTTCCACTTCCGCTTCCGCCCAACCATCCCTACAAAATTGTGGCGATGACCGTGGATGGTGGGCGCATCTATCTGGCTACTCAAAGTCATGGTCTGCTCCGGGCCGACCTCTCGACTCAGAAACTGATTCGCTGGCGGGCGCAGGCGGCCAATCCGATAGCCCTGCCCAATGATGGGCTGTTGTGTCTGGCCCAAGACCCGGCGCAGTACAACCACCTCTGGATTGGCACGTTTGGCAGTGGGCTGTGTCGGCTCGATAAATTAACGGGGCAGATCCGGCGGTTTGGTGAGGCCGAGGGGTTACCAAATAATGTAGTCTATGCCATTCGGCCCGACGGGCAGGGGCATTTGTGGCTCAGCACTAACCGGGGCCTGTGCCGCTTTGACAGCCGGACGTTTGACATTCGCAACTACACGACCGACGATGGACTGCCGAGCGAGGAGTTTAACCGCTACCACGACGCGGCCCTGCCCGATGGCCGGCTAGTGTTTGGTGGCATTGGTGGCTATACCGTGTTTGATCCGGCTAATGTCAGCGACGACCCTGATAAACCTACAGTGGCCTTTACGGCCCTGCGCATCAATAACCAGCCCGTGACGCCCCTCGCCCCGGATTCGCCCCTAATCCGCACTATTGATCAAACCGGTGAACTGCGGCTTCGGCACGATCAGAACTTCATTTCCCTTGATTTTGCCGCCTTACAATTCAATAAAAACGGTAAAAACCAATACCGCTATAAGCTGACAGGTCTGGATAAAGACTGGATTTACAGCACCAACCACACCACGGCTACATATACCAATCTGCCGCCGGGTACTTATACGTTCGTGGTCAATGCTTCCAATACGTCGGGCGTCTGGAGTCCGGCTACCCGCAGCGTGATACTGATTATCGAGCCGCCTTACTGGGCAACCTGGTGGGCTTATGCCGCATACCTGCTGTTAGGGTTGGGTGGTATTGTTTTGTTCCTGCGTGTTCGGGTTAACCGCATTCGTCTGCAAAGTCAGATTCAGTTGCAGGAGCAGGAATCTGCCCAGCTTAAGCAGCTTGATGAGGTCAAAACGCGATTTTTTGCCAATATTACCCATGAGTTCCGCACACCTTTAACGCTGATTCTAACCCCGTTGGATCAACTCCTGTGCGACGTAACGGATCCGCAACAGCACTATCGGCTGGCGCTGGTACACCGAAACGCCAATCGGTTGCTTCGGCTCATCAACGAACTGCTCGATCTGGCCAAACTCGAAGCGGGCAACCTGACCGTGACCAGTTCGCCCGGCCACCTAACTGACTTTGTGGAGCGTAGCGTGCAGACGTTCGAGGGGCAGGCCCAGAACAAACGTATTGCTCTGACCATTAGGAGTATCCTACCCCACACGCACTATTGGTTTGATGCCGATAAACTTGAAACTATCCTCAATAACCTGCTGGCCAATGCCCTCCGGTTCACGTCCGAAGCGGGTTCTGTTACCCTGACGCTGGCCTTGACCAACACCCGGCCGATTGCCTTCCGGGCCAGTACGGCTTACCCGGCTGGAGCCATAACAGATTCCGTTCAGATTCAAATCAGCGATACAGGCAAGGGGATACCTGCCGATGAGTTGGCTCATGTTTTCGAGCGTTTTTACCAGGCCCACGCGCCCGATGGGCAATCGGTAGGTGGGTCAGGTATTGGGCTGGCACTGGTTAAAGAGCTTGCCGAATTAATGCAGGGAAGCATTACAGTGCAAAGCGAACCCGGAGCCGGTAGCACATTTACGGTAGAACTGCCCCTGCGTCCTGTACTCAGTGAAAACGTTACAAACAGCATAGGTGCCCTCGGGCAGCCAACGTCTGCGGATAAAACGCCGGAAACGGATCGGGTGGCGCATCTGCTGATCGTAGAAGATAACGATGACATTGCTGATTACCTGCTGCACATCCTGGGCGAGTTTTGGCGGGTTCGGCGAGCCGGTACGGGCGGTATGGGGGTAAAAGCCGCTTTGAATGATGTGCCAGATCTGATCATCAGCGATGTACTCATGCCCGATTTTGACGGCTACGAACTGTGCCGACAGCTGAAGGCCGACCCTGCTACCAGCCATGTACCTATTTTATTGCTGACTGCAAAAACAACCGTAGAGAGCCGTCTGGAGGGGTTTACGGCGGGTGCCGATGACTACATTACGAAGCCGTTTCAGGTAGAAGAATTGCTGGGCCGGGTTCGGAACCGGCTCCAGCAACAGCACCGCCAGCAACAGCATAACCGCAAGTTGCTACTGCGCGAGGGCCATTTGCTCAATACCGATGCACAACCAAAGCCCGAAGATGAGTTCCTGAACCAGGTATATACTGTTCTGAAAGCCCGTCTGGACGATTCGTCGTTTGGGGTTGAGACGCTGGCCGAAGCGGTTGGATTTAGCCGGATGCACCTGAACCGAAAAGTAAAGGCCCTAACTGGTTTTACACCCGTAGAACTGATCCGGGTTGTGCGGCTCAACCGGGCGGCTGAACTGCTGCTCACCGACGCGTCTGTATCCGAGGTAGCTGACCGGGTAGGCTTTGATACGCCAGCTTATTTCTCTAAAGTTTTTAAGGATCACTACAATCAGACACCCTCCGAATTTACTGAAAAAAGCCGGCAGGTGGTTAGATAAACAGGAAATAGGGGAATAACCTGGAGTGAACAAAAATTTTGTTTTTATATACTAAACAGGGTCATAATCGTGCCGTTCCCTCAAGAAATAGCGTACCTATATTCCGTGTTACAAATTTCATAGGTCGTGTTACAAACCAGCAAGTCACTGGAGAAACAGGAGGTTAGTATTGTGCTATTGTACAGCCAATCGCAACAAACCCTCTCGATAAAGCCCATGACTTACTTTCAAACTGGCGCAACATCAGCCCGCGTCACCCCAACCGAGTGGCCCCCACTGAATATTTTTATTCGCGAATCGGGACGTCAGACGTTCCCCGTTGCTGATCTTGTTTACTTACAGGCCGTTGCTAATTACAGCTGGCTGAACTGGGTAGATGGTCGGCGGATGCTGATGCCCCGAACACTGAAGTTCTACGCACCCAAATTGCCTACTGAATTATTCGTTCGTTTGCACCGCAACTGCGTTGTCAACAAACGCTTCGTTACGCGTCTCGAACGCACCGATGCGGGTGGGCTTGTTCATCTGTCCACCGGCGAAGTACTACCTATTTCTCGCCGTCGGTGGGTAACTGTTCGTCGCCAGCTAATGAGTAATCTTCCACACCTTAACTAATAAGACAGGCTTTCCGCTTTCCACCCCAACAGCCTTACAAAGACAAAGCCCGCTCATTATTGAGGGGGCTTTGTTGTTTTAAATGTATGAAGTATTCCGGACGAAAGAACACTTTATATTAGTAATACGTCATATAATATGTGTCAGACATAAACCTACATCTGCTCCAGCAGCCGCTCCATTGAAACTTCCTGACCGATGCGGCTTTTGAGTTCGCTGATAGGTACCCGGATTTGCTCGGTCGTGTCGCGGTAGCGGATCGTGACGGTGTCGTCATCCATGGTCTGGTAATCTACCGCGATGCAAAAGGGCGTACCAATCAAATCCTGGCGGGTGTAGCGTTTACCAATGGCGTCGCGCTCTTCCATGACCACCCGAAATTCGGACCGCAGCAGTTTCATGATTTCTTCGGCTTTGCCGGGCAAGCCGTCTTTACGCACCAGCGGGAAAATGGCCGCTTTTACGGGGGCAAGGGCCGGATGCAATTTCAGGTACGTCCGCTCTTTTTGCTCATCGCCTTCACCCACGGTCTCCTTTGTGAAGGCATTGCACAGTACGGCCAGAAACAGCCGGTCGGCCCCAACGGACGTTTCCACGACGTAGGGAATGTAATTGCCGTAGGCTTTGCCCGTAGCGGGATCAATGTCGTTGTCGAAATATTGCTGCTTTTTGCGGCTCAGTTCCTGGTGCGCTTTCAAATCGAAATCGGTCCGCGAGTGAATGCCTTCCATTTCGCGGAAGCCAAACGGGAATTTGTATTCGATGTCAACAGCCGCGTTGGCGTAGTGCGCCAGTTTCTCGTGCGGGTGAAATTTGAGCCGTTCGGCGGGCAGACCGAGGGCCTGATGGAATTTCATCCGGGTATCGCGCCAGCGTTCGTACCACTCCATTTCAGTACCGGGCCTGACAAAAAACTGCATCTCCATCTGCTCGAACTCGCGCATACGGAACGTAAACTGCCGCGCCACAATCTCATTCCGAAACGCTTTGCCAATCTGCGCAATACCAAACGGCACCTTCATGCGCCCGGTTTTCTGCACGTTCAGGAAGTTGACGAAAATGCCCTGCGCCGTTTCGGGACGTAGATAAATCAAACTGGAGTCTTCGGCCAGCGAACCCACCTGCGTCGAAAACATCAGGTTAAACTGCCGTACCTCGGTCCAGTTGTCGGTGCCGGACACGGGGTCTTTGATGCCTTCGGCGATGATTAAACTTCTGACTCCGTCGAGGTCATTTTCGCCCAGCAACCGGCCCATTTCCTGCAACAGCGCACTGCTGCGGGCTTCGTCGCCGGCGTTGGCGTACTCTTCGGCTTTCAGTTCCAGCAACTGATCGGCGCGGTAGCGTTTTTTGGAGTCGCGGTTGTCAATCATCGGGTCGTTGAACGAATCGACGTGGCCCGATGCTTTCCAGGTCAGCGGGTGCATGAAGATGGAAGCGTCAATGCCGACAACGTTGTCGTTCAACTGCGTCATGGCTTTCCACCAGACTGATTTGAGGTTATTCTTCAGCTCAACGCCGTTCTGTCCATAGTCGTACACGGCCTGGAGACCATCGTATATTTCGGAAGAAGGGAACACGAATCCGTATTCTTTGGCGTGGCCAATAATGTCCTGGAGTGAGGTAGCGGGCGTACCGCTCTGCGTGTCTGCTGTGGTCATAGATAGCGGCAAAATTACGGGAATATGCTGACAAGGCACGGGAAAAGGCGCCTACTAATTTCTGACCTGCTGCCCGTCGCGGTCAATCGTGATGAGTTGGCCGTTCAGGAAGGCAGCCGCCGTATTGCCCTTAAACGGCGTTACGGCATCAAATTCGGGGTCGATAGCCCACTTGTCGTTCTGGTCGATATACCCCCAGCGGCCATTTTTTCGGGCGCGACGCCAGCCGCGTTCATCGTCGCCGAGTTCTACTTTGTCATATGGCTTATCGCCGAATGCTTCCTCGTACTTGCCCCGTCGGGCGTCCTGTGGCGTAACAGGCGTGGAAACGGGTTCCTGTTCTGGTAATTCGGATTTAGCTGCCTCCGGCTTTTTCGTGGCTGCCTCGGCAACTTTGGTATCGGTAGCGGTGGTTTCGGCGGGTTCGGGCAGGGGTTCGGCAACGGGTTCGTCGGGTGCTGATTCGGGATTGGCGTAGGGGAGGGGTGTGTTTTGGGCAGTTGGTTCGGTTCGGGTCTGTTCCTGCCGGTTGGTTTCCCCGGTATCGTCGTTGCTGCCCGACGCGCTACCCCGTACAAACCAGTAGATAAGCAGCAGCAGGAACAGGGCGAACAGTACCCCGTATAAACCGCTGCGGTCGGGTGGTATTACCTCAACCCTGACCGTACTAAGCGGATTGTTGTTGACATCGAAGAGCGTATAATCGGCGGTTTTTTTCGGCTTTATCCAGCCCCGGTTCTTTGGCGAAAGCCCTTCACCCAGATCGTCAATCGTTACGGCCAGTAGATTCTCTACGTCCCACTCCAGCGTAACGGGTTTACCCCGCATCACGCGGGCGGGCGTCGCCGTAAACAAATGCACCACCGGCGTGGGCGGTTCGGGTAAATTGACGGGCGGTACGTAAACCGGTTCCGGTTCCGGTTCGGGAGGGGTGGGTGGGTGGACGGGTTCGGGGCGGAGCAACTGCCAGTCGGTTGAAGTCAGTTTTTCGCGCAGGTCCTCACTGGCCGATTCGGTAACGGGTTGATAGCGTTCTATTTGTAAATAATTCCAGATGGCTACGGCCAGTTCGGCTTCGTTGTAATTGATGGTGCGAAACAGCGACCGAATGGCCGGGGCCGGAATGTGGTCGCCATAATCGCTCAGGCTGTCGGTCACTTTCCGGCGCATCGACTCCGCCGTTTCGCCCGCCGGTGTGGCTGGTTCGGGCTGAATGGGGCGTAGTAGTTCCGGCTCCAGCAGCTCTTCATACGCGTCGGTAGCTTCTGGCACGGGAACAGGAACGGGCGGCACGGCAAGAACAGGATCGGGCGGGGTAGGTGGGGGAGCAATTTTAGCCAGCTCAGCCGGTATCCAGCGGTCTCGTACAAAGTCGGGTGATAGTTTGAGCGACTGGGCGGCCAGAATAATTCGGGATGTTTCCTGTTCCAGGTAGGCAGACCGGGACGGCAGGGCCAGTCGGGCAATGCGGGATTTGATGTTATTAAACAGAACGCTGTTTTTACTGACCTCCTCACTCACCTCAACCGCCAGGGCTTCGGCGTCGCTTGCCGAGAGTCCAGTCGCCTGCGCGTCGGCCATGTACCCGTTGGTGCGCCAGGCATCGGGGCCATTTAGTACGGTAGCTTCGCGAAGTTGGTCGGTTAATGCAGTATCAGTCATCTTATGTGAGTAGCCTGTGTAAGTCAGACACTCTTGTCTGACGTGGACCCAATAATGAATGGGGCCATGTGCCATAGGCCAACCACGTAGCTACATGGTAAGCCTGACGGCTTTGTCAGACAAGAGTGTCTGACTTACGCAAAAATACGAATTCAACGCCGTTGCAGCGAATCGGTAGCAACGGTTGTCTGGGATTGGGGCGTGGGTTTGCTCCGGCGTTGCTGGTGACTGCCCGACCGCGAACAACCCGAGCAGCCCGACAGATACGCCAGGCACAGCAGGAGTAAAAAGCAGATAATGAGCTGAAGTTTCATCTTACTCGTACCGGATGAGGGCCTTTCTGATTACGCGCCAGCCTCCGTTTTCGCGCACAGCCTCGCCCTCGCGCTGGGTCACGATGCGGGTGTGTTGCGACCCGTAGCTGTTTTCGCTGTCGCAGGCGGGTTCGATCATGTAGTTTCGGTACGTCAGGAAACGGGCCACCCGACCCGGTTCGGCTTCAAACCGGAACTGGGCCTGATCGGGCGTCTGACTACGCACCTCAAACCGGTAAGCCGATTCGGGCGAGAGCCGGTCGTTCTGCTGCGCTCCGTCAAAAACTCCCGCCGGGCTGGGGGGCGGAAAATACAGTACTTCGTCGCGGGGCGGTTCGGGCGTTTGGGGTAAGGCAGGCGTTGGTTCTGCGGTGGCTGCCGGTTCGCTGGGCTGTAGCGGCTGCATAGGCACGACGGGTGGTCCGACGGGAGCCGATGCCGGGAGTACGGGAGCCAGCGCGGGGGTTGGTTCGATTGGGCCGGTACTTCGGAGTTGAGGGTCGTACAGGTCAGGACGTGGTGTGTTGCGGGGGCGTGGGCCATTGGCGGGTTTTCTGCTCAATATGTCGTTGTCCCGGCTTAGCACGGCATTCTCACCTTTGAGCTGGTCCGTTTCGCTTTTCAATGTCCGGTACAGCAGAAAATATACGGCTGCGGCACCAGCAATCAGGCCAATCAATCCACTTACAATCATGGTCCAGAAATTTTTGTCCTGTTCGTCTTTCACCGACCGCTCCAGCTTGCTCACAGCCAGGGCCGAACTGCTGATATTACCTGCGTCGTCTATTGTCCCACCCGGCACCTCCTGCCCGGCCATGTTCGGCTCAGAAACTGTTTCGGGGGCGGGTTCGCTCGGTGCGGGTGGCAGCATTCGGTCAATTTTGACAAGCATGGCCGCTTGTACGGCGGGTGTCAGCGGCACACTGTACGGTTTCAGAGCTTTGTGCCTGACGTAAAAACCGGTCAGTTGCTGCCGGATAGCTGCGTTAGCCTCGGCGGGCGATGCTTCCCGAAACCGCTGAGTCATTTTCAGCATGGCCAGTTCCTGCATTTTCTGACCTACCTGACTCCAGCTACTGCCCCCCGTCTGCCGGATTATCTCCTGCGGGTCGCAGTCGTCGTCGCAAAGCAGAAGCTGCTCGTACACGGCCTTTGCCACAGGCTGATTGCCGGTTTTGACGATGTTGTCGAACACGGCGATGGCCACGTCTTTCGTGAGCGTATCCACAGCCGCCACGTTCATGTTTTGCGCAAGGGCCGGGAGCGTCAGGGTGGTCAGCGCGAAGAGGAAGGTAAATCGCATAAGCAACAAAGGAGTTATACCAGCGCGTTGGCCAGCTTGTTGATGGCCCCGATGAGTGGGTAGAAAAACAGCGTTTCTTCGATGGGCGCTGCCAGAGCATCCGACATACCGCTGCTCTCGGCGGCTGCGTCGCTCTCCTTGCGTTGAATACCGTCCATGAGCGAGGTATCTAAGTGCGTCCGCAATTCGTTCTGTGCCACTGCCAGCGACGATGGGGATACGTTCAGGTTGCGCGTGAAACTAAACGTCTGGTTCAACTCGAAAAAGAAGTCAATAAAGGCGTTGGTTTCGTTCAGCAGCGAGTCAATAACGGCGGGTTTGCGCAAATCGGCGTAGGTCAGCTTCGGAAATTCGTTCTGGAACGTAGCCGGATACACGTAGCTGATGGCTTCGGTGTCGATGGGGCGGCTGTTGGCAGGCTGCATCAAAGCCCCTTTGCAGGTCACTTCTTTTGGTCCTTTGCGTTCGTAGAACAGCGTTAGCCCACTGGCTCCATACTGTTCGTTGTACACTTTCTCGAAAATAACCCGCGCCAGTTTGCCCAGCATGGCATCGTCGGTGCTGATGATGCTCAGGACTTTGGATCCCGTACCGCTGAACGTCAACGCCCCCAGCAGGCCAATGCCCCGGTGTTTCATCAACTGCGCAATGTGGTACAGCAACGCCGTGTAGAACAGCACGAACACAACTTTCAGGTCTTCGTCCTTGGCCAGCATCCCGTTGAACGACAGCATCGACTTGGCCTTTACGTCGTTACTTTTTTCGATGGAGAACCAGAACGCCATGATGTCTTCCGAGCGGTTGGTTTCCAGCATCTGCCGGTTGTTATCGCTCAGGTTGGTTAGGTTCTGGCTGTTTAGCAGCGTCTGAATCTTGTCGGTATATTTCCTGACGAAACCGTTGTGACTAGCCGCACCGTATTCGCTGAACGCATCGCCGTAGATGGCATTACCCGCAAACCGGAACGACGTCAACAGACGGGGTTCATTACGTTCGTACACCACCACGTCCGACGTGCCTCCGCCGATATCCACGTTTACTACGGGCCGGGCCGACGCGCTCAGGGTGGGGTTTTGCTTGTAGTAATAGAACGGAGCCACCGACTCCGATACCTCGCGCAGCCGCCCGGACGAGCCGCCAATGTAGCGGTTGTAGAGTTCCTGCCAGTCGGCGCGGAGCTGGCTCACGCGGCCCGGCGTCATACTGGCCGGGAAGAACCAATACACTGTTGTCTGGGTCAGGTTGCCGCCCTCGGTTAGGACTTTGTTTTTGATGAGCATCAGCAATTCCTCCAGAAACGCTTCCACGCGCCGTTCGGTCTGGTCGTTATTTTTGGCCCATTTCAAATTGGTCGTGATACGATTGGACCCGGCGGGTTGCCGCTCCACGTAGAACGGAATATTGAAATCGGCCAGGGCCTGCGTCTGCTGGTTGAAACTCAGATTCAGCGGCTCGGCAATGGCGGTGCGCGTCGGGAAACTGTCCACCCGACCCGGCCCGATGGTGGGCGGTACAAACTCAAGGTCATACAGCACAAACAGCTCGAACAGGGCCGCGTTGTACTGCGCCGGGTTCACGAGCGTAGCCACCTGCGGGGTCAGTTCGGCCACATCGAACGGGCGCGGGGTGCCGCCGTCCACACTGTATTCGATGTGGGTATTGGTGGTACCAAAATCGACTGAGAACGCAAATTGCTTGCTGCCTCCGCTGTATTCCTGCCAGCGTGGTACGAGTAATCCGTGCATCTCGCGGCCATCGCCCCGGACGTTCACCTGCGCGTAGTCGAACTCGCTGCGCAGGACGTAATACAGGCTCGACCCGTCGGTGTTCTGCTGCCGGACGGTGCGCTGGTGGATGGATTCTGGCGCGACTTCGGCATTCGTATTCCCGTCGAAATACGCCAACTCATATTGGTTCTGACTGTCAAAACCCGACTCGATGAGCTGCACCCGGTAATCGGCGGGAACCGTTACGCTACCCGACCTGACAAACGGATAGACGTTGACCGTAAACGAGTTTTCGACAATAACGCCTTCGTTGTTCGCTTCGTTGGGCGCGGCTGCGGTGGTGCTGTACGTCCGCTCAAAGGTTACGAACTGGTTGCCCGGTTGCCCCGGTGCCGTAACCGGAATGTCGAGCGAGACGCTGACGCCCCCGGCCTGCGGGGTCAGTTTAAGCCGGACTTTTCCGTTCAGTAAATCGCCGACATCGAAGAAATCGAAGAAATCTTTTTTCAGGGGCAGCAAATAACCTTTGTCGGTGGCGGGAGCCTGCAAATTACCGTCGAAGAAACGGCCCCGGTCGGTGGGGTAGGGCAACCGCACGAGGTACGGCTCCAGAAAATCGCTGACGGTGAGCCAGGGGTAATTGCCGGGCTGTCCGGGCAATGACCGCTGGTTGTCGCGCCACGACTCGCGGGCCACGTAGGGTACGGGCGTGTTGGGGTTCCACTGCGTTTGGGGTACGTAGGTGAACTGCCTAAAAAAGCGGTTCTGTAACGCCATAGGGCGGGGTTTGCCCGTGTTGAGCCGCGTGTATTTATCCGATTTGATAATGAAATCACTGACCTGGTCGATGGCCCGCGCATCGGATTTTTTCTTGCGGAGCGGAAACCCCAGCACCTCCACAATGTCGCCGGGGCCGGTGGTCAGTTCTTCAAATTCATTCGCAAACTTTTCGGTGGTCAGTAGAGACTGTCCGTTAAGTTGCTGGATGTGTTCGTAAAACAGCGCTGGGTTTTGCTGTTGCAGCAGGGCGCGGCTGCGGTTCAGGTAATCATCCACCTCGCGGAACCGGTCGCGGAAGTTGGGCATGAACAGTTTGAGCGCGTACCAGAACTTCTGGTATTCAATGTCGCGCTGGTGCAGGGGCCGGGTGTCGGTGCTGAACAGCCGGTGATTACCCATCGTTTCATCCACCCAGCTCAGGTCATTGCCCGACGAAAAAAACAGGGTCTTCGGCGACGTGCCGCCAATGACCCGCCCCCGGTAGTTGAGTATGAATAGCCGGTTTATCTGATCGAAATTGTATTCGGGCGCGTCCTGATCCAGAAACAGTTTCAAGGCATCGCCCAGCCGCTGGTGGCCCTGATTGGACGAATTGCGCAGCCGGTCAAGGTCGGTGCGGACATCGAACGGTATGATGGTAACGAGCGCCTTGAGCTTGTCGTAATTGAAAAACAACTCACCCACGTCGAGCGTGTCCGACACCACGCGCTGGTCGTTGACCGAGCCGCTGAGGTCGGGTTTGAGTGACAGGTTAAGAAAAGCCGCCCTCACCAAATCCATCCGCGCAAACGGACTCGGAATGGAGGTGGGCTGTTTTACAGTTTGCCCGCCCTGCGGGTCGCGGATGTTGGCAATCTGGTCGGTACCAAGCGGTTTGCTCACGTACCAGTGCAGCCCCGGCGTGGGGTTATGTAAGCTGAGGGTTGTTGGCATAAGGTGGAATCATTGATAGTCAATGACTTATTGGCGGTGTCTATGATTTGGGTGATTCGTTGGTTGGATTGCGATACTGTAGCCCGGACCTCCCGGTCCGGTAGCGGAATGGCTGACACAGTAACTACATCGTTAGCCTTCGGTTACCGGACCGGGAGGTCCGGGTTACAGTATCGCAGTCCAAAACAAGCTCATTAATAATCAAGCACTTTGGGTAGTTTTTCGCGGACGAACCGATCGGTACCTTCGGAAAATAACTGGATGAATTTATCGGCTTCGCTGACGTAGGCTTTACCCTCGGCGGTTTTGTTGAGCGTCTGGTCGAGGTCGTCCACAATGTCGAGGTTGAGGTCGGATTCTTTGCCGAAGAGGTTTTTCTTCTTCGGCTCGAAGCCCCGCACCGTATGGCCGAGGTTGGCCGCATCGAGCAGGAACGGCTCAAACGACCGTTTGTTTTGGCTCATCTCCGACAGCCATTGCCGGAACCCCGCATCGAAATTTTTGACGCTCGTAAAAAACTGCGAATTCAGGAACGGCGTCGAAAGCTGGGGGTTCGCTTTGGACCACTGCACCGTGCCAGCCGCCGACTTGATGCGCTGACTCAGGTAGGTACTGAACAGGGCCATTTTGGACAGCGGCAGGCTAACAAGCTGCTTCGTAGCGCTGGCCAGATTACCCAGCTGAACGCTGATACCGTCCTGCTCGATGCCAAATTCTTTGTAAACCGGATTCGTCGGTTTGCCGTTGCTGACCTCCAGCGAGCCATCGGGCGTGGCCATGAAATCGACGATGGACAGGGCTGAGGCCATCTCTACGAAGTGCGCTTCGTTTTTCTGCCCGCCCGCGCCGGGGTCGTAGGTATAGGCTTTGGTCTGGTCGTCGCCGATGTAGTACAGCGCGTTCACCGACGGGTTTACACCTTTCTGGTAATAGCCGAGGGCGGCTTTGGTTTTGGCGATGAACGACGCCGGGTCAATCAGTTTATTGTCGCTGGTGGTCAGGCTGAAGTATGGCATCACCGTCACGGCACCGATTTTAGCATCGCGCAGAAAGGCCGGATTCGGAATCTGCCCGATGGCCTGCGCCCCCCTGATGTTTTTGAGCAGAATAGGAAAGCCAGCCGCACCCGTCCCACCAAAGATAGAACTGACGATAAAAATCCTATCGTTGGCTCCGAAATTCTCCGCAAACGCCTGAAACACGTCAGAATACCGAAACTGATTCAGCACCGTACTGCCAATGTTGGGGTTGCCCACGAAGCCGATGTCCATCTTGGTTTCGAGGTTCTCTTCCGAAAACAGCAGACTGGCCAACGCTTTGTTGGGTGCGTCGAGACCTTCGTAATTGATATAGTCCTTGAATTTCTCCTGCTGTACGCCCTGCAACTCAAATACGTAGGTATCGGCAATAGTCGCGTTGCCGCCGATGGACCGGTTGAGGGTTTTGATTTCGGTGCTGAAGAACCCTTCGGTGGGTTTGGTCTGCAGCCCGGCGCGGATGTTGCTATACTCGCGCAGCAGTTCTTTGGTGCGCAGCAGGTCGTCGTTCGTGGCGTGGGGGTCCAGTACAATCGGGATGACCTCATCGGTATTTTCGAGTTTCATGCCCGACGCCAGCAGGAACGTCAGGGCTTTCAGCACTCGCGAGCCGGTTCCGCCAATAGCGAATACAAATAATTTAGCCATGTGTTTGGGATTTGTAGAGACGCAATACTTTTCGTCTCATTAGCGTCAGCTATTTAGAAGTCGATGTCGCTCCACAGCTTAAAGGCGGGTGTGAAGCCAATACTTTGCGTCTCATTAGCGTCAGCAAACTATTTAGAAGGCCAGAGCATGGGCCGGTGTTTGGCGTTGCTGCTGAATCCTTTCATAATCATCGAGATAAAAAAGAAAATTGCCGCCGTGATCAGGGCCATCGTGAAGGCAAAACTGACAAATACGCTCACGCCCTGGTCAAAAAAGATGCCCTGGTCGGGGTCGGCATCAACGCGCAGAATTTCCTGTCCGGCTTTTTGGTAGCACGTAATGAGCGTAATGACGAACAGGGTCAGCGCACTGACGCCCAGCATAGTTAGCCAGCTACCGAAACCACTGAAACTGACTTTGTTGAACGGCCAGATGTAAAAGGCAATGGCCACCACAAATGCAATGCCGATGGCAGTCCAGGTCAGGGGCGACAGCATTTCTTCCTGATACAAATCTTCCAGCAACGCGCTGTTAACGAACAGATTGTAGAAATTATAAAGTGATTCTTCCATGAGTAAAGAGTGAAAGAATGAAAGAATGAAAGAGTCATCGTATTCGCTCTTTCGCTCTTTCACTCATTCTAAAGTAAGTGTTAGCGTGAAATAAGCGGGTTGGTTGTTGGGATTATAAGCGCGTTCGACGCCCTGTAACAGGTTTTGCAGACCGAAGGTAGTCGTAGCATCGGGCGAACTGTCGGTTATGGTGCTGGTTTGGGCAATCCAGCGGGGCGGAAACTGTCGGCGGAGCCGGATAATAGCGGGGCGGTCGCCACGGGCGGGGCGTGTGGTGGTCAGCAATAGCTTGTGCGTTGTGCCGTTGGCCCCGCTGTACGGTTGTACCGCCGTTACCCGAAAATCGTCTTTGCCCGTCACTACGTACTGACTCGCATCGGTCAGCAACGACGCGGGCAGGTGTAGATTGGACAGGTCAACGGCCACGGGAATAGTCAGGCTTTTGTTTGCTACGTCGGGCTGCACGTCGGTCAGGCTGTGTATGGCTTTGGCGCGGCTGCGAGTCTCGTCATCGCTCTTTTTGAAGCGGCCTTTGCGGGCGGGGTCGTTAACGAGTACCGTATAAAACGGCTCGGCAGACGCGCTGCCACTGGTCTCGAAAAACCACGAATCTTCGTAGCCCGGCAACTGCTCGAACTGCCGGATTTGCTGATACGCCGGGTCGCTGAGGAGCCGCTGCATGGTTTCTTTACGACCAATCAGGCAGAGATAATAGGGCCGCTGACCGTTGTACGTCTTCTTCGCGTTG
>Ga0105045_10000607_pt1 | contig 26924 bp, 16 predicted proteins | sample MAT02_FD_78089 | JGI IMG/M metagenome (GOLD analysis project Ga0105045, IMG submission 78089) | Freshwater microbial communities from Lake Fryxell liftoff mats and glacier meltwater in Antarctica - MAT-02 (megahit assembly) | ecosystem: Environmental > Aquatic > Freshwater > Ice > Liftoff... | reverse complement strand
TAGGGATGTATAAACATTTTCTATTGGCCGCTGACAACTCTACAGCGTGGTGGCACCCGAATGTTTTCGAACCGGCTCGAAGATCGACTGCAACGTCGATTAATCGCCCGGCGAGAGCTCTAACCAACTTCTTCTCCGCATGAGGTGGACGTTGAAAATGAAGCCCTCTAAGGGTGCCTTCAAGTACGCTTAATGACTGATTCTCCTGGATCCATTCCGTTTGCAGTCCGTTCTCGCGAAAGATTGCCTTATCGTAAGTTCGCATGAAGTAACCACGTTCGTCTTCACGTGCCTTCAGACATACTTCGAACAGTCCAAGAATGCTTGTAGAAAGTATCTCCATAATCAAACCTGTTCCCCTTGAGCCGATCGGACAAACTGCTCGATCTGCTCCTTGGAGAAAGCAAGCATGTCGCCATGATGGAGATGCTTCTGCTCATACCAAGAAACAGTCTTTTCCATTGCCACCAAAAACGGCCAAACCGGTTGCCAACCTAAGATTCGCTGCGCCTTCTCGATCGAAACGGCCAAGTAGCCGGCTTCTGCCATCGCCTTCTCGGCAGGTTCAAATACCACACCCGGCGTATTTTCGCTCCAACAATCAAAGAATGATTCTGTTACTTTGGAGACAGGATTTGCGTGCGGATCTAATGGCCCGAAATTGAAACTTTCCGTGTCGACAGACGCAGGCAAACTAGGCACGATCGCTGCAGCAACCAAATATCCGTAGATGCAATCTAGCACATGCTGCCAGGGTCTTGTCGCTTTGGGACTGCGAATAATCAAAGGCTTTTTTGCGAGTGCGGCGCGTAGACAATCGGGGATTAATCGATCGGCAGAATAATCTCCGCCACCGATAACATTGCCCGCGCGAACAGAAATCACCCGCGAGCCATACTGGTTATTGTCAAAATAAGATCGACGCCAAGACTCGGCAACCAACTCGGCGGCGGCCTTACTCATCGAATACGGGTCTTTTCCACCCAGAGGATCATTTTCCCTATATGCAAAGTACCACTCCCGATTCTGGTAACACTTATCGCTTGTCACAAAAATGGTGTGACAAGTCTTTGACAAACTTCGCACTGCCTCCAAAACATTGGCACTCCCCATTACGTTGGTCGATAAAGTTTCAAGTGGGTCGACGTAAGACTGCCGAACCAGGGGCTGTGCTGCCAAATGAAAGACCAAATCGGGCTGAATTTTACCCAAAAATCCTCGAATGCTATCGAAGTTCCTAATGTCGTCGATTTTTTCTTCGACAAAAAGAGGCCCCTTGATTGCAGAGTAGATACCGTCGGACGATTCAGGAGGCAACCCAACGCCGTATACCTCTGCGCCCAGCTGGGATAACCAAAGACTCAGCCAAGCCCCCTTGAACCCAGTATGCCCAGTCACCACAACCCGCTTGTCGCGAAATGCAGTCTCAAGAGAATCCAAATTTTTACTCTCGGTATCCATACCAAACCCTTATGACATGTCCTTTATGCCGAATGCCCGTTAAATGCAAACTAACGTCCTAGTGCTAGTGAACTATCCGGACGTTAACAAAATGGGAATTCTGGGTCAAGAGGGCTAGGTGTAGTAGATATCCAATCGGACGCTATATTATTTTGATCTTTCAGCACTCGTTCCAGCACGTACTTCTCGACGAGATCCAAGAGTTGGTTGACATGAGTTTGTCGCGTAGTTGAGAGCCTCGAATGATTGCAACATAACGGATTTTTGCATGCATCCTCTCGCTATCGTTACTGTCGTCACTCGAAACTACCTTCAGTATGCATTATCGCTCAAAGCGAGTTGCGTTCGATGGATGCCGGATTGCGATTTCCATATCATTCTGTTGGACAAATTGCAGGCTGAAGAAATTGACGCAGTTCAACACATACCTGCGAATCAACTGGACATAGAGAGATGGAAGGTATTCTCATTCCAGTACACCCCGTTCGAACTGGCATGCGCCATAAAACCCTATGCGATGCGCCATCTGATAAACCTCGGCTATAAACGAGTCATCTACCTGGACGCTGATATGGCAATCTATTCACGACTAGAGTCTGTTGAGCGTGCACTGGACGAAAATTCGGTCGTATTGACACCCCATTTAATTCAACCGTTGCCATTAGACGGAGGAAAGCCCGATGAGAAACTCTTCCTTACGACTGGCGCCTTCAATGGTGGGTTGGTTGGATGTAGATCTGATGGGGTCGGACGAGCCTTTCTGGACTGGTGGGCGTCTCGTTTGAAGAATGATTGCTACGTTGACATTTCTCGTGGCGTGTTCGTTGATCAAAAATGGCTTGACCTAGTGCCTGGATTATTTCGCAATGTAGCGATCCTAAGAAACCCAGGGTGCAACACTGGCTATTGGACACTCTCTCAGTTCCAACTTTCAGGAGATTTTTCAAAGGGTTTCCGTGTTGGTACGGAACCACTTGAGTGTTTCCATTTTAGCAATTTCCTACCCCCCAATCCGTACGAGTTCATGCGAAGCCAATCTCGTGTCAGCTTTGATAGTCTGCCAGCCCTCAAGGAGCTTGTAAAGAATTACCATGAAGTATTGGTTGGCAACCATAGCAAGAAGTACTCTGCTATAGGGTGCGAACTGCGGTTCATGTCCGACAAAACACTGATTAAGCCAGAGTGGCGAGAGGCAGTTCGACGGGGCTATCGTGGATTAAGTCAAATCGAGGACCCCTTCGATGCGGTCGCAAACCCCGATTTAGTTAACCAGTTCATTCGCATTGAACGTAAAGCGAGTCGATGGCGAGGTGATTGGCGGGATTGCTTACCAAGCAATCAGGCCAAGCAACAGGAAACTAAACGCATCAAAAACTACTGGAAATACCTTCGAGCCAAGCTTCGATGGTCGTGACGCAACCGGAACCACGTGCGTAGGATAAAAGCAAACAACAGTTTTGCTGTGAAGAAGAGCAGGGCTAAACTCGTATTGCAATCTACGACTCTTTTACCGCAGACTCATGTGGCTGGAAAGTGTTGTAGCGTGCTTGAGCAGCCTGAGCAACGGCATCCAAAGAGGCTTGATAGAGAACCCGTTGCGAACGGACTTTTGCAGCCGTTCCCTCTGGTTGTATGCGATGATATTTGTCGTCGCTTCCAAGTTTCCACGCGTTCTGGTTGTCCCGGAAATAAGTATCCAAGATCTCGATGAGACGACGGCGGGAGGCTAAATCTTCAACAGGAACCAGCAATTCAACACGTCGATCGAGGTTTCGAGGCATCCAGTCGGCGGACGAAATCAACACCATTTCATCTCCACCATGATAAAAATAGAGTATCCGCGCGTGCTCTAGGAATCGATCGATAATGCTGACTACTGTTATGTTTTCACTAAGCCCGGGTACGCCAGCACGTAGACAGCAGCTTCCACGGATATTCAACTTGATTTGCACGCCCGCTTTACTGGCCTTGTACAAAGCATCGATCATCACGGGATCTACCAGCGAATTCAACTTGACGGCAATATAGGCCTTCTGTCCTTGTTTTTTACGTTGAGTTTCACTTTCGATTAGATTTAGGAGGCGTTTGCGAAGCCCCAAGGGAGCAGCTTCGATCCGACGGTATGATTGCGGTTGACTATATCCTGAAATGGCGTTCATGAACGAAGTAGCGTCGGCGCCAAGCTCTTCGTTCTTGGTGAAATAACTCACATCGCCATATATCCTCGCAGTCGCTTCGTTGTAGTTACCTGTCCCGAAGTGGCAATAGCGTTGCATCCCTTGCGGTTCTCGTCGAACGATCAAGCAGACCTTAGCATGAGTCTTCAGACCTCGTAGCCCGTAGATCACATGCACTCCGGCTTGCTCAAGGCTTTTAGCCCACTCGATGTTTCGCGCTTCATCAAATCTTGCCTTTAGCTCCACTATCGCAGTAACATACTTACCGCGTTGAGCAGCCCGCTTCAATGCTGCAACAATGGGGCTCTGCCTACTAGTTCGATATAGCACTTGTTTGATCGCCAAAACGTCCGGATCGTCCGCAGCTTCTTCGATCAACCGAACCACGGGCTCGAAGCTCTCATACGGATGACACAGCAACAGATCGCGTTCAGAAATCGTTTCAAACATACTTCGAGATGGATCAATGCTTGGGGATGCTTGAGGAGTCCAAGATGGATCGCGCAGCGCACCAAACCCGGGCATATCAGTCAGACTCATCATGCTCGATAGCTCGATTGGTCCAGGGATTAGAAATACATCTCTGGGCTCAAGCTCCAAAGCAGTCCGAAGGAAATCAATGGCAGAATCGGACGCAGTCTCTGCAATTTCAATGCGAACGCTATCAGCAAGCCGACGTTCGTGAAGGACCTGCTCCATACCAGCCATTAGATCAGCGGCGCTATCTTCGCGAACGCTGACATCACTATTGCGTGTGATTCGAAAAGGGACCGACTCTATCACCTCAATGCCAGGAAAAAACTCGCCTGCGAACGTTGATACAACGTCCTCCAATAACGCATAGCAATAGCCTTTATCAGAAGGGAGTGTAACCACTCGAGAGATGGCCTTTCCGAGCGGAATAAATGCGAATCGTTCGGTACTCTTATGCACATTAATAGTAGTTGGATTACCCTCGCCATTTAACTCCTGCGTACCATCTTCGTCGGATGAGCTCTCGCCCTGTAAACGAACGCACAAGTAAGTACCCAGATTAACCAACAGAGGGAATGGATAAGCCGAATCGACCGACATTGGCGAAAGCACGGGGAAGATTTCTTCATCGAAGATTCGTCGTGCGTTCTCCCTTTGCTTTGCCGTCGCAGTCACCATTCGAACACGTTCAAACGACTCCGCCTGGAGGGCCGGCTCAATCTGATTTAAGAAACAATCATATTGATCATGTATCATTCGATCGACGCGGGAATATACGACATCAAGCTGCTCACTGGGGGTCATCCCAGTCGGATCTAATGCATCGCCACGTCTGTCACGCTGCAATCGAAGGCTTCCGACGCGGACCATAAAAAATTCATCGAGATTGGTTGCTGTGATTGCGAGAAACTTCAGTCGCTCTAAGAGAGGAACGCGTTGATACATCGACTGGTCGAGGACGCGTTGATTGAATTCCAGCCAACTTAATTCACGATTGATATAGCGAGCTACTTCAGTCATTTCCAACACAATCCAACTAGGGTTCAAATCAAACCCAAATTGTAATCGATGGAAGACTTATCGGACAGAATCAACCACACATGGATTCTGTTGATTGGCCAAAATCAGTCGAACAGAACCGCATGCACTACGCATAATTTCCCGAATTGGTATTTCGTTTCACAAGCGAGATTCGCTGCGACCCCTGAACGCATCTTTCGCCGCATTCAGAGAGACAATTTCAACCCCCAATTGATAACTTGGAAAGGCCAGAACACGTGGTGCTGTTGTTTTTGCAGAAGCTTTGGCAAGGCCAAGAACACCTTCAATCATCTGTTTAGCTAGAAATCGACGGTTTGCCCACAATTTGGCTTCAATCACAAAACGCGATGTCTTTTCGTGACTTTCTTCCAGATCGACAATCGCTCGCGCCAAATCGGCAGGCGAATCTTTCTGGATAACCCACCCCAGCGCATCCTGGGTCGCTGGAGAGTGCATTACTTCGTTCAACCCACCGATCGCGGTTGCTATAACTGGGGTTCCCAATAGTTGGGCGGCTATTGTGACTAAGGATAGTCCTTCGCTTCGAGATGGATGTAAAAGCGAGTCTGCCGCAGCGATCCATCGATATGGCTCCTGCTGAAACCCAACCAACCTTACCACGCCATTGAGACCCTTCCGGTTGATTTGCGTTTGTAGATTCTCGCGCAATGGCCCCTCTCCACATATCGCGATCACGAACTTTCGTCCCTCACGCAAGAGGATTGAAGCGGACTCGATGACCGTGTCGAACCCCTTACAATTCACGAGACTTCCAACCGCACAATACAAACGGGTGTCTTTGTGAAGCCCCAACGATTTGGCTAACACGCTACGTTCATGAGCTCGATCGTAAGCGGGGATATCAAGACCACCGTAGATCGTTTCGGTTGCTTCGGGGCGAATTCCACCTTGAATACAGACCGTTCTCGATGCCTCCGACACGCAAAGTATCTTGTCCAAAAACCAATTGTATTTGAGTGCCGACTTGATTGGGAAAACAGTATGCTTGACCCCGATTTTAGAAACACCTTTCATCCCAAATCCGATGAGCCCAAGCCAATTGATCGCCTGAGAGTCATTGCCGTAGATCGTCTGGACGCCTTGCTCGCGAAAGTTATGGCGGAGCGATGTTAACTCTGATAAATTTGGATACTTGCTACAAACGGTCAGGCATGGGGTGCCCTGAGATTTTAGCCGCTGATGAAGCACGCTACTGCGTCGAGTTAGCCAAGTAACGCTATGTCCTCGTGCAGAAAGCCCGTTCCCTAACGTCCATGCCAACTCTTCTCCGCCCCCCCAAGACTTAGGAGACGATACGATTGCAATTCGTAGAGTAGAGCTTGACATGAAAAAACTAGTCCTCAACGCGAATAGTCGGCACGCTAATGCTTACAAACATCCGTGCCAGCGAGAGGAGACTAGCAACCATTTAGCCACCATGTCCAGAGGGGTTTTACGCTTTACCTTTCGGCTTCGCAGTTCCAGACAAGAATTTAATTCGTCGCAAACGGATTAACGGCTAGCGGCCCGGAGCAGAACGTTCAACCCAAAGACTTCTTCAAAAAGATTACCGATCTGCCGAAGAGTAAGTTGCTCAAGAGAGAGATCTTGGACGCCGGTAGTCTGTATAATCAGCCGTTCGCCTTCCTTGACGCAGTTGATCTCAGTAACCCGCTGCGAACGCGTTTCGTCCAATGCGATCGCAAGTCGAAGGATTGAAGCCATCTTTGCGACAGCAACTCGATCGACGCGATCCAGCGTCGCATATCCTTCATGATCGGGTTGAGGCGACGACCGACGGTGGTAGCGAGCAACCAGCGACACTAATAATAGATCTTTTCGCGACAACCCAAACATCTCGCTATTACGAATTAAATACATCGCGTGCTTATGATTACTGTGGACATTGATGAAAAGACCAATCTCGTAGAGCAGGGCCGCAAGATACAGCAGCAATTCCATCCTTTGATCAAGCTGGTGTTCGTTTTGAAGGTCAGCAAAAAGCTTTCGCGAATGCATCGCAACGTGCCGGGCATGCTTTTCATCGAACCCAAATTTCCTACCAAGGTTGATAGCAGACCTAATGATCTGATTTCGAAACTCGGCGGTCCAGACATCTTTCATCGCCAAATCATTTAGCAACCCGTCACGGAGGTTCGTTGAAGCGACGTGCAATATGTCGCATCCTAGACGCTCGGCGAGCATCAAATAGCCTTGTACAGCAGGACCAATTGTTTCCGCATCTTGAAACATCAATCCATACTTCTTGACAATCTCATCATCAGTCTTCGTGTTCAGAGACTTTGAGAAGGAAGCCAAACTTTCACGGGAAAGTTTGGCCAATCCAGAGATTTCATCCTGCTCGAGAAGATTCGATGCAGCAAACCGAATATCACCACCAATCGCGACCATTTCCATTCGTGAATCGCTGTCAATTTGCTCGTGAATCGTGTCTACGAAGCGATGAATTTGAGTTTCGATAATCGAACGCTGCTGGCCTTGTGGCGTGTTGAACTTGTCCAATTGCTCGATGAGCCTCAGAGAGCCGAGTCGATAGGTATTGGAAAAGAGAACATTACCACCGCGAACGACAAGAATTTCAGTGCTGCCACTGCCAATTTCCACCACGAGTGTCTTGGACGCCACGAGAGATGGATTCATTTGAATCAACGGCTGGACACCCATATATGTGACTCGGTTGACTTCCGCCTCGTCCATCGCATCGACTTCAAAACCAGTCGCGATAAAAACGCGATCAATGAAAGCAAGGCGGTTCGTTGCTTCACGAACAGCACTGGTTGCCACGACTCGAATCTGTTCGGGACGAGTCACACCATACTCTTGCATGATGCGTCGGTATGTCATCAAAACACGAACACATTCCTCAATAGAACTTTTTCTAATTCGCTGAAGTGCGAAAGTGTCCTTCCCCAGCGATACCGGCTTTGATAGGGTGTCTATAATCCTAACGCGATTCGCGTGATCGATCTCGGCAATCGCCATCCGTACATTAGTCGCGCCAATGTCGATCACGGCTACCGAGCGGGGCCCGAGTTCATTGGAGGATGTTTGGGCTCGATTAGGAGGGTTCGCTGCAGTAGACATATCCCTAGTCTACATCAACCGGCGGTACTGTTGCGAGCCCGGAGTTCGTTTGCGAATCCTGCCGATCGCCAAGCTTGACTTCGGTCTGCAGTGCCTCCCATGGCTTTGGATAAAAGAACGTGGGTATGTACCCTGGACGTTTCGATTTGTAGTCCCCATTTGCTTTAGCGATTTTCCAAGCCATTGCTTCTTGACTGGTCGGCTCGATGATAGCGGCCACGTGGCCACCGATTTTAGTAGGACGATTGTAAGCTGTTCTATAGGGAACCCAGGCGTTGTAGACTGGAAAACGGAAGAAATCAGGCCTCGGATTAGCTGGGTCAAAATATGCGTACGGGTCGCCTGCTTGAGCCGTTCCTAAGTTAAATGGAAGCGATCCTAACATTATCGTGCCAGCGAATGCAGACATGAGGCTCCGTCGTATATGAACGGCTTGCATCGCTCTATTCTCCAATTGTATCCATGATTGCTCGCTCCTGGAGCAGGCAAGATTTCTCAATAATGTCCTATCCGGGCTATTCGGCATCCGAAGCTGGCAGACTGACTAGTAGAGATGAAGTTTGGTCGAGTTGTCTCGTTTCGCTACTCTTGGATCTGCTAAAATCCGTATAGCTGCTACAACTTACGGATGATCGGCGGCTTCAGCGTTACGATAATTGGCCTGTCGACTCGCAATGCAATTCTCCTGAGCACGTTCCCTCATTCCAATTTGTAAACGCCATGCTCGTCAAAATCGATTCCTTCTTTATTGGGGTTTATTTCTTAATGGCCACTGGCTTGATATTGAATGCGCAACAGGCAAATGAAAATGATCCCTACGAAGAACAGCGGCAGACATTGATCGAAAAGGTGCTGAAACCCGGTGGGATAAAGAGCAAAGCAGTCTTAGACGCGATCGAGAACACACCTCGTCACGAGTTTGTGCCTGAAGACTTGCTGGATCAAGCCTATCTAGACCGGGCACTTCCGATCGGTGAAAAGCAGACAATTAGCAGCCCTTACATTGTTGCTGTAATGACAGAAGTTTTGCAGCCCACTAAGGCAGACAAAGTACTTGAAATCGGCACGGGAAGCGGATATCAAGCCGCCGTGTTGAGTCCACTGGTAAAGAGCGTCTACACGATCGAGATCGTCGAAGAACTTGGAAAGGCTACTGCCAAGCTTTTAGACCGATTGGACTACGATAATGTTTACACGAAGATTGGGGATGGTTTTCAAGGCTGGAAGGAGAACGCGCCGTTCGACAAAATCATCGTAACATGTTCGCCCGACAAAGTCCCTACGCCCTTGGTAGAGCAACTCAAGGAGGAAGGTCTTCTTGTTATCCCCGTCGGTCCTAGGTACCAGCAACTTCTATACGTGTTTCGAAAAAAATCTGGGAAGCTAATCCCTGAGTATAGGCGACCAACGTTTTTCGTTCCCATGACGGGCACGGCTGAAGCAGAGCGAGCTGACAAACCAGACCCGGTCAATCCAAGAATATTCAACGGCGATTTCGAGGCCAAAGCGATCGACAAGTTTATTCCTTACTGGTACTACGAATTCGGTGCCAAGCTCGTCACGGATGCGAAAGCTCCGGAAGGGAAGCAAGTCGTTGAGTTCTCCTCGGATATGCCGGGAGCTGCATCGATGCTGCTGCAAGGATTTCCGATCGATGGTCGGCGTGTACCGAAAATTCGCTTAAGTGCGTCGACTATGATTAGCAAAGTCAAACCAGGCGAGAATCTCGAGCAGCAACCGATGATTTCTATTCAGTTTCTTGATGAAAACCGTAATCAAATCATGGTTACTTGGCTGGGACCTTACATCGGAAACCGAGGTTGGAAAAAGGAGTCGCGTGTGTTTCCTGTTCCGCCCACGAGTCGAGAAGCGATTATTCGTATTGGATTGCATGGAGCCACAGGTATGGCGAGATTCGACGATATCTCGGTCGAAGCGGTCGGGCAAAAAATTGAGTCGAAATGAAAATTAGTCCGGATGGTTATTCAAGCATTTAGAAAAAGATCGCAATTAGGGATCTTTTCGTTTTTGTCGTTCAGACTTACCCGGTCGTGACTTCTTTCGCTTTGCAGACGTTTTAATCGGCGGAGCAACGATTGGTTTTTTGTTTCTACGGTCGAATTGCCTTAAGCCATCATTGCTGTCTGCGATCGGACCACTCGATTCGTCAAACGGTCGATCGAGCTGTTGGAAAGGTTTCCCGCCGTGCTTTGACGAGGCTTTTCTAGGTGGGCGTCCGCTTCGATTGCTCTTACTCCGGTCGTCGTCACGTCCTCCGCCAATGCGTCGAGCGATTGGTTTGGGTTCGGGTGCGCTACCAAGCTTACTAACAAAATCGAAATAGAGCTCCCTTCGAGGAATATCGACTTGTTCCACTTTGATCAGTACCGTGTCACCCAAACGAAACTTGTTACCGCTGCGGAAACCTTCCATAACGCTACCTTGTCGATCGAATCGATAGCGATCATTCGGAAGGCGTTCTACCGGAATCTTTCCATCGACTGGTACTTCGTGTAGACGAACGATCAGACAATCCGCCTTAACGGCAGTGATCGTGCCAACAAACTCTTGATTGATGCGTTTGCTAATAAAATGAAGTAACTTGACACGGATCAACTCACGTTCTGCACTTTCCGCATTGACTTCGCGGTCGCTACAATGCTGTCCCAGGAAAGTTAATAAGGGAAACGGTTCTACCGCGTTTTTACCATCGATTATCTTTTGAATGATCCGGTGCACGACCAAGTCAGGATAGCGGCGAATCGGGCTTGTGAAGTGGCAGTAGTGCGTCATGTCGAGCGCGTAATGCCGCTCGGCTTGGGGTTGATAGACAGCCTTTGACATACTTTTCAAGACCGCAAAATTGACCGCCTGCTCGGTAGGCTGCCCCTTCACGCTGGCGATCACCCGCTGTATTTCAAAACGATCTTGAAGATCACCACATTCGATACCAAGTCCAGTCACGAACTCGTAAAGCCTCTTCAACTTCATGCGTTGCGGGGGTGCGTGTGCGCGTCGGAGCAACGGCAACTCTCGATCATCTAGATAGGTCGCTACCGCTTGATTGGCAGCCAACATGAACTCTTCAATCATTTGGTGGCTTTCGGTGTGATGAACTAGATGTGCACCCTTCACCTTCCCTAGCTTATCTAAGTCAATCTTCACTTCAGGAAGAGTCAATTCAATCGAACCGCCTTTCATACGGCGATTTCTAAGCACCATCGCCAGCACATGCATTTCACTGACAAGCTTATGAATTTCCGGCGAAAGTTTTTCCTCCCATGCCAATTGATCTTCCAGGAACTGGTCGACCTGCTCGTAATTAAATCGATAAGCGTTTTTAATGACGGAGTTGAAGACCTCGGTATGAATCATCGTCCCCTCGATCGTCATTTCCATCTTGACTGTCTTCGCCAACCGGAGTCGGTCTGGTTGTAGGCTAGCCAAATGGTTGCTGATGATTTCAGGCAACATTGGAATAACTTTGTCGGGTAAGTAAACGCTAGTCGCGCGGCGGCGTGCTTCGTCGTCTAAGGTACTACCCTCGGGAACAAAGTGGGCGACGTCGGCAATGTGGACCATGAGCTCCCAGTGCCCAGCTTCATTCATAGACAATGAAATCGCGTCATCAAAATCGCGTGCATCCGTTGGGTCAATCGTTAACGTGGGTATTTGTGTTAAGTCTTTTCGGTTATCAAATATGGAACCGATTCGCGATGTCGTCTTGCCATCAGTATCCCCTGAGCCGTAGGCGCTAGCCTCGGGTGTCGCCATGCATACAATGCCAGAGTCGCCACCCGCGGCCTCCACCATCGGCTCAGTTTTCAAGAGGCTATCAACAAGAGGCTGTGGCGGCTGGCTTTCCAAAGCGTTGAAGTTGTCAGCTAATTCCCGAGCTTGCTCTAAAACTGGCTCTGGAAACTCTTCAATCAAACCAAACTGGTGAATTACGGCAATGGTATCGATTGCAGGATTCATACTCGTCCCAAGGACTTTCATAATCACCGCTTCACCCGGCTTGAAGGCATCCGGATAACGGACCATTTCGACAATTACCTTGTCGTCCGGATTGATTGGCAAGCCACGAACATCGCCGACAAAAACAGGATTCTCACTCACAACACCGTCGAGCCAAACAACCGATTGATTTTTTAGCAACTGATAGGTACCTACAAATTCTCGCCTAGCACGTTGGAGAATCTCTTCGACCGCGCCTTCGGAACGCCCGTCGCGACTAGCACTCAGAATACGAATAGCCACAACGTCTCCCTCCATGGCGGTTCCGGTAGCTTTTGCCGGAATAAAAACATCGTCTGCAATCTTCGTTGCATCAAGATCGTGCAAACGAACGAACCCATAACCACCGGCAGCAGCCCGGAAAGTACCCTGCAGAGTCTTCTTGCTAGTACCCAATTGCTTGGTTTGTTGACCAGGCTTCAGAATCAGGTGGTTCGTAGCAAAGGTCAATTGCCCGGATTGGACAAGACTTTTAATGGTCCTGCGAACATTCGGATACTCGGATTCGTCTAAGCCGAGTAACTTATGAATTCCCTTGGGTTTCGATGGACGGTAACTGTCAGAGTAGACCAAGTCAACAATCCGCTTCGCTAGCGGTTGGTCCGAAAGTTGAGTTAATTTCATAGTGTTTAGGATAACGCAGCCATCACGGTAAAGCGAGAGGCAAGTCTCAGGTATACCCTCCTTAGCAAGCCAAAGGCAGATCTCAAAAGTGTTGAGTTTTACTCTGTTGAGTTTTTCTCTGTCAATTTAGGTTGAACTTACCTCTTGTACCGGTTATCCGGCCAATTGAGGATTTCCAGACGCGTTATAAACGCGAAGGCCGTCAAAATCATAAAAAACGATTCGTGAAACAGACTGGATCTGCCGAAAACAAGGGTGGACACACAGACCATTCGTCTGATTGTACGCGGGGGGGCCCCGAACAAAGTGACCAACGAATCGATATGAAACTGTGAACTCGATCTATACGAGCGAGCTTGATTCATGAGATTCCGCGTTGCGATGACCCTCTGCCGAAAAGCGGATTGATTGGATTGGTGTGGAAACACCGCGATTGAGATCGCCATCATTGTGGATGGAAGATGCAGTCGCTCATGAACATTTCCCGCAACCACCTGTGAAGACCGAAAGCCAGCGTTGACAATCGCCGAAATACTTTCCATATCAGCTAAACGACCATTGGGACGTCTGATTTGGGCTTTCGAGTCGACAGGCACGCCGACAAAAAACGGTGGATTTACAACCTTAGGAGGGTTTCCATGCGACGATTTTTTTTGGGGCTAGCGATTAGTTCGCTAACAGCCTCGGCGCCTGTTGTGGCGTTAGGTGGTGATCGTGAGATTGCCGACAACATCATATCTACCCTCAAAAGCCATCAAACAGATGGAAGCTTGAAGGGCTTTGATATCGACCTAAGCGTAGAAGATGGCTTAGTTACACTTTCAGGGACGGTTTCGACTGAAGCCCAAGCCGTAGCAGTCGTTGAGGCAGCTAAAACGGCCGTTGGCGTCAAAGCGATAGATAATACTATCACGGTCGTTGATACTTCTGCGGAGACTGCTTCGGCGGCGAAAACTGCTTCAATGTTAGCGTTTGCTGCTCAGTCTATAGCCGACGAAAACGTTCAACAGGCATCTGGCACTGAGGACGCACTCTCTGTTAATAACGATGAAACGGATCTTACTTCGACTTTAGAGCCACCCAAAATGGTCGCTCGTGAAGTTAGCGTCTCGCCTGCCGACGCTGCAGTTACAGACGCTGTTTTAGGCAAATTGGGTAATGACAAGTCCAATGGGTTTTTACGCAACTTCGACCTCGACTTATCCACGGTCAATGGTGAAGTCTGGGTTAGAGGTTACGTGGCGAATGCTCAGCAGAAGCAGCATGTGCTTCAAACGATCCAGTATACTCCTGGTGTAAGCCGTGTCGTGGATGATATAGCCGTAACCGGTACTATTACTCCCGGTACTATTACTCCCGGTACTATTACTCCCGGTACTATTACTCCCGATGCTGTACGCCCGGCATCGAATAGTCAACCCATCGCACCGCCAGCACCGCCAGCACCGCCAGCACCGCCAGCACCACTACAGTCTGCCAGCATGCCAGTGATGGGCCCAGTTGTATCACAAGGCCCTCGAGCCTTTGCACCTAGCATGGTGGCCAATTATCAAAATGATGTTCCACCGAGCATGCCGATGGGAGCTCCCGCAGGCATGATGGGTGGTGGGCAATCGCCGATGCCCATGAACATGGGACCGTCCTATGGCGCAGGCGTCCCCCGATATGACCAACCTCAAATGCCGGGCTATGCTTGGCCTAGCTACGCAGCCTACCCAAACTACGCTGCAGTAACCTATCCGAAGCAGTACAGCGCTTCCGCATGGCCTTACATCGGTCCATTCTATCCATACCCTCAGGTTCCGCTGGGATGGCGTCGAGTCGCCCTCGAGTGGGATGACGGACTATGGTACCTGGACTTCACAAGCAAGTAACCGGGTAAGCAATACTGTATCAGGTTAGCTGAGAACCCAAAAAACAAGGCCTTCGTTCTAGGACGAAGGCCTTTCTTCGTACAAACAATCGTTAGGCGGGCAGCGTCCAGCCTTCGGGGTTCTACGTTTTGGGGCACGTAAGCATCAGTCCGTAATGCCCGCACCAGATGCGCTAACAGCCAGGGCAGTTGCTTCGGAAGTTGTCCCATCCAAAACACAACTCACATTCACATCCCCTAGAACATTAACGGTTGTTCGACAGCGATCCAAAAACCAATCTACCGTTAGCAGCAAAGCGATCTTCTCCGTGGGTAGCCCAACTGCCGTGAAAACAAGCGTCATCGTGACCAACCCTGCTTCAGGAATCCCGGCCGCCCCCACAGAAGCAACCACTGATGTAAGGATAACCAGGATCTGCTGATAAATACTAAGTTCAACTCCAATCAATTGCGCAACAAACAAGGCCGCAGTAGCCTCATAGAGCGCCGTCCCATCGTTGTTGAAATTTGCGCCCACCAGACCGCCCAGACTAGCGGACTGCTCCCGTAGCTTCACTTTTTCGCGAAGGCACGCGTAGGTTACCGGCATTGTCACTGTCGAGCTACTAGTTGAGAAGGCCATCACTAAGGCGTCTCGCATCCCTTTCAGCACATACATTGGCCGTGCCCAACAAAGAAGACGAATTCGCACTAGGTACCAAACGGATTGCAAAAGTAGGGCCACAATGACTGTGACGACGAAACCACCCAGTGCTTTGAATGGCTCGAAACCCTCCTTCCCGACAACGCTTGCCACGATACATAACACACCGATAGGGACCAAGTCAATTAGCCAATGAAGAGCCACCAGAAGCGCGTCGTAAGCGATTTCAACCAAGTCGCGAAACGTATGGAGCGGACGATCCTTCGATTTCCGAAGGGCCACTCCAAAGGCGACGGCGAGCATGATGACGCCGATGACGTTCTGCTGATCGCCAAGCGGACCAAACAGACTCTTGGGTACGTTATTCATTAATAGGTCAACTGGATTCGGCCCTTTAACGACCTTCGCTGCAATCTCTGTAGGCTCGACCGGAATGCTTGACCACTTGCCTGGTTGAAGGACGTATGCGACCACCAATCCGATCAGAATCGCAACCGTCGTGTTCAGCATCAGTAGCCAAACAAGCCGCCCAGCTGACTGAGCGGGTATCTCGGACGTTATAAGCACGTGAATCACCGCGATCAAAATTAGCGGAGGAGCAAGTGCCCCCAAAAGTCGCAAGATAATTTTACTGAAAACCTCAAGCGATGATGCATTCGGTCCCACAGCGAAACCAATCACAATCCCGATCACCAAGGCAATTAGAATTCGAATGTAAAGGGGTGTTTGGTGATAGAAATCAAACCAGCCCTTCGATTTGACCACGATTGGAGCGACCAGCATCGGGTTTGAAGATTTTGCAACGTTAGGGTCCACGTTGTCCATTTGGCCAATCCGATCTTTCGTGACAGCAATGAAGCGGCTTTCTGGTAAATTGTAAATGTACCAAAAAACCGCAACGACAAATCACCCAGAGCTTGGCTCGGAGACACTTAGCAATTACGCAACTTAACTTAGGAGAGCGGCAGACTGTAAGATACCAGTTGTAATTTGGCACCATTGTCCCAAACGAATCAACGGAGGGGATATTGGTCCCATCCTACGGTACTTTTCATTTTGCCGATCGCCTAAAAATCGAAATCAGCCATGGCTTGATCGATGGATTGAAGATAGCCACGAGCACTGACCCTCGGGCTCCCATTAGCACCGTTAGAATTTCCTACCGGGACAAAATTCAACTCGCTGGCCCTTGCAAGCACGTAAACCAAGCTGTTTCCTTGCATGTCATCACTGACAGCCAAATACTGCCGAGAGACCACAGCGGTTCTGACAACTCCAGCAAAATCGACCGTCGTCAGAAATGCGGTTCGCTTATCATCCGCCAAGACAATTTCCATAAAGACTGAAGACGCGAAGTCTCCGTTGTTACCGTCACGTCGACTCGTCCAAGCCGACACTCCGTTAGCTTGAACAACCCCGAATACTCCCTTAGCCTTGATGTTAGGGAAGGTGTCATAGTACGACGTATTTAAATTCTCAATACCAAGTGCCGCGTTGCCATTTTGTGTCGAAAACTGACGAAGATCAATTCCTTCGGTCGAGAAATTGGCAGCCACACTAGCCCCACCGGGTGCAACAATCGTTTTCGTGATTGTATTCGGACCGCTGCCGTCTCGCAGTGCCATAGGCGTGACATAAGAAACGGTATAAGTGCCAGGAGGCAACTGTTCGAAAGAGTAATTGCCAGTTGCTAGAGTCCTTACGACCCTAGGGGTAATATCGCTCGTGGCGCCGATTGATCGGCCAGTCAACCTTACTTCAACACCGGCAAGTAATTGCTCATCACGATCAATCGTTCCATCCTTGTCATCGTCGACCCAAACGGTCCCTTTCACGACACTCGGCTGAAACGGAGCGATATTCATCGTCACGGTTGCAATCGCGGTTTTTGGATCAGCCACCCCGTTGGTAATACCATTATCGCGCACTTCGTAACTAAAGCTGTCGGCCCCCGAAAAACCGGTGGGAGCCGTATAGCTAATCGTCCCATCTGTGTTCAAGACAACCGTACCAACTGTATTGGCGTTTCTGATTGCTCTGGTAATTCTCAACGTTTGTGCCGACTCATTTGGTGCTCCGCGAGATGCAGACGCGAGCTCACTCGTTAAGTTTACCGTCGTCGGAAGCGATGCAAACCCATTCCGAGCAGCATTAACTGGAACGGGTGAATTGTTGACTTCCGTGACCCGAACTCGCAATTGCCCCTGGGCAGTCAATGCCGGTGAGGCAGTGTCCGCAACCGTGTATCCAATGACGACATCGCCATTGAAGAAATTAGCTGGCGTGAAAATAACATTTCCGCTAACCAGACTTACCGTTCCTGCGGAGGCGGTTGCTAAGGAAACACCCGTAAGGACAACATCTTGCTCCCGCAACTCATCTAGCGCAGTAGCGGGTCCTGGCCTATCGTTAATCACGACGTTGGAGCCAACAATCGTCAGGGGAACTCCTTCGGCAGTCGTCGCCGAGGAACCAACTGCAATCGGTGCATCGTTTCGGGCTGCAACCGTAATCGTCAAAATCGCACTATCTGTTAATGCAGGAGTGCCAGAATCCGTTGCGGTGAAAGTCACCAATACTTGGCCGTTAAAGTCTCTGGCCGGCGTGTAGACAACATTCCCACCAACAACCGTTGCAGTCCCCGCGTTGGGTGTCGTCACCACGGCGTTGGTAATCGTCAGCGTTTGGTTCGTTTCGTTCGGGCCAGCAGAAGAACCTGCAAGTAGTACTGACGAAGGAATAGTAAGCGGAGTATCTTCGACTCCGTTATTTACACTTTGATTCACTAATGTCGGTGCGTCGTTTACGTCGTTGACGGTAATGTTGACCGTTCCAACCGACTCTTGGCTACCGGTAGCCGAATCGACCATACGATAGGTAAACGAGGTCGATCCCGAGAAGTTCGCGGACGGTGTGAACGACAGGCGATCGTCGCCTAGGTTTGTTGGAGTACCATTGTCGAGCAGTACTACGGTTCCAGCCGAAGCCAAAACAGGTTGAGTAAAGCTAATCAATCGCTTCGTAGCACCTGTATTGACAAGATCGTTTACCAAGACGTCAATCGGCGTGGCGCCCGCACCTTCGGCCAGCGTTAAAGAGTCCGCAACCGCGAACGGCAGAACTGGCGGAGCAATGAAGACAGATGCTGTTGCGGTAGAACGCAAGCCGCCACTATCTTCGATCGTATAAGTAAAGGTCTGGGACACATTGAACAGCCCTGAACCCGGCGTGTAAAGAACACGTCGACCGTCAGTGCTAATCGAGATGCTGCTCGTTGAAGCACCCGTCCCTGTTAAGGCTCCAAGGGCAACAATTTGAATGGTGTCGGTGGTTTCACCTGGACCGGCACTATCGTTACGCATCACATCGAGTTGCTGTACTACTCCAGGCACATTTGAAATGGTAAAGCCAGCCGCGCCTGTATCGGCTACAGCAGTGGGTGGATCATTGACAGCAGTTATGTTGATCGTGAAGGTCGTAGGATCGCTGGACTCAGCCGGAATTCCATTATCTCGAGCGACTGCAGTGAAAAAGAATTGACCAAAGAAATTGCTCGCCGGATTAAAAACCGCAGAAGTTCCGCCTGTTCCTAGAGAGATCGTTCCTGCCGTAGCAGCGGTAATTGCCGTAACATTCGTAAGAACGACCGTTTGGGTTGTCTCCGCTCCGACTCCAGAAGGCCCCGGACGGAAGAGTTGTGAGGCGAGAATGCTCAAAGGGGCCGTAGGATCCTCAGCGACAGTATAGGTACGAACATTTGATTCCGGCTTATCATTGACTGCTGTCACATTGACCGTGACGGTTGCAGTTGTAAATAAATTCGCTGGGTTTGTACCGTTGTCAGTACCGACGACTGTAAATACAACTGGACCGAAATAGTTCGGCGCTGGAACGATGGATATGTTGCCGGCTGCATTCCGTGTGATGCTTGCTCCGGTTTGCCCAGCGGCCAGCGCTGGAACACCCAATGCGACTATTTGAGTTGACTCAAGTGGACCGGGGCTGAAAATCTGCGACGGAGTGATCACCAAAGGTGTGGTTGCATCTTCTCCCACGCTGAAAGAAAGCCCAGGTAAAATGGTTGGCGCATCGTTGCGTGCCGTGACCGAAACAGTCACAGTAGCCGTACTACGATCCCCTAAGTTGTTTTCAACAGTGTAAGTAAACGTCGCAGGCCCAAAGTAATTCGCCGCAGGCGTAAAGACAACGGTGCTACTATTGGGAGGATTAGGAGTATTAGGAGGGAAGCTTACGACGCCAACGTTAGCAGGCGGGTCGCTAACATCGACGACTCGAAAGGATGTGCCCCTGATCAAAGTCGCCGTAACGGGAATGTTGTTCGCACCACTATCTTCATTGACCGTCGCGCTAGCAGGGTTCGCCTGAATGTTTTGAACGAAACGGACCTGAAACGGCGCAGGGAACGCGATGTTCTCTTTTGGAATTGCTGCAGCTTGTCCGCCAAGCAACAGAATGTCCTTGCCTGTCGCACCGGAAACATCAAAACTAAACTGCACAGCACCTGTGTCAGATCCACTACCACGGAATGCAGTATCGAAAATATTAACAAGCGTACGCGGCCCATCCGCGCCGGCGAAATCGGGAAGGAAGGTGGTTGAAAAACCACCAATATCTTCAAGACTGTAACCAACTCCTGGCGTAGCCTGCAAAAACCCCGACGGAGCATTCGAGTAAGCTACCGGGAGCCCAGAGTTGACTGGATTCAAGGGGTAGGCCACTGCTGGCGAAAAGACATTCCCCCTGGAAGGATCGATAGACGTACTGACAGCCGTTGTGACCGGGCTAGCATTCGAAGATAGCAGCGAAGTACCAGCAGTCGTGAAAACCGGGTCCGGCTGATTGATTCGGCGTTCAGCATTGATATATCGAATCTGAAACACTCGCTCGCCCGTGACAACAAACGATGTTACTTCGACGTTTGAAACGCCACCAGAAAAAGCTAGAGCTCCGACCGCCGTCCGAATATTAGCACTTGTTGCACTAGCATTGAGAAATCCGAAAGAATCTTGCACTGCCGTTATCGGACCGGTCGAAGCACCGGCGAAATTGAGAGTAAACGTCCCACCTCTCAGGTTATCTGAGAACCGGAGTTGTTGACTCTCACCCCACAGCACCTCGGCCAACTCTTTGTCAGGATTGCCAACGGTCGAGTAATCGACATCAATGTAAAAATTAAAGATACCCTGCGCTTGATTGGGCGGAGGGGTAATTCGACGGTCTTGCCCTTGAACTCTTAAGGTAAACTGCTCACCAGCGCTGAGCGTGTAATTGCCGTTCACGTCCGGTGTCTGAACAACGCCTGTCGACGATAGTATCTGAGTCTGTACACCCACCAGAATCGTGGGCTCGCCTTCGCCCTGATTGAGCTGATTGATCACCATCAAGGCATCCAAGGCCGTTGCATTGCCGTCGCCGTTGACGTCAATCATGTGATTGAATGAGTCTTTCGTCGCAACAGTCGACACGCCATTACCAATCTGCTGGCCGGTGGTCGATTGAAGGTTCAACGCATTAATGACCATGAGAGCGTCAATAGGCGTAACATTAAAGTCACCGTTGACGTCGGTCGGAATGAGCGGGTTGTAAAATGCGGGAGCCGTGTCCGCCGCCATCAATTCTCGTCGCTCAAGCCCCTCAAGCAGAAGGCGCCTTTGACTTGCAACACGACGCTTGCCGGAAACCCTCGTATGCTTCTTGCTCGATAATCTTCGGGCCGATGTTCCTCCTGCTGACATTGCCGACGCCGGAGAGGCAGGTGAAGAACTCAACAAGCCTGAGTTCAACAATTGGCGGCCGTTCGATCCACTCATCGATAAATCCATCCAGAAATAAAAAACATAAACCTCGGGTCTGACTCGCTCGTTAATGCGCAAGAACGAATCGATCAGATTGCCGACGTGTAAAAACGGTAAGTCCTGAGATTAATCACCGTCCACCCGCATTTCAATGGACTTCCCACCCTAGCTTACGCTAATTCTCCAACCCTTCACCACAACGTAGGCCGAATAACCCGCAATTTCAGGAAATGAAGTTCACTTGAATACGGTTTAGAGCGCGGGAATCGCCGCGAAGTTCCCGTAAATTTGCAAATTCGTTAAAGGCTGCAAATTCGGCAATCCGATAACAGCCTCCTATTTCGTTTTTGGACGACCTAAGGCAACCAAGCCCGCCAAGAATCCACCGCGAAAACCGCCGTCGATGTTAACCGTCGCTACGTTAGATGCACAGCTGTTCAGCATCGTTAAGAGCGCAGATACACCTCCAAAGCTCGCTCCGTACCCCACACTTGTGGGGACAGCGAATATAGGTACTCCGACATGTCCGGCAACGACACTAGGTAGCGCACCCTCCATTCCAGCGATGACAACCACCGATTTTGCCGACCGAAGTTGCGTCAATCGGCCAAGAATTCGGTAAGGCCCAGCAACGCCAACGTCCTGAATCCAACTTGCCCTAACTCCCATCCATGCAAGGGTTTCAAGCGCCTCCTCTGCGACGTTAGCATCGGTCGTTCCAGCCGTAACTACAATAACCGTCCCAGACGTATCGTTGGTACCGCTTGACAGTGACAAGTCCCACGGCTCAGGCTCTCTCGATGCATGAATTCGGATGGTCCTTGACCGAGAATTCCAACGAATATGGGAAAATTGGTCGCCAATGGCCCGAGCCTGATCGACGTTCACCCGAGTCACTAAAATTTCTTGGTGTTGGGTGGCCAACAATGAATTCAGTAATCGGCTTACCGCTTCCAGCAGACTGTCAATCGTCTTGCCTTCTGCATAAATCACTTCGGGAAAGCCCGTTCGGCGAGTTCTATCTGTATCCGGGGTTACGCCGCCACTGCTGCTGGTAACAGATAGCAAGATCCGTTCGCTTAGCTCAAGGGAGCTAATCGATCCCGACTGAAAATCAGAAATCGCTTGATTTATCATCCGTTCAGCGGCGATCGCTTGGTTTGCAAAATCGGGGTCAAGCATTTTAATTTCCCTGCTGGAAGTGTTCGTGGAGGGTGGAAGCATCTCCATCATGAAACACGGAAATGCGTTAATCCGCTAGGGCAGGGGAGGGGAGGCATCGACCGTTTCGATTGACACCACTTCATCTCCGTCTGGCGACAGCAAGGCCTGGATCGTTGAAACAGCGGTCTGTGCGTTCAGCATGAGGCTGTTTCCATCAACCGTCGCGATGAGCACAAAGTTACTAAAGTTTCCACCCATGTCGATCGCCGCCCTAGACCCGATACGAACTCCTTTCAAATTATCGAGGTTGCCTGGTTCCATCCAGCAAATTCCGCCTTCCTTGGACTCAACCACGAGGATGGTTTGTCCTGGATCATCCAGAATGTCCTCTACACTCTTCGATGTAGCCGTGGCGAACAAAGTGCCCGGCCCAACCACAAGCGAATAATTGGACTCATACAGACTCGATGCCATCGCGTTGCCAGCAACGACGAATAGAGTTGGCATTTCCGACGCGAGAAGAATATTGGAAGGACTATCCCACGGTTGATCGAGTTGGAATCGGCTATGCAAATCCTTGTATCCCAGATAGGGCAGCAATAACACTCGCCACGAATAGAGTTGAAGTCCGTCTAAATTCGTCGCAGTCGGCGTCGGATACGATCCATAGTCTCGACGATACGCATTCATCGCTTTCGCAATTTGTTGGATATTCGAAACCGACGCCAACTTTCTTCGTTCTTCTGACGCTCGCTGCGCAGACGGTACAATCAGCCAACCAACCACACCAAAGACGAAAGACATCATGGCTGCTGCGATACCAATCCGCACGATATGCATACTTATCCGATACTTGCCGATAGATGGAGCAAGGTCAACTTTCCCGAGCTTCGGTTCTAATGAAAAATATTCCCCATCGATTGAGCGTAACTGGTCCAATCTGCGGCCAAGCGAGGCAGGGGAGGGCAGGGTGATTCGCTTTCCACACTCCGCGCACGGTCCACTCTGACCAGCGTAGCGATCCTCGACTTTTGTTCGAGAATGACAGAATGGACAAATAAAATCGAAGGCCATTTTAAGCTCCGTTTGCCATGTTGCTTTTCGCGATACGCTCTCTGTTAGCTAGACGCACAGCAGTCAATATGGCTTGTGTCATACCGCTCGACTTCGCTATGCCCTTCCAGGCAATATCGTGAGCCGTGCCGTGGGCGACGCTGGTTCGAATGATTGGAATCCCAAGAGTGATATTTACCGCATCAAACATATCAAGAAGCTTTAGCGCGATGTGTCCTTGGTCATGATACATCGCAACCACCGCATCATACTGCCCCGATGCGGCAGCTGGCATCAGAGTATCCACGCTCAAGGGCCCGCTAACATTCCAACCCCGCAGACAAGCTTCTCGCACTGCCGGAGCAATAATCCGTTGCTCTTCATCGCCGAATAAGCCACTTTCGCCTCCGTGTGGGTTCAAAGCCGCAACCGCTAGGGCAGGGCAGGGGGGTAACCCTAACGACGAGCGTATCTTGGTAAAGGTTAACTGAGCCAACTCTATCGTTTCAAATATTGCTCGTGAACTTAGATGCTCGAACACATCTCGCAGCGCCATGTGCAGAGTCACATGAACGACACCCAATCCTGCCGGACCACCTCGCAATCGACGCTCATTCGTAGCGAGAAAACCTGAGTCGCCAGCAACATCTCCGATTGTCAAACACGGTGGCAAATAGAGCATCATCGCAAACTGATCAACGTTACATATAGATGCCAGCAACTCTGTGTGGCCTGGCCAACGATACCCCGCCAGATGCAACGCTCCTTTATGGAGTGGCGCAGTCACGATCGCATTCAAATCGCCACTCAACGCTGCCCTAGCGCCGACCACCAAAGCATCGTGAGCCGCCGCTCCACCTGCCGCCGCGATCCTACCGTCAACCAAACTGTCTGCCTCTGCAGGGCCAGCTTCATAGCAATAAACAGTATTAACTAAGTGTGTAGGTGGTAGAGATTCAAGATAAACGCGATCCAACCGTTCAAGAGTATGAACCTTTTGGCTGGAATCAACTAGATCAAGTGCACGACGAAGATGAACGGATCTACCAATTACAACCGGTTGGCATCGAGAAAGCACGTCGAATTCTTGCAGTGCTCCCGCAATGATCTCAGGCCCCACTCCTGTTGGATCCCCCATCGTCACACCAATGATCATTCAATTATCCAATCTAATCGTAATCGACTATACTTGACTCTATCTGTTTCTTAAGCTTTCACTCAAATCGTATTCACCAATGTCGGTCTAGTCTATTCCATCCATCTTTGCTTCCACAGAGTAAGAACATGAGAGCCATTGTTCAACGAGTTCTTTCCAGCCATGTCGAGGTCAATGGGAACGTTGTAGGCAAAATCGCACAAGGGCTTATGGTATTGATCGGGGTAGGGGAGGGGGATGATTTTCGGGTTTGTCGATACGTAGCCGATCGGATCGCTGGCTTACGAATCTTCGCAGATCAAGATGGCAAAATGAACTTATCCGCGTTGCAACTCAAACTGCCAGTGCTCGTCGTAAGCCAGTTCACACTCTACGCAGAAGTGCATCGTGGTCGACGACCAGGATTTAGTAAGGCTGCAGCGCCCGATCTTGCGAAAGCCCTATACGACAGATTTTGCATTGAACTTCGCGACTTTGGCATAGAAGTCGAAACAGGCATTTTTCAAGCGGACATGCAAGTAAACTTAATCAACGATGGCCCGGTCACCATCATCATCGACTCGGCTGATAAGTTTCGAATTAATCCAGGACTGTCCCTAAACTAACGTCCGGTAAAGACGACGTCTTTGCTAATAGTGTCCTTGATTGCTAAAACACAAAGTCACCGAGAGCACAGAGTTGAGGAGCCGAAATAGTGGTATGACACGAATGCCACCTACTGTTTCGAAATACTGCAAACCCAACACGGGGTCTATGCGTGCCTTTGGTCGAAGGTTGCACCGTTACCGGCAAGCAATCGATTGTCGGCGTTATCCAAAGTGTAGGCTTCCGCTGGCGGTGTGTAGACTGGCGCGGCCAGTTCAGGAATGGCCGCCGAAGACGCTCCGGTCAATTGGTCATCGCTACGATGGGTGTAGGTAGTATTTAACGAAACAACAAAGTTAGCCGAGCTAGCGATCCGATTATCGCGATCATATCCAAGTGCATAACCAGCGATAAAAGTCGAAGCCGTCAACGAAGCCGGAAGAGTCGAATTTCCATTCCAAATCTGACCAGCCGCAATCTCAGTCTTAGCAAGAGTGATCCTCGAAATTCTACCCGCACCATCATATCCATAGCGAGAATGAACCTCCAAATTAGCTATGGCTGCCGACGTATCGCTATACCGCCTGACATCGGTCAACTGAGACGCTGCTTTATGAGCAAGAAAAATTTGTTTCGAAGCCACCACATTCTTAACCGACCGTGAATTTTGAATCACGCCCAACAACCGCAAATGCCCATTATACCGCACTATCATCTAAAAATCTCCTCATCACCGAGCACGCCATCAAGCTCGCCTCGGTGGTAGCTACGATTGCTTACGAGAACCGGTCTTCCCCGAAAACCCAAGCTCCCAATTTGGGTTCGTCCCAAATCTCGATCGAATGACAATACCCACAATCGGTGGATCACACCGATCGTTCAATAGTTGGATGGCACCGATTGTTCACCCCTTCGTTGGATCGCCTTGATTGTTACCGAGGTAAACCGATAAGCCCCATTGCACTTTCGCTTGATCAACACGAAGACCCACTCCGGAAAGGCAGCGAAGATCTTGTAAACATGCTTGTCGGTGTTCATGCAAAAATCTTAGCAAAATCGAATCAGCTTTGCCACAACCGACATCCAACGTTTCTACCAGCACCTTGAAACCCGTACTTCAGTTAAGTCGGAAGCACCGACAAACGCATCAGCTATTTTCCCCCGCTCCGCGTCCTCGGCGTCTCTGCGTTTCCATTCCCCCTGCATGATCAACTTCGTAACCCGCAATCCAACTTTTGTTCCCGTGTCTATTTTAAATTCATTTAAACGCCGAAGCGCAAAAAACGCAGAGGGAAGGCCAGGGCGAGGTGCGAGTCTCGGGGACATAGAAAACTTTCTATCAACGGCTCTAGGCCAATTTGACACCTCAAAAGAAGTCGCGATTATCATCGTTATTCGTAACCCACTACCATCCCTCAATGTAACGGTAAGGCCAACTTAAAAATAGCCAGATATCAAACAACGGTTCCTGGCACCTTAGAATTTCTGAGCCGGGCTCGGTTGTATTGCAGTCCGTTATCGTTGTCCCAGTCGCGGCCGGTGTAGCCGAAGAGTTCGTCGATGGCGGCAGGGTTGTTGCTGGCGATTACTGTGCCCGAGGCGTCGCGGTTTACTTCTCGCAGGCGGCGGCCAAAGCTTTCGAAGACTAAGTGCTGGCGGTTGATGCCGTTGTTGTCGACTACGTCGCGGATACTACCTAAGTGATCGCCTAGGGTCCAGAGTGTTAGGCCGACGG
>Ga0105045_10000606_pt1 | contig 26952 bp, 24 predicted proteins | sample MAT02_FD_78089 | JGI IMG/M metagenome (GOLD analysis project Ga0105045, IMG submission 78089) | Freshwater microbial communities from Lake Fryxell liftoff mats and glacier meltwater in Antarctica - MAT-02 (megahit assembly) | ecosystem: Environmental > Aquatic > Freshwater > Ice > Liftoff... | reverse complement strand
TTTGTTAACACAGGAAAACTTTGGCATAGTCAAAGAAACATACAGCAAAACTAAAATATTTTTTGTAATTTTGTGCACAAGCGATGTATTATTTCCGTTTCTTTGTGTTATCATAGATGCGGAAATTTTAAGTATAAGAAATTAGGAAATATTAATGAACACCCTAATTTATTGGATATTGTTAACAATAATACTTTAGATGAATTACAAGTTCGTAAGTGTCTAATATTTGATTGTGAAGATTCCACATTTAGGTATTGCTGCAATGACCCAAGAATACCATTTTTTGACATTAATCTTAACAAATTTAAATACGAGGAAGGATGTCTTTGCAAAAAATATATTTGATATTGTTATTTACTTATTCATTAGTTAGTTGCAATAAATTTGAAAAATACTGTCCAAAAGTACAACTTAATGAAATTGGATCTTTAGTAGATAAAAATCGGTTAGATTCTATTCAAGCTAGAGTAGATTTATTAGTAAAGAACGGATTTTATGATGAAGCTGCCAAAGTGGATAAGCTACAGGATTGGTACGAGTTTATGAATGTTTATGTTGAAGATACAATAGCACAAAAAGATATAAAATTAGCAGCTTTTAGCAAGTCCATAAAAATGATACCGAAAGATAATTCCATATTAATGATTAATGAGGCGCATCATCTTGTTGAACACAGATTAATGGTATTAAATAATCTTAAACTGTGGAAGTCTGAAGGGTATAAATATATTGCAATTGAAGCGATAAGTAATGATCTAAATATTCCCATATTTAAATATGGTGGTGTAAATCCTGAAATTGGTTTCTATACAGATGAACCTTATTTTTCAAATATACTATTATTAGCAAAAGAATTAGGCCTAGAATTAATAAGGTATGAACCACTTACAGCAAAGTATGATGTTCCTGGAAATAGAGATAGCCTAATGGCTATCAACATTTTAAAACAGTGGAAACCTGAGAATGGTAAATTACTAATATATTGCGGGTGGGCACATATTTATAATCAAAAATATTGGTTAAGAAGTTATTTAGAAAAATCTAATTTAAGTTTAAAAATTTTTTCTATTAATCAAACTTACTTAAATAGTTCAATTGGGTCTAAATATCAAGAATCGCTAAGGAAAAATTTAAAAAATATTGACTGCCCTTCAATTTTGATCCGAAATGGTGAATTATATAGGTTAGGTAAAGGATATGAGATGGAATTAATATATCCAGAATTACCTTTAAAATCTGATAACTGTTTTCCTAATCTTATTAATATCAACGAATTACTTAAGCGTTTGGATAAAAATGTGACATACTACTTCTATAATTCAGAAGTTGATTTTGATTATTTATGTGAAATCAATCCTAACCTCATAGTTTATAATACGTCAAGTAACACTGACTTCTATTATTTACTTCCCGGTAAATATAACTTGTTTAAATATTCAACAAAAAATAGTTCATTAAATTTTATTAAATCAATTTCACTGTAGGATTATGATCTTAATTTTTTCAAATAGTAATAAGTTTGGTGTTAGCAAAGAAATTGACTGGTTGTATTTATGGAATGAGCCTTTTATTAGCATTAATGAAAACACTGAAGTCGAAATACTGGATTTTACGTTATTGAATTATGGAGATACCAAATTTAAATATACTTTTAAAATTGGTGATTCTATAATAAATTATTCTGATATTAAAGCAGTTTGGTTTAGGCAAACAAATTAAATAAATTTCATACTAAGATATGAAAGCTCATCAGGAAATAATGAAGATTTCGACAGTTTTTTTGAAAATGAATTTAAATCTCTTTTATCAGCACAAAACAGTCCTCGTTGTGGCACATCGGCTAAGTACGGTCAAGAATGCAGACCAAATCATCGTTTTGGATGCTGGCAATGTTGCAGAAGTGGGTACACATCAATCCTTAGTGGCAAAGCGAGGCAAATATTGGGAGTTGATACAAGATCAATTGGATTTAGAATAACCAAAACCTTATAGGTTTTTGAAACCTATAAGATTTGAAAAAAATAAAATAAATGCAAGAAAATAATTCATTACAAGAAATCACCACTATCGACACCATCTTTGGCAAGCCGCCAGAATGGATCTTGCATTGGGGCATTTCGGTGGGTATTGTATTGATTCTTGGGTTTTTGGGTTTGGCATCGCTTATCCAGTATCCTGACAAATTGTATATGGAAGGTCAGCTGATTTCTGGCAATCGACCCATAGATTTAGTACCCAAGACTGACGGTATCATAGATAGTCTCTATATTTCAGACAAAGATACGCTCATAGCTGGAAGCATTATATTATCCATCCAGTCCACAGTAGAAATGGTTTCTATTCAACAGTTTTACGACTTGGTTACAAGGTGGGAAGCTGTGTCACACATCCCTGATTATTTGGAAGTAAATATTCCGCAAGAAGCAGAAATGGGAGAAATGACAATGGCGTATTCGATGCTAATAAAAAACATGGAAGAATTTCAAAATTATTTAGACGATGGATCGGTATTTAGCAAGATCAACAGCTTGCAAAAGGAAAGTGAATATCTACAAAGTATCAATACATCGCTCAGAAAACAAGAAAACTACTACGAAAAAGACATGGTGTTGTCTGAAAAAGAGTTTGATAGATTCATGAGTTTGCACAAAGATGGAGTGATTGCGTCATCCGAAAAAGAAAAAGCTGAGTCAGAATTATACACCGAGAAACGAAGTCTAGAGGCCTTCAAAAGTCAAAAAATAAATAATGATATGCGTCATCAGCAACTGCTCACTCAAGTCAATGATCTCACCGCTGACAGACGTAATGGTGTCAACAATAGACTATTTACTATCAAGCAGCAAATAAAGGAAACAAAAAGTGCTATCAGAGAATGGCAAAATAGACATCTACTCATAGCACCTATCAAAGGTATTGCCAATTTCAAATTCCCACTCTCACCCAATACATTTCTGGAACAAAACCAAGCAGTCATCACCTTAATACCTTTAAATAGCAACAAGGCCACGACTATAGAAGGCCTCCTGCCTATATCTGCATCTGGCACACTCAAACTAGGTCAAACGGCTATCATCGAGCTGGACAATTATCCATCGCCACAGTTCGGAGTACTATCAGGTATAGTGGATGACATCAGCCTGATACCTATAGACCAAAAATATAGGGTGAAAATTACTTTACCCGATGGGCTTAAAACTACATACGGCAAGGAATTGCCCGAAGCCTCCTTGCTATCCGCTAAAGTCACCATTGTGACAAAAGAATATAATTTGTTAGAGCGCCTTTTTCAGAATATTATTGACATTTCACGAAATAAAAACGGGTAAAAGGCAATTGACTTATTTTCCAAAAGCTCCAATATCCGACAATGACATTTCTCTAATTTTGGCCTTCAGCTAATTTAACTCCTGTTTTTTACCGTAATTATTATGAGATCTTTTATTAGCTATTTGTGCACAGATTATACCATTTTGATGCTCTGCAAGTGCATCTATGGTATGATTAGCAATATCATAGGTAGTCGAGGTTCTAGGTTGAAGATATTTCATTTAGTATTTTTAGAGCGTTAGCATCGTATCGACTTCTTCGTTAAGGGATGTTAACAAAAGAACCAGATAAGTTTGGCAATTAAATATATTGTAGATTAGAATAAAATCTATTATCTTTGAAAATATTTTACTTTTTTGATATACACATTATGCTCATACCACTATTTCGCGACTTACTCAACTCTATTTTTCCAGATCTGTGTATCTGCTGTACACATACTCCCAAGATGAACAGTGGAGATTTCTGTGCCCAATGTGCTTATAGTATGCCCTACACCAATCACTTCACCCATGCTGAAAACGACCTCACAGATCATTTCAAGGGAAGGTTCAGATTGTACTATGGTGCAGCACTGCTCAACTACAGACATGATAGCATCGTCAAAAACATGCTCCATGGTCTCAAGTACAAAGGCAAAAAAGAAATAGGCGAGGTACTGGGCGCAATCATGGGTAGAAAACTGCTCAAGTCACCACATTTTGAGTTACCAGAATTAGTGATCCCTGTTCCTATACATCCACGAAAAAAGTTAAGAAGAGGTTATAACCAAAGTAGTATTTTTGGTAAATCTGTCGCTGAGGTGTTAGAAATACCATTTAGAGAAGATATACTAATCAAACTCGATGAAACAGAATCTCAAACTGGCAAAAACAGAACGGATAGAGTTCAGAACGTTTCAAAAACCTTCGGTATCAACACTGAGATAAAAATAGGTGGCCACTATCTGATCGCAGATGATGTAGTCACTACAGGTGCTACACTAGAAGCCTGTTGCAATATGCTGCTCACTGCTGGCGCTAGCAAAGTTTCCATAGCGAGTATAGCTGTTACTCGATAATTGTCAAAAATACTTTTTATTGTAAAATATTACATTTTTTAATAATATGTTGTACCTTTGTTGCTAAAGTATTAAAGCAATAGTAATGGCAGAAGATATAAAACCAATGATCGTCGAAGATGCAACTGCAAGACTTCAGCAAATCATAGATGAAACCGAAAAACAGTTTGACCACAAAGTAAAAATCACGCCGGGTGAAGCGAAGCGTATAGAACTCATCCGTAAGATGAAAGAAGATACTGACAAAAAGGAATACATGGTCATGCTCAATCTATTGATAGGTACAGTTGTCCTCTTAGGTATATTACATACTTTATTTTTAAAATCATGGCTAGGCATAGGTTGTTTGGTATTTGCTATTATATACCTTGGTTTGACTAGAAAGAGACTCAGGGATTTGACTAATCATTTAGCGACTTACAAAAACGATTTTGACAAGTACCTTTAAGAAGGTTTTTACCTCAAAGAGTCAAGATACAATGCTGTAAAGCTAGGATACATCGTTTTCTTTCCGTTAGTATGTGTATTATTGACCGACCTTATATCTGACAATGGCAGTTATATCTCACTTTGGATGAGCTTATCGCTAGCGGTATTATTCAGCACGATTGCTTGGCTGATCTACTTTCAGGACGATAAGAATACACTCGAAGGGCTAGAGTCAGACCTCAAGTCGCTGGAGTATTTATAATTTTTTGAATACACAAAGTAAAACTTTTATGACGCAAAAGCTTAAGTGCAACTAAAGCTTTGCAGATACTTTTTTATAAATCAAAAGCTCATTAAAATGAGTGTAGCTCTGACATCAATAAATCATTGAGCTGCATAACAAAGTGCACAATAAATAAACTGTGTGTGTGTTCGAAAGTCAAATATTTTCAAAATTCGGCCTTTTTCATTTTAGTAAGCATGGGTCTTATACCAATTGTATTTATAAAGTAGTCCAAAATAAAGTAACAGGTTTTTTTATTCAGTCTATTCCAAAAACCTTTTCATAGCCTTCGCTGTGGAAGTATTTTTTGAAGAAGAATCAATGAAAAAGATGAGATTTATTGGATTATATTATATTTACTATTGGTATAAGTTGCGTTACGAACAGAAAACTGTCCGAGCCAATGGTCGTCAAGAAGCTATAAGAATCGCCAAATGAGTTCTCAAATTAATCAAAAGCACAAATCGCTAAGGCAAGTTTTTTACGTTTAACAATTTCGGCCCAAATGCGAGCGTTAAGAAATGAAAACAGCCGCAGCATTTTTTATTTACTTTTTTTTGCTGCAGTAAAAAAAGTAAAAGTCTCTGTGGCTCGAGCAGCGACTAAGGACAAATATAATTATCCAAATATAACATCAAAAATTTAAAATAAGTGCGATATGTTAAATGCAAGCTTAAGTACAGCTTAAGCTTATCAAAAAAACTATACACAAAGTAAAACTTTGATGAAGCACAAGCTTCACTACAATTAAAGTTTAGCAACTAACTGCGTATCCAATACCCTACTCCACCACTATCTCATCCACAAATAGCCAAGCACCATGGCCTTCGCCTTGTGCACCAGAGGGAATGACACCAAAGTTTTCAATCGCTAGTTTCAGGTATTTAGTGGTAAGATTTTGAAAATTAAACGCTACATTTCCTGTCTTGGTTGTAGAAGCTATTTCGGTGGTACTAGCTACTTCCTTATAGACTTTGCCATCAGCAGAAGCATAAATTTTTACAGACTTGGGTAGATAGATCCACTGACCTTCACTTTTAAAAAACCTAGTTCGGATGCTCGATATAATCGTAGGCTGGTCAAAGGCTAGAACAACAGACGGACTACCGCCATCGAAGCCTAGCCACTCTTTACCACTGAATTTGTCATCGTTGGCTAGGACACCATTATGTAGAGATACAGCTCCGTATCCTGAATAAGTACTACTGGAAGCTATAGACAGAGAGGCTTTAGCTTTTGTCGCTTTATGCGCTTTATAGCTTATCTTCTTTCTATAAGCTTCAGCCACATCTTTGGCTACCACAAAACTATAATCTCCACTTCCCTCAAAAAAGTAGTATTGGTCACTAACTACCTCACTTACCCGCTCTCCATCTTTAAATATTATGATAGATTCATTACTTTCATTTATTGGAAAACCTATGCTGCTGCCTTTGGAACTTTCTATTTTGTAAAGTGGGTTGAGGTCATTCAAATGATTTGCTACACGCAGTCCGCTAGCTGTCAACAGTCGCTGATGCACCCCAAACCGCTTAGTAAATCCACTATAATCACGATTGCTACCCCATAGAGCTTCTGACATGGCCATCCCTCGAGCAAAAGCCATATAAGTTAGATGATCAAAATCAGTGATATATTCAGTCCACAGATTGGCTTGCCCACCTAAGATATACTTATGAAACTCCTCGGACAGTTTATTTGGGATGGGATTAAACTCATATACTTTCTCAATGGGCGTATATCCACCTATAGCTATAGGCTCATCATCACGCAACGACTGATAATGATCAAAATAACAATGAGTACCTGGTGTCATGATTACATCATGGTGTTGCTTTGCTGCCTCGATTCCACCTTGCACACCTCGCCAAGACATCACAGTGGCATTTGGCGCTAAGCCTCCTTCAAGTATTTCGTCCCAACCGATGATTTTTTTGCCTTTGCTGTTGATATATTTCTCTATACGTTGTATAAAATAACTTTGTAAACCTTCTTCATCTTTCAATCCTTTAGATTGAATCAATTCTTGACAGAAAGCACTATTTTTCCAAGCCGTTTTGGGGCATTCGTCGCCACCTATATGTATGTACTTGCTGGGAAATAGTACGATGACCTCATCTATTACATCCTGTAGAAACTTAAATGTCGTCTCCTTAGGACAAAAAACATCATCAAACACTCCCCAAGTCGTGGCAGCAGATATTTCTAAACCTGTACATCCGAGTTCAGGATAAGCAGAGATGGCGGCTTGTGCATGGCCTGGCATCTCTATCTCAGGGATAATCTCTACATTTCGATCCTGTGCATACTTGACGATGCTTTTGATCTCTTGTTGCGTATAATACCCACCATATCGCTTCCCATCATACTGATGTGGCTGATCGCTATAGTGTCCTATCAACGTTTCTGGTCTGTAAGCAGCAACGGTCTGAAGCTTAGGGTATTTATTGATCTGTATCCTCCATCCTTGGTCGTCAGTCAAGTGCCAATGAAAATAACTGAACTTATAGCCTGCTAGAAAGTCTATATATTTTTTGACTTCCGCTACACTAAAAAAGTGCCTCGCCACATCTAAGTGCATACCTCTGTAAGCAAACTTTGGTTCGTCCGAGATAACCATCATCTTTAGTGGCAATGGGTCATACTGGAGGACCTGTGCTAGTGTAGTAAGTGCATAGTAACTACCTTTCAGTCCCGAAGAAATTATAGTTATCCGGTCAGTTTCTATACTTAACTTGTATTTTTCTACGCTGTATGTAGTATCAATGATGAAGTCAACGTTTGCATCACCTCTCTTGGGTGCACGACTTACGATGTCCGCTTTCGCAAAAATAGGATGATGATAAAGTCCGAAGTTTGCCAGATCCATTTTATCAACAAAGATTTTTAATTGGGAGATTTGAGCGTTCTCGTCACCTATCTGGACAGACTGTGGATATGGAATTACATTGAGTTCCTCAGTCGTTAAGGTTTTAGAATCCAAATCCTGGCTGTATCCACTAAGGCTAATCATCACTGCTAGGATTATCATCACTATTCTCATACTTTTACTTGATTTTGTGTCTATTTGTTAATATTTTAACGGGTCAAAACTCCCATCTGATAAATGCCCCCATGGCTTTATACTCTGCTAGTTCTAGTGTATTGTAAAGGCCAGATATCTGATGATTTCCATCCTATGCTCGCTGCAAAAACCCTTGCTTGTCATCACCTAGGAATAAAAGATAATCCCTCCGCAATTGGTTTATAATGTAAATATAGGCTGCCATATATTATAAAACTAACAAATCAAGCAAAAGTGTATAAAAGTACCTAAAATTAAAATTTATGATTTATAAAACCATCAAAAAAGAATAATACTTTGAAGGGTATTTGTGGTTTTGATGTGCAAATCAGAAATACAAAAGATCTGAGGTCATATATGAGACAAATCAGTTGGATTTATAAAGTAGTCCAAAACAAAGAAATATTTTTTAGTAAGTCGATTCACAAAACACATGCATACTTATAAACTTAAAAGTCTTAGTTGAATATGAATCTATGAGAAAGGCAATAAATAGCAGTCTTTTTATATCTACTATTGGTGTAAATGTAGAATGTCTTTGCTGGTCGTATAACACAAATAACAAGCAAGACAGAAACTAAATCTGCCTTGCTATATTATTTTGTATTATCTGATTTTCACAATTTTTTGCCGCTCAATACGACCATCGCTATCTATATCGATGATGTAAATACCATTAGGTAGATGAGCTATATCCAGTTGATTGTCTTGAAGTTTAGAGGTCAATAGCACCTGCCCATGCAAATCTCTTAATCGTATGATAGCATTGCGCTCTACTGAATCAAAAGTTAATCTACCATTAGTTGGATTAGGATAGACGCTAGTGCGCACCGAGGTTGATACATCATTACTAGCACTCGTACCAAACAATTCTGCACTCTCTAAAGCAAATGAACCTTCAAAACCAAATTTAGCAGGATCTGATTTATGCTTCCATACATTCCCTACTATGATATCACCAGTTTTAGCTATTCCAATATACCTAGGAAATAATATCCATGTATCCCCAACAATGTGACATGAGGTTTTTAAATGGCGCACTTTTGAGTCTGCACCTATCAAAAAATATTTGAGACAATCACTACCATCTGAACCAACTGCCAAGTAGCCACCATTCTCATATTGACATAAGCTTATGTCACGACACGCCTCACCGTCCAATGACTTAAAACCACTTAAATTAACCTTGACTACCCCATCCTGATCGATGATGAGGAGGTGATTTAGATAACTGGATTCAGTTGCACCGGTATATGTAATTCCAGTGACCATAATATCCGCACCCTCTACCCTTACGTTCATATAAGGAGTACCACTGATAAATGGCCTCAGATCTATGCGTCTGAGAAATCTTCCCCCTTGATCATAGTAGATCAACTCAGGATATACAGTACTCACATCACCAGGGTTAAAAAATGTACTATGTGCTGTCACAAAGTTACCATTAGGTAGCTTATTCATCCCACCACCAAAATTCATCACAAATTGTGCCCGTGGTACCACGTTGTCTATGATATCTACCGTTTCCAGGACCTTACCCACAGCATCTACAGTTCTAGATGCCAGCAACTGCTTAAAACTATTGTCAATAAAACTCTCTACCAACAGATACTTCTCGTCCTCCTCTATAGGCAAGAGCTGTCCGAGCTGTCCGTTTTGATTGATTGAGGCAGTCCCACCATCTTTAAATTCTTTATAGTACTTACCTAGCAGTTGTCCATTTTCTGGATCAAAGATCTTTCTAGATGGATATCCAAGAGGAAATAGTAAGAGAAAAGCATCACTCCCCATACGCCAACCCGATACCTCCAGATTGCCATCAGAGCGTACATAGATGTTATTGTCCAAATCAGCCCTATCCTGAGTAGTCAAATTGAATGAAACATCCCATAGGATATTTCCCGACAAGGCGTCTTTACAGGTAAGATAAGTATTCCAATATCCGTACAAATATAACTCATAAAACCTATCCCCTACCAATAATTTTTTTGAGTGATAAATACCATATCCAGTGGGAGAATTAACTAGTTGGGGATAAAATTCTCTTAATCTTGTTAACGTTGTATCCCTTGCTATACCGCCCCATCTCAATTTAGTATCTCTGAATGCTACTATTGGTGGTTCTACATTCAGTAGAAGGTTGGTAGGATCTATTACATAAGGACTAGTAAATACCATACTGTCTATAGCATCAGAATATAAGGTAGCATTGGCTTCCATTTCCTTATGTTCAATATTTGGTTTAGATTTAGTATTAAAATAGACCGTCTTACCACTTGCATTTGAATGTATTAATGATTGTGTGGATATGTTACTCAACCACACAAAGTTCGCAACTATTGTTAGTAAAAATTTATAATTTTTCATGCTATAATAGATTTATGGTTGACATATTGGGAAACAAGGACTTTGAAACCAAGCTTCCTCCCCACATGCAGGTATGTTAGATGTGATGCATAGTCCTGGTGTAATCTGTGCTATAGATTCTGTAGTTTGTACCATCCCATTATCGTCTAGACAAAAGTTTATATTCTTTTGGCAACAGGCAGTACCACAAAGAGCTTGTGTTATACTAATCCCACCTTCGACCGATTTGCCGACACAAAATGATGCACATGCACTACGATAAAATGATACGGTAAATAAGGTAATACCCCCATTACACCTTAATAAGCCAGTAGTGCCACTTGCTAAGCTAGAATTAAAAGTTTGTTGCCAAATCAAATTTGCAATAGCAGTCTCAAGATCTAAGTTAAAAGCGCTTAAAGTTGTTTGTTGCAATAATGGATTACCACTAAAAAAAGCTGAAAATAATTCAGTAAGCAATTGATTGCAATCTTGATTAAATGGAATTAAAACGTTCCTTATATTTGAAATCTGGAACACACCTGCACAAATCCTCAGATCATAAGTGAGCGTTATGGGACATGTTGGATGAGATGCTATAAATATTGTATTTGTAGTAATCCCTACATCTACACAACCCAAAGTATTAGGCAAACAATTATTTTGACCAATGACACTCATAGACAGTGACAATGATAAAAATATCCAAAAAGAATGAATTAAATTTTTCATAATTAAAAACTATAGGTGATAAAATATTAAAAAATTCTCAATATTTATCTACTAAAATTTATTTGTTTTTGTACTTACCTAAGTTCAGTCAGTAAATAATAGATAAAAGTAAACTATTTATTTTATTATCAATATATTTTTTTTCGTCATTAACACAAAATATCTGAAAAATATGTTTTTGGTGTCTTCCCGAACCAGAAGATGTTCCCTAAAAAAAAAGAGTGTACACTGTGAAGCGTACACTCTTTTTATCATTTGCTAGAAAGCCATGAGGCTTTACACAGTTATTTATTTTACAGTATCTATGACAGCTTTGAAAGCATCAGGATGATTCATAGCCAAATCTGCTAGAACTTTTCTATTCATTCCAATTTCTTTCTGAGCACAAGCATATATAAATTTAGAGTAAGATAAACCGTGCATGCGTGTAGCAGCATTGATCCTTACTATCCAAAGTCTTCTGAAAGCTCTTTTTTTATTTTTTCTATCTCTGTAAGCATATTTCATTGCTTTTTCAACAGCATTTTTTGCTACAGTATAGACTTTACTTCTAGCACCAAAATAACCTTTGGCTGCTTTTAAGATTTTTTTTCTCCTCGTTCTTGAGGCAACGGCGTTTACCGATCTAGGCATAATTTAATGGTTTAGTGCAATTCAGGGTTTCGTATATAGAAAACTTACAACCTGAATTCTCGTTAAAAAAATAATTAATTATTTACAAAGCAATCTTTTCACTTTAGCGTAATCTGCTTTACTCACTAGTGTAGAACCTGTTAATCTGGTTTTTGCTTTGTTTGATTTTTTCCTAAGCAAGTGGCGAACACCAGCTTGGAATCTTTTGATTTTACCACTACCAGTTAATTTAAATCTCTTCTTCGCACTTGAGTGCGTTTTCATTTTAGGCATAATATATAATATTTAAGGCCGCAAAGATAAAAAAGGTTTTAAGACTTTCGCCTTAAAACCTCTTTTTATTTTAGTGATAAACGAATATTTATCAATATTTGCTATAAAAAACTACTTTTTCTTCTTAGGAGAGATCATTACGATCATTCTTTTGCCTTCTAATTTTGGTAATTCCTCAGCCGAACCTAGTTCCTCAAGTTCTTTTAAAAACCTTAGAAGGACCAATTCACCTCTATCTTTAAAGACAATTGCACGTCCTTTAAACTGTACATAAGCTTTTATCTTAGCACCGTCCTCCAGAAACTTCACTGCATGCTTGACCTTAAACTCAAAATCGTGCTCATCGGTATTAGGCCCGAATCTGATTTCTTTGATTACAGTTTTGGCTGTTTTGGCTTTCAGTTCCTTCTCCTTTTTCTTGCGATCATAGATAAACTTCTTAAAATCTATGATTTTGACTACGGGTGGATCAGCATTAGGACTGATTTCGACTAGATCTAACTCTAATTTTTCTGCCCACTGGAGCAACTGATAAGTATTAAAAATACCTGTTTCTACAGGACGATTAGCTACTTCACTCAATTCCTCTAGATTTTCTCTTACGAGTCTTACTCGAGGTACATTGATCTCTCTATTTAGTCTGTAGCTGTACTTTTCGTCCACTACTTTTGACTGCTGCTGAACTCTTCCTTTTGCCAAATGTTTTGATTTTTATTAATAATATGCACAAATATAATATTTAAAAGAATAGCATCCAAACATTTATTTAATTCTACAGCTATAATTATACAAAATTGTGCTTTTTTATGGTTTTAGTGATTAAATTATCTACTTATTATCCTTTTGAGCTTTAGTCTCTTTCTTAGGCACCTTGGAGACCAAGATAACATCAAGCCCTGATTTGTCTGCATTCAGCTCCGCTTTTAATTTTGATCCTTTTTCAGGATTTTCATTTAGTATAAACTCAGCTAAAGGATCTTCTATATACTTCTGGATAGCTCGATTGAGTGGTCTCGCCCCAAACTGAGGATCATAACCTTTTTCAGCTACAAATTTCTTGGCCTCCTCAGTCAACTCTAGTTCATAATCCAGGTTATTCATACGCTTGAACAAATGCGCTAGACTGATATCAATAATTTTGAAAATATCATCTCGCTCTAAGCTATTAAATATAACTACGTCATCTATCCTATTGAGAAACTCAGGAGAGAATGTTTTCTTGAGTGCACCTTGGATGATTGCCTTGGTATTTTCTTCAGAATTTTCTTGTCTGCTAGAGGTCACAAAACCTAGACCTTGTCCAAAATCTTTCAACTGACGTACTCCTATGTTAGAAGTCATGATGATCATGGTGTTTTTGAAATTTACTTTACGACCAAGACCATCAGTGAGCTGCCCATCATCGAGCACCTGAAGCAATATATTATATACGTCAGGGTGCGCTTTTTCGATCTCATCTAGCAATATCACAGAGTAGGGCTTGCGTCTAACTTTTTCGGTCAACTGTCCACCTTCCTCATAGCCCACATACCCTGGAGGAGCACCTATCAGCCTAGAGATAGAGAATTTCTCCATGTATTCAGACATATCGATTCTGATCAATGCATCTTCGGAATCAAAGAGATATCGCGCCAGTGTCCTAGCTAGTTCTGTCTTCCCTACTCCTGTCGGACCTAGAAAGATAAACGATCCTATCGGCTTAGATGGATCTTTTAGACCTACTCTATTGCGTTGGATAGCTTTTGTTACTTTGACTATGGCCTCTTCTTGTCCTATAACCATACCTTCGAGGTCTTTAGTCATTTTGACAAGCTTATTAGATTCACTTTGCGCAACACGTTTGAGTGGAATGCCAGTCATCATAGAGACTACTTCAGCTATATCCTCTTCATTGACAGGATATTTTTGGGTTTTGGATTCCTCCTCCCATGCTTCTTTAGATTGCTCCAGTTTTTTGATAAGCTTTGATTCTTGATCCCTAAGGTCAGCCGCTTTCTCATACTGCTGACTTTTAACGGCAAGATTTTTCTCTTCCTTTAATTTTTCTATCTCTTTTTCGAGATCTTCTATATACTGCGGTACATGGATATTCTTTAAGTGGGTGCGAGCGCCTACTTCATCCATAACATCTATCGCCTTATCGGGAAAAAATCTATCAGAAATATAACGTTCGCTTAGTTTGACACATGCAACGATTGCTTCATCAGAATAACTCACATTATGAAAATCCTCATATTTACCTTTCACGTTATGAAGGATATGTATGGTTTCCTCAGGTGTAGGCGGGTCGATGATTACTTTTTGGAATCTTCTATCCAAGGCACCATCCTTCTCTATATACTGTCTATATTCGTCTAGTGTAGATGCCCCTATACATTGAAGTTCACCTCTAGCAAGTGCTGGTTTAAAAATATTGGAAGCATCCAGAGAACCCGTAGCACCACCTGCCCCTACTATCGTGTGTATCTCATCTATAAATAGGATGATATCTGTTGCTTTTTCGAGCTCAGTCATGATGGCTTTCATACGCTCTTCGAACTGTCCGCGATACTTAGTACCTGCTACTAATGCGGCCAGATCTAACATCACTACTCGCTTATTAAATAATGTTCTGGATACTTTGCGCTGCAAAATTCTGAGTGCTAGACCTTCTACAATAGCTGTTTTGCCTACACCAGGCTCACCTATGAGTATAGGATTATTTTTCTTTCTACGTCCGAGAATCTGGGATACACGCTCGATCTCTATATCACGTCCTATGATAGGATCTAGCTTGCCTTCTTCAGCCATTCTAGTAACATCACGACCAAAATTATCTAATACCGGAGTCCTAGACTTGTTAGGTCCTTTGCGTGCTTGACTGTACTGATCGCCCATATCGTCATCGTCCATAGGCGTGTCAGAATCTGACGGAGCCTGATCAAAAAACAATGGCAAACTAGGGTCTTGCTCATGGCGAACATACTCTAGCTCAGTCCTGAATCCTTCATAATCAATATTAAAATCATTCAGTATTCTGTTAGCTATGTTTTCTTCATGCTTTAGAATGGACAACATGAGATGCTCAGGTTTGATCTCTTCGCTTTTATAGACTTTAGCTTCAAGCGAAGTCACTTTAAGGACTTTTTCTGCATGTTTATTAAGTGGCACACTGCCATGAGCATAACCGGTATCACTGTCTTGACGAGGCGATTTGGTGCGCTCTATTTTGCTTTTGAGGTCATTAATATCAACCTCCAGTGAATCCAAAACTCTACGCGAGAGACCATCTTTCTCCTGAAGTAAGCCTAGTAAAAAGTGCTCGGTACCTATATAATCATGACCTAACCTGATCGCTTCTTCGCGACTGACTTGGATGATTTTTTTTATTTTTGGAGAAAATTTTCTGTTATTCATTTAAACTCTTTTAATGAGATTATAATTTTGTTCTTATTCGCAACCTTCAATGATCTTGTATTAGTACTTTAAGCTAACAAAAGATTTACCAATCAGTTTTGTTTTATTTAAATAATATTATCTTAAGCAAGACATACACTTGTACGCAATTAAGCAACAAAACTATGCCATTCTCAAAAATTAGACCTTTTGTCAGGAGCAACTATCGCCCCAAGCCTTGTCATAAAAAAAATAATAGAATGTAAATATAAGACGAAAAATTATTATATATGTTGCAATTATAAAAAAAAACAATATTTCACCTTTACTCACTTATAAGTTCCTACTTATGTAAAATTTATATATAATTAGCTTTTTATTTATAAATTATTGATTATTGATTGTTTATCATAATTTAAATTGCAAAAAAACCATATCATTAAAATAATAATAAATAAAAAATAATTCAATTTAACTAAATAAATTCATCGAATTTTATCAATATGCAAAAAAAATGTCACATAGTTTGATTATATCAAATCCGTATATAAAATACAAAAAAGATAATCAAAAGCTGACCATCACAATACAATAAAATTAAAAGTCACTTGAAATATAAAATATCATATAATAAATAAATAAATTTTATTAAAACCTATATATCAATATATTATTATAAAAAAAGTATTAAGAACATATATATAAATAGAAATTCAAATAATCTAATCTGTAAATTTTAACACAGTTTAACTAAAATAAAAGGAAAATTTGAGTAAAATAGTATAAATTTGCATCGCAAAAAGAATTTACGACCACATTTATTTAGTTATAGCAATATTTATTCGATCATCTTTTGTTTTCATTATAAGATCCAAATCATATTACTGTAGGTACATAAAAGCATAAAAACGTAATTAAATTAATCCTTTTTGCTCATTAAAAAAATAAAATAAAATTCCGCAATGAAGTTTACCATCGATAAAAATGAAAGATATACAGTTTTGAATTTAGAGGAAGAGAACCTGAATTCATCACTTGCGCCTGATTTAAAATCAGAATTTATATTTTTTAAAAATGAAGGAGTAAGAAATCTTATCCTAGACTTAACAAACGTAAAGTATGTCGATTCGTCAGGATTAAGCGCCATATTGACCGCTAATCGGCTATGGAAAGACTTTGGTTGTTTTGTACTCACAGGTGCAACCCACAACGCAGTAAAAAAATTGATAGAAATATCGCGTTTAGAATCCATCCTTACGATCATACCTACCACAGAAGAGGCAATCGAATATGTATTTATGGAAGATATCGAAAAAGAACTTACAGCATCTGACGAGGAAGAATAAGATTATCTAATCAACCTATCGGAGAATATATTTATTTTTTGCGATAGATAATTTGATAAAATTAAACTATTACATATTTTTTTGTATTATATAGATGGCTTTATTCGATTTTAACGTTTCACAAAAGATTCGTTTAAAAAATTAAAACTTATATAATGTCTAGATATATATACATAGCTGTGATGTGTGCTGCATTACTCTCATCATGTGCCCGCAATCCCGTGACTGGCAAAAAGGAATTTAGCCTGATGTCAGAGAGTCAGGAAATAGCATTGGGTAAAGAGTCCGATCCATCCATAGTATCGCAATATGGAGTATATGAAAATGCTCTAATGCAGGCTTTCATCAATGAAAAAGGTAAGGCCATGGCTGCCATCTCTCACCGCCCTAATCTTCCTTACGAATTTAAAATCCTGGATTCCCCAGTTGTTAATGCTTTTGCAGTTCCAGGTGGATATGTTTATTTCACTAGAGGTATCATGGGTCACTTTAACAATGAAGCAGAATTTGCCGGTGTCCTCGGACATGAGATCGGTCATATCACTGCGCGACACTCTGCTAATCAATACTCAAGGCAAATGATCACACAGATATTGTTTATAGGTGGAATGGTAGTTTCTGAGCAGTTCAGACGTTTTGGCGACGCAGCTCAACAAGGTATTGGATTGCTATTCCTAAAGTTTAGTCGCGATCATGAGACCGAATCTGATAAACTTGGTGTCAATTACAGCACTAAAATCGGTTATGATGCTAAGGAAATGGCTGGATTTTTTAATACCCTCAAGCGATTAAGTGGAGGTAATAGCTCTATGCCTAGCTTCCTATCTACGCATCCAGACCCAGGCGATAGATTTAACAATGTCAATAAACTAGCTACGGAGGCACAGTTAAACCTTGATAAATCCACCCTTAAAATCAATAGAAATAATTATCTCAAGTTGATTGATGGCCTCATCTATGGGGAAGATCCTAAACAAGGATATGTAGAAAACAATAATTTTTATCACCCAGAGCTCAAGTTTACATTTCCTATCCCATCTGGCTGGAATGCACTAAACTCACCTGCTCAGTTACAGATGGCACCTGCCGACGGCAAAGCACTCATGACACTAGGTGTCGCTGCTGGAACTAACCTGCAAGATGCAAAAAATAGCATCGTTACCGAAAATAAATTTGTAGTGATCGAGTCCTCTGATATCAATGTCAATGGACTACCTGCCATTGCGATGCTTGCTGATCTCCCATCTGAGCCAGCCCAAAATGGTCAGGCTGCTCAAGAGTTGCGTATACTGACATACCTTATACAATATAATAATATGATTTACAAATTTTATGGGTTGAGTACCAAGGCTGATTTTAATAACTATTTTAGTACTTTTCAGAATACAATGAAAAACTTTAAAGTACTAACAGACAGCGCAAAACTGAATAAAAAAGCTACTGTCATCAAAATCATTACAGCTAATAAAACCGCTCCTCTGAGACAATTGCTCATAGAAAATAATACGACCGAAGCCCAACTCAATGAACTAGCTATACTTAATGGTATGGAGCTAACGGATATCGTAGATTCAGGCACTATGTTTAAAGTCTTAAGAATGGCTACTTCATAGGTACTTTTTGGTAGTTCTGGTAGTTTGGTAATTATGGTGTCTTAGTGCTGTTATATTATGGGTTTTTGGTTTTGTTTAAAAATATAAATGTATAAATCAATTTGGTTTTTATAAAGAATTTTAGAGTTTTATGGCATTGCAATATTGTTATGCTTTAAAATTGAATTTGAAAGACTATTAAAAATAAAGCAAAGTAAAACCTGTCATGAAAGGCGGGATCGACTGATCAATCTATTCAATCAGTTCCACAATTATAAAGTTCAATCAGTTCCACAATAATCTCATATCCACTTAATCACTACTTTTCCGATAGAAGCTCTGGATTCTAGGTAGTCGTGCGCTGAAGCAATATCTTGATAATCAAAAACTTTGGACACCAGAGGTTTCAATGAGCCGTTAGCAGCGAGGGCCACCACTTCATTGAGCATGAGGTTAAAATTATTGGGTTTACAATCGGCGATTCTCAGCATATTGACAGTAACGATAGACTGAGACTTCATCAGTAGCATTAGTGGGGAATATATCCCGAATCCTAATAGCATCGGAACTAGACTCAATTTGTTTTTGATACTTTTCATCTGCTCCGCTGCTCCATAACTTACCATCGTTCCTCCAGGTCTAAGTAGCTGCATCCCTTTCTTAAACGAGGTACCTCCTACACTATCAAATACGATATCAATTCCTTCTGTAAGTTTGAGAATCTCTTTTTTGAAATCTAGGCTTGTATAATCTATAGGAAAATCTACGCCCCTTGCTTTTAAATTTTCTAGCTTGCTCGCTGATGCTGTACCGAAGATCACTGCACCTTTGCGCTTAGCTAACTGAACCAAAATACTACCTACTCCACCAGCAGCAGCATGAATCAAAACCTTATCACCAGGATGTATCGTAGTGCACTCAACAGCACAATGATAGGCAGTGCAACCTTGTGTAGCAAGTACTGTGGCTTCCCCAAAATCAATTGTGGCTGGAATCTTAGCCACACCATAACTGGCTGCATGCACGTGAGACGCGTATCCCCCAAACCTAGTCAGAGCTACAACCCGATCACCAACGGCAAAACCTCTAACATCAGATCCGAGAGCAGTAATCATACCAGCTACATCATACCCAAGGACAGCAGGATTCTTTGGCGCATCAGGATATATACCTCTTCTTGCTACTACATCTGCAAAGTTGAGTCCTGAGCAGTGAACCTTTATCTCAACTTCCTCTTTCCCTAAAGCTGGTAAAGTAATTTCTTTTATCTCAAAGGCATCTTTGGCTGAACCATACTTGGTCAAAAAAATTGCTCGCATTTTAGACATGATATTGGGTTAAATATATATAATAAAAGTATTTCCTTTATGCAAAGTTACAATTATACCATTAGTATTTATAGCATAGTCCAAAATAAAGTCACAAATTTTTATTCAGTCGATTAAATAAATACTTCCATGGTGTACGCTATGGAAATATTTTTTAAGAAGAACCAATGAAAGAAATTGCGTTTATTAAGTTAATTTGAATGCAATTTTGGTATTTTAATCACACTAAAGTGATATCCACTTCAAAGCACCAAATTTCCCTTTTTTCTCTTTGTGCATTATCATATCTTTACACTATCTATTGTAAACCAGATTAACAGCTTGACTAAAGGCACTAGTATTAATAAAAATACATTATAGAATAAAAAATACATAATTAAAACAAATATAATATATTAGCTAGTGTAATTTGTTTTTTATGAAGGAAATAAGCATGTCTCTGCCGAGGTCATAATTTGCATTATTATTAATGACTACATCGACTTTTCCCATAAAAGGGTTTATAAATCGCTCAAAACTAGGTAGTACGTGATGCTCGTAACGATAGAGTACATCTTCGAGTGGATAGTTGCGCTCTATTCTGTCTCGCTTTATTCTTCTGATAATTTTTTGAGTATCGGTGGCATTGATGATCATTTTGAGATTCATGAGATTAAAAACCCTAGCTTCATGAAACACAAACAAACCTTCTACTATAATAATAGGTGCCGGCTCAAATATCAGTTTGCTAGCATGCTTAGTGTTGTTATTAAAAGTGTATTCTACTCTTTCGATTGTTTTGCCTTGGGTGAGACTACTTAAATCTTGATAAAAAGCTTCTAATTCTAGCGATTCTGGTAGGTCAAAATTCTCTATCCCATTCTCATCTTTTTTCTGGAACTCTCTTGGCTTATAATAGTCGTCTTGTGACAAGACACAGAGTTCAGCCTTTGAAAATTCATTTTTAATATCGCGAATAAAGGAAGTTTTTCCTGATCCGCTGCCTCCCGAAATACCTATAATAAATGATTTTGATTTATTTTGATGCATAAAAAACTTGTTATTGGAATAAAAATCCTATTTTTCGGACAAATTAACAAATTTCAAAGGACAAATTCAAACCAAAACCGGAAATATTAAATGGATTTATTAATAAGTATAGGACGTGGAGTGCTCGGAATGGCTGTATTGGTAGGGATTGCCTACCTTTTTAGCGTGGACAGAAAATCTATCAATTGGAAGACAGTAGCCTTAGGATTGGGAGCTCAGCTAGTATTAGCCATAGGGGTGCTAAAGATTTCGTTTGTCAAAACCATTTTTGAATTTGTGGGCAATATGTTTGTCTTGATTTTAGATTTTACAAAAGCCGGATCTTCTTTCTTACTCGGAGGGATGATGAATGTGGAGAGTTTTGGATTTATATTTTTATTTCAGGTCTTACCTACTATTATATTCTTTTCGGCATTGACCTCTGTGCTTTTTTATCTAGGTGTGATACAGTTTGTGGTTAAGATTTTTGCAAAGGTTTTCACCAAGTTGCTAGGTATATCAGGTGCAGAAAGTCTATCCGTGACCGGAAATATATTTTTAGGCCAGACAGAAGCCCCACTCATCATAAAGGCTTATCTAGAGCAGATGAATAGATCAGAGATCTTGCTCGTGATGATAGGTGGTATGGCGACAGTAGCAGGTGCTGTAATGGCTGCCTATATATCATTCCTAGGCGGTGATGATCCAGTGATGAGATTAGAGTTTGCTAAGCATCTACTTGCTGCCTCAGTGATGGCAGCGCCTGGTGCAATAGTGGTATCAAAAATCCTATATCCACAAACCGAAAAAGTAAATACTGATGTCAATGTATCTTATGAAAACATAGGATCAAATATACTAGATGCTATAGCAAATGGTACAACCGAAGGTGTAAAGCTTGCTGCAAATGTAGCTGCGATGCTATTGGTTTTTATAGCTTTCATAGCGATGATTAACTATGTACTAGGTTGGATAGGTGATATCACTACGCTCAATTATGGTATTGCGGAATATACGCCCTATGCAAAATTGTCAATAGAGACTATACTTGGACTCATATTTGCACCGCTCATGTGGCTCATTGGTGTGGCTAAGGAAGATGTAATGGCGATGGGTCAATTGTTAGGCATAAAACTAGCTGCTAGTGAGTTTATAGCTTATGCACAATTAGCTGAGCTTAAGAACCCAGAAAATACTCTTCACTTTTTTCATCAGAAATCAGTGATTATGGCTACTTATATGTTGTGCGGATTTGCAAACTTCGCTAGCATAGGAATCCAAATCGGTGGTATCGGCTCGCTTGCGCCAGGTCAGCGCAAGAATCTGTCAGAGTTTGGTATGAAAGCACTGATAGGTGGTACGATAGCTTCGTTGTTGTCGGCTACAATCGTAGGTGCCCTAATGTGATACTTTTGGCAATGGATAATGCATAATTATTAACGATAAATTGTTAATTTCCTATTGTAAATTATAAAAATATGCCACAGAATATGATAAAACCAATTGGATTTATAAAATAGTCCAAAATAAAGTAATATATTGTATTTGCTAATGGTAAAAATTAATGCACAAAAATGTAACTAGCTGGGCTTGTGTTCGGTAAGATCAGTCAATATTAAGATCCTAAAATTTGAAAAATAAGTTAACCTAAGGATTTAATTATATTACTGAATCTATCCTAAACATTAGCTTAGGTAGCTGCAGACATATAGTGGGCAAAAACTAAGATTTAGAAAAATCAAAATTAAAGTTAACCGTAATGATTAGTCCATTGTTGTACTGAACAACGCTTGCACCATTGATCTCACGTCCAAACAAAGAAATTTGGCTGAGATAACCCGCTTCTAGTCTAAATTTGTTGCTGAATCTATATCCCAGCATAAGTCCAACCCGATTTTGATCAAAGATATTTTCTCCTATATTTTGGCCAAAGCCAACAAAGGTTTCATTGTAGAAAACAAAATAGGGAGTTCCATCTACAATGGCATTTCCCTTGAGCGGCACTTGTAATCGCAACATATACCTGAGTCTGTTTAAAAACACAAAGTCATCCTCTTTCTCTAGGCTTGCATCGCTGTAACGTCCCACCCATCTCTGCTCAAATAGAAACCTATGCGATAAATCTATAATCCCTACTTTGTTCGTCAATGTAGCCATCTGCCAAGTTCTGCGTTCTGTAAAATCCCTACCAAGGCCGTTTATAGGAATATCTCCATAAGCAAAAGTCTCTATCCAAGCGTAACCTGCGCGAAGTTGTACACTAGGATGTAACTGATAGTTGAGACCCACACGGAGCAAACCTTGCTGCCAGTTTTGAACTAAGTCTGTTCGTCGCCATTGATATTCAGTATGTAAACTAAACTTAGAGTTGAGCTTAAACGTACCGAAATATCCGTACCAACCGATAATATTATGATCACTGATTCTAGTATTTTGAGCTACAACCGAAGTACCTAAGAATAATGCAATCAAGATATACACATATCTAAGATTCTTCATTACTTCTTAAGTTTCTGTAGGGGCGAACCTTGCATTGTCTCTTCGAGAAACTCAACCTTACCTGTATGGATATCATATACTGCACCTACAATCATGATTTCACCATCTTTATATTTTTTATACATGATAGGCTCTAGATCTCTTATATTATTAACTTGGTCGATTACATTCTGACGCACCGCATTATTGACTAGATCGCCAGGTAGATGAGCACATTTAGCGACAGCAGGTTTAATTTCGTTGATTAGTGTCACGATATGTCCGGGTACATTTTCTGGTCGTTTTACAGCAGCAGCTACAGCACCACATTCGGTATGGCCTAATACGACGAGAAGTTTCGTACCTAACATAAGCGTGGCAAACTCCATACTACCATAAGATGCAGCTGCTGAGACCTGACCTGCGGTACGAATGATGAAAAGATCACCTAATCCTTGATCAAAAATCACCTCATTAGGTACTCTTGAGTCAGAACAACCTACTATGGTTGCAAAAGGCGCTTGACCATTCTCTAATTCTTTAATTGTTTTCCCATCTTGTCTCGGCCTGATACTTTTGCCTTCTACAAATCTCATATTGCCACCCATCAACTTCCTAAGGCCAACTCGAGGATCAGAATATGCGGAATCGCGATCAACAATATAGAAATCTTTTCGCCATTTGGTTGTGTCTGTTGTTACTTTTGCTACAGTAGGCACATTGTTCTTCTTACCATTTTTTTTCTGACCTAATGCTACATTAGTAACCATCAAAAATGACAAACAAAAGATAAATAAATACTTCATACGTTTAATGTTTAATGTTTAGTGTTTAATGTTTAGTGTTTACTGTTTTAAAAAAATATTAAAACTAAGTCCTTTATTAACAAAAAATTTCTAACAAAAGTTACGAATTAAAGTTTTGCAAAACCATTCATTCTACAATGGCAACAGCGGGCTTACAATTTGGACTTTACTATCCTTTTGGAACGTTGACATTTAAGTAAAAAATAATTTGTATATTAGCAAAAAAATATATTATTAAAAGCAAATTTATGCGTAATGGAAAAACGAATCAAGGGAAGATATCTTTGCGGACATGGTGCTAGCATTGGCATAGATTAAATTACTGCGTGCTACCCTATTTTATTCACTATCAATTTTGTCATGATGCTTGATGGTTTTAAAGACACGTACTTCTTCGATTCTGGTGTCAGATTTTGACATGACTAAAAATCTAAAATTGTCGAGCCATATCTCTTCGCCTTCTTCAGGAATGCTCCCATGAGTCATAACGATGTATCCTGAGAGCGTATTATACTCTTCGTCAGGAAGGTTTAAGTTTTGATATTTGCCATTGAGGTAACTCATCTCTAAACGACCAGAAAAAACATACTCGTTGTCGCTCACCTGTGTATCAGTAAACTGTTCGTCATCGTGCTCATCCTCTATCTCGCCAAAGATCTCCTCTAAGATGTCTTCTAGTGTGATTATGCCCGCCAAACCGCCAAACTCATCTACGACACAAGCTATATTGGTATTACTTTTTATAAATGTGTACATCAGTTCCTGTACATTGAGCACTTCAGGGACGAACTCTATGTCCATAAAATGACGTTTGATAGAGGCAGGATTTTTAAATAGTTGCTGATGGTGAAGATATCCGATGACATTCTCCACATCACCATCCACGACGATAAGCCTAGAGTGTTTAGACGATATAAATGCTTCCTTAATAGTCGCAATATCATCTGACTTGTCTATATATACGATCTCTTTGCGTGGCACCATGCATTCACGCACTTTGAGTTGGTGGAGGTTGAGTGCATTGTTTAGGATCTCTCGATCTATATCTTTCTCTTCTTTGACATTAGAGTTGATATAGTGTTCTAGATCTAGTTTAGTAATCACAGTATCATCGGCAGCTTCTATGTTGCCAAAGATAAGTTTGATTACAAAATTTGATGTTTTGGTTAGCAACCAACTAGGTATGACTAGCAACCACTTAAAGAATTTCAAGATATACGCAAGCCTAAACATCAGTTCATTGGCGTAAAGCCTAAAAAATGTTTTGGGCATAAACTCACCGAAAACCAATAGCACTAGGGTCAACACTAGCGTAGTTGCCAATGAAATTACCACACTTCCTTCATCCATAAAGCTCAACATCAGCGGTTGTATGAGCGCACTGAATACCATCGTGTACATCACCAATACGATATTGTTACCAACGAGCATCGTACTGAGAAAAGTCTTTGGATCTTCGTATAGTTCGGTAAGGATCTTACCCTTGTTTGAACCTTTATTTTTAAGGACTTCTATACTTAATTTATTGGCCGAAAGGTAGGCAATCTCGCTTCCTGAAAAAAAAGCAGAAAGTATAATAGTAACCACCACTAGACCTATGGATAAAAACATAAAATAGATTTATTTTGGTGCAAAGCTAGTTAAATGGAGTGACTATTTCTGAAACATTTACTTTTCCTTGTACTTTTTTCAATATTTCGAACCTTGTGAAGTTCTGATTGGCCTTAAAACCAAACCCAATAGTCGTATCACCCTTCTCAGCTTGTGTGATTCTGACGATTTTGTCTGTATGGACGTACCTTTCTTTTTCATCCCAGATGAGCTCGGGCGTTTCTAGTTTTTCATTTTTTTCATTATAGACGATTACGTTTCCCTTAGCCGTTACAGTAGATTTACTATCTTCTCTGATCGCATAGTCTGCTTTGAGCCAACTCGTTATTTTTTGATTTTCGTCTAAGAACTCTAGTAATATCCCTTTCGGAAAAATATCCTTGTTACCATCGATGCTAAGGTGTCGCTCCAGCACGGGAGCATTGATTATTATTTTGACGATTGCCGAATCACTGTACAGTATCCTTATGTTTTTGCCTACTTCCACGTCAGTACTGAGATTGAGGCTCAGGAGATCATCAATCTGTTGCTCATCATTGCTACATGAAACCAGTAAAAAAATAGCTATAAAAATAATAAAATAGTGCTTCATCTTATCGTTCGGAGGTAGAAAACAAAGTCAAGTCGCCAGCAAATTCTTTGATAACATCATCTATAAAACGAACTTTTGCCCGCCATGCAAACACCCCAGGTTGTACGTTTCGCCCTTGAAATCTACCGTCCCAGCCTTTGGTCGCATCACCCACAATCAGTGTACCTTGATCTAGTCTAGCATCGCGCCCCTGATACATGAGATTGCCCCATCGATCATATACTTCAAAAAGCTCTACACCTTTGACAGAGCCATTGGTCCAGATATTAAAAAAGTCATTATTGCCATTCTCATCAGGTGCAAATATATTGGGTACGAATACTTGATATTTTTTTTCTATCCTCAACGTCACGATGTCATTTTCAGTACATCCATTTTCATCTATGACGGTAAGTGTATAAGTCGTATTGCCTCTAGGAAAAACAAGTGGATTGAGGATACTGTCATTAGGAAAGTCTATCGCAGGTGTCCATCTAAGCGAACTCAGACCATTACTACTCGTGTAGCTGCCATCTAAGGTAGTCGTCTCCCCGAATACCACTGTTCTATCAGGTCCTGCATCTACTGTGATCGGTGGTGGCTCGCTGATAACTACAGGTGTGAGTGTATCTCTACAACCTTTGAGATCAAATACAGAAATCGTATAATCGCCAGCAGTTAGAT
>Ga0105045_10000604_pt1 | contig 26958 bp, 28 predicted proteins | sample MAT02_FD_78089 | JGI IMG/M metagenome (GOLD analysis project Ga0105045, IMG submission 78089) | Freshwater microbial communities from Lake Fryxell liftoff mats and glacier meltwater in Antarctica - MAT-02 (megahit assembly) | ecosystem: Environmental > Aquatic > Freshwater > Ice > Liftoff... | reverse complement strand
TTCACAAAGCCCTCGATCAGACCTTCGTCCTTCAGCTTCTCCACGCCGCGGTAGTACTTCTTCCCCAGCTCTGTCGATGCTGCGTCTATCGCCTGGATCGACGCCTCGATCAGCTTTTCGCTTCGTGTCTGGATCGTCTCTCGCCTGGATGAGTTCATTTCGTCTTTCGGCCTATATTTGTTTTTGGGACTGGCGGCGCAAATCCCTAGAGAGAAAAGAGCCTCACTCGCGGGGTCGAAGCCGCCCCGCCTTGGGTTACGACTTTTCCTTCTGCCCCTAAATCTACGGATTTGCGCTTGATCTGAAAGTTACGCCTTCGCTCGCTCACCCGCCTCGATGGCGATTGTTCAGTATTTTTCCACGATCCTGATGTATGGGGATTTGCGCCGTATCTCAAATCAACGAACTGAGGGTCGCGCGAGAGCTGGCGGCGTGGGCCGCAAACAGCCCGGCGATGTAGCTCTCGCTTCGGCGGGGCCTTGTGGGCAGCTGAAACGCGCCTTAGAGGCATGGAGAGCACTTCAGTCCGCGGGGCTCGTGCCAGGCCGCAGGATGGGCCGAAAGCCGGGTACAGGAGCGCCGCTGCTTCGGCGTCGCCGTGACGCTGGCTCGGCGTCGTCGTGACGCTGCATCGGCGTCGCTGTGACGCTGGCTCGGCGTCGCAGTGACGCCGCCTCGACGTCGCCGTGACGCTGCATCGGCGTCGCTGTGACGCTGGCTCGGCGTCGCCGTGACGCTGCATCGACGTCGCCGTGACGCTGGCTCGGCGTCACTGTGACGCTGCCTCGGCGTCGTTGTGACGCTGCATCGACGTCGCCGTGACGCTAATTTCTGCCTAACGTCAACGAGCTGTTATCGGGTTAGGGCTCTTTCGGTGCTCTGAACGCGGACATCCTGTAAGGACTTACCCACTCGCCCGGAGTCGAAATGTACATTGGTCTGGATATTGGCTACTCGGCAGTCAAGCTCGCTTACGGTCGAGACAAGCTGCCCGAGACAACGACCCTCCCCGTTGGGGCGGCCCCAATCGCGGATGTGCGGGGTGGCGTCGACGGCCAGATGAACCTTGGCTCAGGCCAGCTCGTGATGGTCAACGAGGTGGAGTGGGCTGCCGGCCTGAAGCCATCTGAGATCCGGCACTACACACGCGTCATGGATGAGAACTACCCGAAAGAGCCGCGCTATCTGGCTCTTGCTAGGGCCGCCCTCGCAACCTGCAAGTCAAAGACGGTCGACTGCTTGGTCACTGGGCTTCCTGTCGCGCAGTGGAACAAGGCCGAAGAGCGCGCCGCATTGACCAGCCTCCTCGAGGGCCGGCACTACATTCGCCACGACCTCGTCGTCGACGTTAAGAATGTCAGGGTGATCCCTCAGCCCTCGGGCGCTTTGACGTCACACATGATGACCCAGGCCGGCCTGGCGCCCGCAAACCAAATTGGCAAGGAAGAGTCAGTCCTGATCGTTGATCCTGGGCACTACTCCATGGACTGGGTGGTCGTACACGAAGGCTCTTTGAACACGGATGCCGCTGGGTCAACGTTTGCTGCAGGTGATGAGATCGTCTCGGCCTGCACCGCGGCGCTACAGTCGAAGCATGGCAACAAGGTGAACGCGCAAAAGATCGAGAGGGCGTTGCTGGCTGGATCAACGAGCCTGACTTTCGGCGTCGACTCCGCAAACGCACTCGACTTCAGGGCGGAGCTGGAAGCGGAGGCCGATAAAATCGTCAGTCGGAACCTGATGCCTATCAAAGCGAGCATCAGGAGCGTGATGAAGAACTCCGGCGTTGATGTTGTCCTTGTTACCGGCGGTTGCGCGGACCTCTTCGCCCCCGCCCTTAGGAGGGTCTTCCCGGACAGCCGAGTCGTCATTGCACAAGCCGGCGTGATGGCAAATGCGAAGGGCTTCTATCTGATGGCTCGATACGCCTCTCGTGCTCAGCTGCGCTCGGCGACTGCGTAATCGGCAGTCGCCGATACCTATAAGGAGTCGATCACATGGACCACGCACTGCCAAAGCCAAAAGCAAAGACGCAGAGGATTTACGTCACGCTTGGGCCGAACGAAGCTGATCTATTGAGCCTGAGGGGGCGAAAGGGGACTACGCAGGCTGCCCGGTTCAGAGAACTGCTGGAGCTTGGTGCCACGGCGGAGGCGCTCGGCTTAGGCCTGCTCTCAGCAGACGGGGTCTCGAATAAGGTCTACGTGCGGAACGGGGATGCTCTCGTGCTGCTTCAATCGATCTTGTCCGCTTACCTCAACGATGGCGTGCCCATCGCGCTGGCCGCCCTACCGCCAGCAGCCATTGCTCAGGGGGTGGTCTCAGAAGTCGATGTGGCCAGTGCGTCTGCTCCTGTAATGGAAACTCGGATCGAGACCGCCGGGGATGTCGCTGCGGCGACGGCCGACGGGACGCCGGACGAAGATGGTGACTTCCTGCCGCCGGCCTTCGTCAGGCAGATGATGAAGTCCACAGACGCTGCAGCTTCTTCAGTCTGACGAAGGCCCAGCCCGCGCCCTGGGTAACTTTTCAGGGCGCTTTTTTTCGCTATACACTGGACATCGCCGCTTTCTGTGGCGGTTCGCCATTTTTAATGGCGTCTTCGCTTTACTGGATCGGGGGTGCACGTGAACAAGCTCGCGGCAACGCTACAGCGCAGCATGATGGATACGCAGTTCAAGGCGCTTGGCGCCGCGGCCTCTCAGGTGGTGTACGCCGCGAGACAAGACCGGAACGAGGGCGTCATGCCAGGCAAGCACCCGGGCCGGCTTGTGAGCCTTCGCGAAATCGGCGAGCTGCTCGACCGGAGCCATTCGACCGTGTCGCGTGCGCTCGAGAAGGAAGATCTGAAGCCGATCGACGGCCTCGGCGCAAAGCAGCGCTACCCGCTTGAGGCGGTGATTGCGGCGCGGGAGCGCCTGGGTCTGATGCGCAGCTTCCCGAAGGGCCAGCCCGGCGTGCGCCTCGCGGTCTCCAACTTCAAGGGCGGTGTGTCGAAGTCAACGCTGACAGCCCATATTGCTTACGGCTTGGCCTTGGCCGGGTACCGCGTTCTCGCGATCGACCTTGACCCTCAGGCGACGTTGTCGACGCTGTTCGGCATGCACCCGGACTTTGAGCTTCAGGCGAAGGACACCGTCCTGCCCTACCTGATCGGCGATCAGCCTGATCTGGTCTATGCGCTGAAGCCTAGCGAACTCAGCAATCTGGCGGTGATCCCTGCATCGCTTGGGCTTGAGGCCGCCGCGGTGAAGCTGCCTCGCAGGAATTTCGGATCTCAGAAAATGTTCTGGGGGGACGTTCTCTCGGAGGGTATCTCCACGATTGAATCCGAGTTCGACGTCGTCATCATGGACTGCCCACCAAACATGAACGCGCTGACGATCTCGGCGGCACTCGCAGCGGATGGACTGATCGTGCCGCTGAGGCCTCAGATGCCGGACTTGGCCTCGAGCGCGCAGTTCATGACGATGTTTGGCGAAGAGCTTGAGCTGGCGGACACCGCACGGCTGGCCATCACCGGGAAATCTGAGCCCAAAGAATTCGCGTGGACCCGGCTGGTGCTCACCCAGGGCCAGGGGTCGGACGTCAACAAGGGCAGCGAGAAGCTGATCGAGGAATATGTCGCACACGCCTACACGGGGCTGATTCTTCGCCACAGCTTCCCGCGGCAGAAAGCGATCGAGAACGCCGCGAACTTCATGCGGACCGTGTACGACGTCGCGAAGGCCGACATCGACTCGAAGTCGCTGGCGCGAGCCATCGAGAAGGTCAATGAGCTGGTCGGCGAGCTGGGCATCCTGGTCGGCGACGCACAGAAGTGGAAGGCCGCTAGAGCCGAGGAGGTGTCGTGATGGGCAGCGTTGCAGATCGAAACAAAGCGCGAATGGAGCGGATGGCCGAACGGATTCGGTCGAACTCCGATGCCGGCGCGCCGCCGTCGGAGGAGCACGTCTCAGAGTTGCCTGAGCCTATGGGTTCTGGGCGCATGGATGTCAGCGAGCACCCAACCCTTGCCCATACCGCCGAGATCACTCGGGAAGCTGTGCGTGGACTCCACGGCCAGGTAGGAAAGCTCGAAGCCGTCCGGTTTGAGCTTGAAACCGCGCTGGCGCAGGAGCGCGCGGCGAAGAGCCGCCCTGCCCTGCTCGACCCCTCGAGGATCCGCCAGTCGAAACACCGCGATCGCGTCCCGCAGGCTTTTGAAGACAGGTCGTTTGAGCAGCTGAAGCGCGAGATCCGCTCAACCAATGGCAACGTCGAAGCCATCAAGGTCCGCCCCATCGACAACGACGATGAGTACGACTATGAGGTGGTCTATGGCCACAGGCGCCACTGGGCGTGTCTGAAGCTTGGCCTGAAGGTGCGTGCTGAGGTTGAGGTTCTCGACCAGCGCCAGATGATGATCCAGATGTGGGCTGAGAATCAGGCACGATCTGATCTTTCTCTCTACGAACGGTCGCTGGCCACGAGCCGGATGCTGGACGCGGGAATCTTCGCTTCACGGGACGACCTGGGCAAGCACATGAACCTGACCCGCTCTGCGATGTCCAAATTCTTGGCTATCGCAGACGTCTCTCACTACGCCGAGGCAATTCTCACCGACCCGCGCGACCTGACCATGCGAATTGCCTCCGCGATCCGAGCACGGAGTCGGAACATGGATGAGCTCATCCCTGCCCTGGTTGACCGCGCCAAAGCGTCGGGGAAGCTGACGATCAAGCAGCTACGCGAGGCTCTCGCCGAGGGTGTCGGGCAAACTGCAACGCCTTACGAATACAAGACGAAAAACGGCGTCCTGCTTGATGCGAGACTGCACGGGAGCAGCGCTTCGTTGACGATCCACAAGCACCTGACCACGGATCAAATGGCGAAGCTTGGGAAGTTCGTCGAAGGACTCTGAGCCACCCGCTCGACCTCCAAGAAGGCCTGCGATGCAGGCCTTTTTGTTGCTCGCGGGAAACTGATGGCTTTTCTCAAGGACCGGCTCACTCAGGCTGGCGTCCCCTACCCCTACGCAAGCCGTACGTGCCTTGATCCTGGGAGCGAAACGACTCCACTTTCCCGCGGGAAACTGCGCTCTGTGTCCCTTGGTCCGTGTGCCGGGATCTGCCGTCGCGTTGCAGCTGGCTATGTCTTGAGCCCCCTGCCCTGCAAGGCCCATCAGTTTCTCGCGAGCAACTGATGCGAAACGTTTGCGGCGAAGCTGCTTGGGCGATAGCGGAGCAGCCTGGGCATCGGCCAGGCGCTCCTTCCGCACAAGCCAATACGTCCAGTTTCCCGCGAGCAACTGAGCGCCGTGCGGCGGCGGCCGGCGGCCGGCGGCCGGCGGAAACACACTTCCTTTGAAGCTGCAGCTCTGACTGCGGTCTTCAGCCTGCCTGGCCATCTCATACGGAAGGCTGTTTCTCATGGCCAAAACTGATGCAGCCAAGAACGCGCTCGATAGAGCCTCGGATGCTGAGCACCCGAGGTGCGGCCTGCGCGGTCAAAACTCGGCTGCGAGCTCAGTCGATCGCCACAGTTTCCCGCGAGCAACTGACACGGATTTTCGGAGCAACCGAACTCTTGTCAGGCTCCTTGGCGATCACAACTCAAGCGCCCGCGGGACACGGAAGTTTCCCGTGAGCAACTAGGCCGCCGCCAGCGTCTATCGGCGCGGGATCAGCGACTAGACAATCAGCAGGCTCTGGAATGGCCCGAAAAAACGATGCGCGGTTTCTCATGAGCAACTGCCAGCCGTCGCCAGGCATCCTGAAGCGCGCCGCGTGAAGAACCCGCTGTTCACGTGTGGCGCTGCCGAATCAACCCGCTCGAATACGAAGCGCCACTGGGAACAAGACCAGCACGGCGTCTGACGCGAAGACGCTGAAGCGGAGCCCGGTTTCCCGCGAGCAACTGCCGCGCTCTTGTTGGACGGGTTTTCTGTGAGTTTCCCGCGCGCAACTTGCTCGCGTCATGCGTCGACAGCGACCGGCGCGATGAATCGGAGCGCGACGGCCGATCCCTTGCTACAGCAGAGGTAGCCGCCAAACGTCGTCTTTTAGGCCTCGGATCACGCCGCCTGCACGCTTCGCTCTGCGTTTTTGCCCCACTACTCCCTTTCGCGTCCATTCCTGCGTTTTGCGCCACTTTCCATTGCTAACTAACTTTTGTGGCTCACTCGGGGGCTTGCGGCGCTGGCTTCGCGGGGCTACCTTGCGCTCGCCCGGGGAGATCCCTGGCACAAGGACCCTATGACCTAGCCACCGAGACACAAAAAAAACCCCCGATGCGCGCTAACGCTTCGAGGGCCTTTGCAAGACGGGAACCGTCTTCGTTCGTCACATGTATCAGATCTGCGCGCTAACGCGGGTCGACACGATGCAGCTGGTGCTTTTGAGAGGCAACAGCGGTGACTGTACGAGATCGCGTTTTTGCCTGTCAAGGGGTTTTTGCGTCTCCGAAAACCGGAGATTCACTGATGGAATGGAAAAACGCACCGATCTCACGCGCCTCTGCGATTCAAGGCGCAATGGACCTGACGCTCGAGGAGCTCGTGCTGCTCGCCGGGCTGTGGAAGCTCACGCACAAGAACCCGTCGAAAATTTTCTGCTGGGCGTACTTCGAATCGTCGTTCGGGCTCTCGGTGTCCAAAGCGCGCACGCGCCTGGCACGCCTGGAGCGAGCTGGACTGGTCCTTCGTTCGATGCTGGGCTCACGGCCTTCCGATGCGCTCGGCTCGCGCATTGATGTGACTCCCATGGGCAAGGATTTGCTTCGAATCCTCGCGCCCATCCTGCGGTCCGAGCCAGTGGGGCAGGGCAGGGCAGGGGCAGGCGCTGCTGAGGCAGTCATCGCGCCGGCGGCCGTTAAAGCACCTGCGGCGCCCGGCGTATTTGCTGACTATCCGATCGTGTTCCAGCAGGCCGTCTTGAAGCTTGGCATCGGCGCGGCGCGCGCGGTCAAGGCGGCGATCGAGAGAGGTGGCTCGCTGTCCGACGCGGACCTTGCGGACACGCCGCTGCCGCCCGGGGCAGCTGCCCAGCTCAACGAGGCTATGCGGCGCTACGCGCCATCGAACACAGCAGCGCCACTGGTGGTCGGAAGCAACGGAGGCGAAACGGAGACGCTGGTACCTGCAGCACACGACGACGCAATTCGGATCGCGATAGATGCCGGTGCGGCGATTCCGGCGATCTCAGCTTGCGCGCCTGATGCGGTGCGACCGATCGCGGATCTTGTCCGCGTGGAGATCTCAGCGCGCTACCGGTCTCTGGCCTGCGGCACGCGCGCAACGTCGGCGGTGAAGCAGCTGGACGAGCTGGTCTGGAGCTGCACGCAGGGCCCGCTTGCGGACTTCGGAGCGCCGATCAAGCGTGTCCGTGTGGGCCTGAAGCTGATGGCGCTAGGGCGGTGGGAGACGCCGATCGGCTATGTGCCCAGCGCTTCAACCGCAGTGTTTGACCGGGGTCTGCGAGCTCTTCGCAACTAATCTGGAGCTTGTATGTATTTCACATACAACACGGATTGGCTGCGAACGATCGCAGGCCTCAGAGCTCGATGCCAAGCCGATCCACAACGCCGTCGACGCAATCGAGGTCTGCCGCCCGGATGGTGATCACGAAGCCCTTGCCGGACGATTCGATGGTCACCGGAGCGCCCAGCGCTTCAGACATCGCTCGCTCAAGCGCCGCAGTGTCGGCATTCGCCGGCCCCTTACCCGACGCCTTGACCCGCTCGCGAGCTTTTGCGGCGCTAAGCCCATGGGCCGTGACGTGTCGGAACGCCTCAAGGATCAGCGCCTCCGAGCGAAGGGGCAACAGAGCCTCAGCGGTCTTCGGGGCAAGCGCGCCTCGCCGAACCGCGTCGAGAACCGGGCGGGGCAGGGCGAGCAGCCGGGCCAGATTGCTGACTCGGGGCCTGGTGAGATCCAGCGTCGCTGCGATTTCCCCGTGCGTCTGGTCTGACTGGAGGCCTGCTTCAACTGCCTCCAAATCTGAACGGGTCAGCCGAAAGGCGCTATTGGGGCGACGATCTTTCGATGCTTTAACCATTGTTGACACTTACCTATCTGTATTTGTGGGGGGTTAGGCACTTTCTAACTTTTTAGAACCCATTCGCAAGCCTATGATGCGCACATCGAGTTCACCTTCACTTCCCCCTAACCCCCTTCTGGTGCCTGCATGTTGCCGCTGAATTCAGTCGAGATCGAGATTCCCGCTCTAAATTACACCTGGCTTCGCATCGTGCAGCGGGCCGTTCGTGCCGACATCGGGTCGGCGAGTGACTTCGGCCTTACGGTCGCTCAGGGCAACCTTGTCGACACCCTGTCTCCTCGGGACGTGCGACTGGTAGCCGACACCTGGCGAAGCGTGATGTTCGTCCCGCGCTCGGTCATGGCGGTCGAGTCCGAGCTCAGGATGTCGCAGACAGAGCAGTCCGTCGACGCCAACGCGCCGGAAGGTGAGGCGGGGCGGTTCTTCTTCTCCTATTTGCAGCTCGTGTCGGGCCTTTGTCGCATCGACCATAGCTGCGCCGGTGAGCGGTTCTGGCTGCCTTCAAGCCTGACCGCCGCGCTTCGCACTGCGCCAATCGGTGCTTTGGCTGATGTCGCGAGAAGCCCGCGCGCCAGCAGCACCGTTGCGCGATCGGCATCTCTCCTGGAGCGGATGATCGTTTACGTCACCTCAAACACCTCATCTGGCCCATTTAAGCCCCCAGCGCTCGTTGTAATGAGCATGGCCTCCTTGCTCGTCGACGATTCTATGAAGGTGGGCTGACGTGAACTCTCCTGTTTCTTCCTCTTCCGCTTCATCGTGGATGCTCAATTTCGCAGACGCCGTTGGCGTCGTCCGGTTCTTGAGCGAGCTTGGGTCGCGGCCGGAGGCCATCCAGCGCCTTACGGACGCGCCGAAGTCCTTCATCAAGTCGATGCAAGAGGCCGTTGACCCGGCCAGGATTGATCGGGGGGGCCGAAGGCCACGCTCGATCGGCTCACTGATGGAATCGACCGACCGCCACGTGTTCAGCAGCGTTTTTCTGCGTGCGTATATTCGCCATGCCACTTCCGGCGCAGGGCGCGGCGGTCGTGGGGTGTTGAACAAACAGGCCGTCGTTCGGGCGCTGTGGTCGATGCAAAACTCAGTCCGTGCTGCGTCGGCCGACCACCTGGGTGACGACTGCGACCTCACCATTGACCATTCGATCCTGATCGCCGAAGCCTACGAGCTGGGCGGGGTGGATCTGGTTCAGCACAGCTACTGCCAGTCGTGGTTCTTGCAATCCAAGCAGCTCGAGCTGGTCCGTGGTGCGCAGACCTATGGCGAGTGCCCAATATGTCGCGGCATGGCCGGGGTAGGGCGGGCGAAGCAGCCGAGCAAGGTGCCGGCGAAGTCCAAGCTCGCTGAAGTGTGGGGTGCAGCAATTACAACCCGTGCTGAGAGGATGTCTCAGGGTGCAGCAGGGACACCTCTGTTTAAGCGGATCGAAGCCCCGCCCGCCGACTCCCCCCTGATGGCACCGTAACACCCCCATTGATTGACGCGGTTGCGCTCTTTCGGGGAGCGCACAACCAGCGAACATGGCTCTATGCGCCATTCCCTTCTACCGCTGATCCTGCTCGCCCTCGTGGGGCCTGCCACCGCACAGTCGGGGGGCACCGGGGCGCCGCAGTGGACTGAAAAAGATCAGGGCTGGCATTTCTACGAGCCGCCTCCGCCGCCGAGACCAAAGCCGCTTCGAGCTGAGGTTGAGCCGATTGCAGGCGTGCCTGCCGCGCCCCAGGTTCCGCCGCTTGGCGCCGCGTGGATCCGCGAGAACCTCCAGAACTACATGGACAGGGCGCTCGATGATCCGAGCCCTGAGAACGTCGAAACGTGGATGCTGCTCCAGCGTCTCGCGATGGATAAATCGCAGCGGTTCTCGGAGATGACGCAGCAGGTCGTCGCACTCACGCCGGCGCTCGACGAGCGCAAGGGTATGGGTGGCTCAACGGCAGAGCGTGAAGTCTCTCGCTCTGTCGCTGACGAGGCGCGGAAGGACATTTTGGCAAGTCTCAGTGACCGCATCGGTATCTGGTACTTCTTCAAATCGGACTGCCCTTTCTGCATGCGACAAGACCCGTCCTTGCAGCGGCTGACGAACGAGACCGGCATCCAGATCCTGCCGATCAGCATCGACGGTCCGCCGCTGGCGTCCGGGGCCTTCCCGGACTACGTCGTAGACGGTGGACAGGCCAAGTCGCTCGGGGTGCAGCGGACTCCAACACTGGTCGTGAGCAGTCCTACGGACAATGACCTGACGGTGCTTTTCGACGGGCTGGCGATGCTGACGGAGATCGAAACGCGATTGATCGAGGTCGCGTTCGCCAAGAACTGGATCACACGGGAGCAGTTCGACATAGCGACCCGCGGTGACGCCTCGAACTTTCTCGACGTCACAAGCGTCAAGCCGCGCAAAAAAACGCTCCAGGAAGTCGTAAACGATCCTGATGCTCTGCTCGAACATCTTCGCCAGGTTGCAGCGCAGGGCGCTGCTGCATCAACCGAATTGAGGTAACGCCATGAAACTCCTTCCTCTTGCCATTGCTGCGACGCTCACCTTCATGTCGGGCACTGTTGCCGCAAACATCAACAGTGAGATGAACCGCCAATTCGGTTCGATGCAGAATCTGACACAGCCGGCGATTGTGATTGGCCCTGAAGGTGGCGTGGTCTCCGGTGGCGGCCTGACCGTCCGGATGCCCGTGCGATCGATGGAAGGTCCGCGAATTGTGCCTCCGGGCGGCAGGGCAGGTTGCGGTGGCATCGACCTCCAGGGCGGCTCGCTGAGCTTCCCGAGCGCCAAGGAATTCGTGGGAGTGGCGCGTGCTGTTGCAGGCAACGTTGGCGGTTACGCGTTCAAGCTCGCGTTGGGCACTCTTTGCCAGAGCTGTGAAAACGTAATGTCTGAAATCCAGAACCTGAATAACCTTTTCAACAAGGGCGACCTGGACAGCTGCACGATCGCGGAAGACATCGTTAATAATCAAGGTCAGGAGACGATGAAATCGGCCGCAGCCTCCGCACGAGCGATCGGCACGGCGTTTAAGGAGATCACTTCATCGGACAAGGCGGAAGCTTCCAACCAAAATAAAGCTAGAGCGCCAGCCTCGGAGATGACGGCTGAGCAGAGGCGCGAATCATTTGTTGGCAACTACATCTGGGATGCCCTGGTTCGCACCAACGGCGTTTTCGAGGACGTGAATTCATCGACGGGCGGCAACGAGGCGATGATGTCTCTCATCGGCGCCGTGGTCGTGTGCGCAAGCGAAGAAGACAGCTGCCCCGAGCTGAAGCCCGGTGAGCGTCAGGGTGAAGGCCAAGGCTACCGGCGTGAGCGAACGCTCAGTCTCGGCGCGCTGATGGCCGGTGGTAATCAGAGCGTATTCAAGTGCAACGATTCCAACTGTCTGGACGTCTCTGTCGTTAACCGCAACATTGGGAAGTCGCTTGAGAAAATCGTGATCGATGCTTTCGTTAAGGAAGATGGAATTATCGAGCGAGTGTCGGCCAGCGCTGCTGATTCAAAGCCGCTTACTGCCGCACAAAGCCGCATGCTTTCGCAGCTGGGCTCGTTTGGTACGAAGGTTGTTCAGATTTCGCGCTCAGGAAAATCGGGTAAGGAAGCAGCTGAAACGTTCGTAATCAACTTTTCACGTCATGTTGTTGCCGCGTACTACGCAGACACCGTGTCGAAGGTTCTCAGCGCGACTCGTCTTCAGCTTGAGCGCGACATGCGGCCAGGCACTCCCGAAGCGATGGAAATGCTTCGCTCCGCAGAAGCGCAGCTTCATGCTGAGAGACAGGACTTCTTGAACAACTCGCAAGTTGATGGGATGGTTGACGAATCGTACAAGCGGCACATGGCCAGCACGGGCGTGCGCGAGATAGTCCTCAATGCGACCCAAGCCAGCATGGGGCCGCAATAATCATGGGTACGAACTTCTGGATCTACAGTCTTGGGGATGCGGCGTTTCTCAATGCGGTTCTGAACGCTGTCGCGGCCATCCCGCAGGGCACCTACATGACGCTCGGCGGCCTCGGAGCGATCATCGGGCTATTCATGATGGGAGTGAAAGGAGCGACCGAGGGCGACCTCATGAAAGCCGGCTTTCAAGGCCTGCTCGTCAGCGGAGTGCTTTTCTGGGTCATGTTCATCCCGCGCGCCGATCGGGTGGTGGTTGTCGACATGGCGCCAACACAGACGTCGCAGAAGATGTATGTCGTGGACAACGTGCCGTTAGGCTTTGCGATCATCGGCACCACTACGAGCCGTATCGGCGTATTTTTGGCGCGTCTTTTTGATCAGTCGTTTTCCGATGTCAGCGGAGAGCGGGTGATGAATGGCGGTGTCGGCGACAACCTTCGCCGGATCACCTCGCTGCGCCACTTGAGCGACGAAACTTTCGTGCAGAGCGCTGGTGGCGGCATCGAGCGCTTCAGGAACAACATCGCTCGCTACATGAGTCATTGCACGATGACTGGGCTCACCAGTGGTGAAATCCCCCAGGGCCGCACGAAGAGCTTTGGTCGCGGCCCCGGTCAGGATCTGAACAAAGACGGGACGATCAACGCGCTCGACAACATCACCTACGCTCACCGCACGCTGGAGACGACGCTCATCAATGAAGCCGGTGAGACAGTGAAGATGTCTTGCGAGGAGGGATCCAAGCAGATGATGGGCGCTTCGGGACTCACGCCTGCGTCGATGCGCGCCGAGTTTGACAAGGTTGCGGTCGACGGAATGAAATCAGGCGATGTCGTCGACGCGATGGAGCGGTTCGGGATCGCGAAAGGTGCAGAGGCGATGCAGGCGGCAATGGTCGCGCAGATCTTGGCGTCAGCGACTCGCCAGGCTGCTGTGAGCGGAGGCAGCACGCAGGGCGGCGCCATGGCCGCAATGATGGTCGAAGAAGCTTCGGCTCGGCGAAACGTGCAGTTCGCTGGCGAGCAGAATATGTTCCTGCGGACGATGCGCACGACAATCGGCTTTTTTGAAGCGGTGTTCTACGCGCTCGGTCCGATCATGGCCCTGCTGATCATGGTGGGGCCTGCTGGTCTCGCCATTGCTGCCAAGTACGTGCTGCTCACCGTCTGGGTGCTGCTCTGGTACCCGATGGTGGCCATCATCAATCTGTACGGCAACGTAAAAATGGCATCGATGGTTTCCTCGATGGCAGAGGGTGGTGACTTCCTGTCGTCACCAAGCGGCGTGCATCAACTGATCATCGTCGCGCAGGACCAGCTGGGCAGTATCGCGGCGCTCATTGCTGCCACGCCCGTCTTGGCGATGTCACTGATCTACGGCGGTGCTGTAGCCATGTCCGCTGTGTCGGGCAGGCTGGCGGGTGCAGATCAGATCAACGAAGGGTATGTGGCGCCAACCGGGCTAGAAACGAAGCAAGCGATGACGGCAGGACCTATCGCTTCGTCGAATGTCGCGAGTGGCGTAGGTACAGATGGCATGAGTCAGCCGAAGATTGATGTAGGCAGGTCGCTTGGAGAAGCTAAGACTTCGGGGATTAACCAAGCGGTGCAAGCGCAAGAGGGTTTCAACTCGACGCTGACTAATATGTTTAGTTCCGGCTCTGCTTACTCAAAGGCGTGGGGCAGCGACAGCGATTCGGCGAGAACGAGAGCGCTAGATTCTGGCATCGATAACGCGATCCAATTTGGAAAATCGCAAGGTCTCGACGTAGCGGCCACCAACGCTTTCCGCGAATCTCAATCACAAGAGCAGCGCACAGCTTTCGACATGGCGCTCGCAGGAAAACTTGGCATACCTGGTGCAATCGGAGGGGGTGGGTCCATCGGTGTAAGCAGCAGTTCTACGGAAGCCTATGCAAAGCTCAGCGAGGAAGGTAAACAGGTTGTCGATAAATTTGGCCGGACTTTCGGAGAGAACCTTGGGATGAAGGCTGCGGCAATGGACGGGGTCCGTACGTCTGTCAGCGATTCTCTATCGGAGCGCGGCGAAACGAGGCTAGCGGCAGATGCTTCGCAGGCTCTTGGAAAAAGCGTTGGAGAAGTGCGATCAGTCACTGAAACCGTAGGCACTGCAACATCCGCCGCAGCTGCGATTGCGACTTCACAGTCCTTGGACGCCGGTACTTTTGTGCAAAACTGGAAACGGGATGCGGAGGCTAATTTTGGAAACTTCGGCGGTCAGGTCTCGACGGCTCTTGCTAATCTCCCGCCTGAACTTCGAGATGAGTACGAGGGGGTTTTGAAGAACTTTGAAGCGGGTAAGAATGGTTTCTCTGGCTCTCCAGTGGAGATGCAAGCTGCCGCTCTGGCTCTCACTTACAGCACGCACGCAGACACACAGAACCCGGAGCACACCGCGGGATTGGTCGACGTCCTTGCTCGCGGAAGCGGCCTTGGTGCTGGTTCTTACTCTGGAACAGTTAATGCTGGGGTTGGCGAGCGGGTCGGCTCACAAACTGAGGGCGTATTGTCAGCGGCTGACAGGGTCGTCGAAGACTCGGCTGGCCTAACGAAACCAGTCGTCTCTGCTGAGGGTGTTAGTGCTTTGGTCAATGGGGGTTTCGCTGGAGCTGGGGCTGCGATTAAAGGGGCGAATGACGAAATATCTGCTGGAAGAGGAGCCATAGCTGCAGCAGGAGCGCCGTTCGGAGTTTCGGCTGAATCAATAGTATCAGGGGATATGGGGTCCGCAACCACGCAGGCTCGCGAACACCTGAGTGCTAGGTCAACTAACGCCGGCGGCGCGTTGGACTTGATCAAGGGTATTGAATTAGGACAGATCGAAAGTGCCGTTCGTGCTGAGTACGGTGAAGCTGCGAATGCTCGTACCGGTTATGCTTGGAACACTTTGAGCGACACCATGTCGTCAAACTCAGCAATCGCGTTAGACCCTGCCAAACCTCAAATTCAAAGAGATGCAGCGATTTTGAACGTGGCAGAAGCAGAAGCTTCCCGTAGTTACTTGCCCCAAGGATCGGCCGGGTTTGGGTTTTTTATGGAGGAAAAAGGTCTTTACACGCCAGGTGATGAGGCAGGTTCAACGTCAGCGCTTGCTACTTGGCGCTCAGATAACCCAATGCCAGCGGCTACATTCAATTCGAACACTATATGGAACGAGCGTTCGTTAACGGCCAATGCGGAGCGCGCAGGGATGCCTTACTCGCAAGAGCTGGGAGCCAAGGTTAATGATTTGATGAGCAGATAATGCTCAAAGCGAAGCCGCGCATTCGGCGAACCCTGGAGGTTTTAAGATGAACAATATTCTTACCCGCGACATCAGCATTTATGAGCGCGCTGCATTTGATAGCGCACAGAACGATGTATGGTGGATTGTAGGATTCTTGGCGTTGGGTTTAATTGTGATTGCGGGCGTTCTTAAAGAGGGTTACCTCGCTATGATACGTTCCAAAATCGATGAAGAAGTGGCTTCACGGATGCGCGTTTTGGAGACGCTTGCAAAATCTGCACCCAACCTTTTGCAGCCCGCTGTTGCAGCACCTGTTGCTGCACCCAACCTTCCCCCGCTTCCGCAGGCCGCTGTTGCAGCACCTGCTGCACAGACGCTCTCCGAGTGGGCGCCACCAGAAGATCAGGATTTTTTGGATACGCTCTCTGAGCGTGCACCACCAGAAGATGAAGATTTTTTGGAGATGATTTCTGATCGTGCATTCCCAGAAGATCCAGACCCTCGTTAATAAAAAGGGCCCCTCGGGGCCCTTTTTTTATATCCTAGTTGTGTCTTCATGCACCCAAGGCGCATGGTGCACATTGTGTGGATCTGCGGTCTCAAAGCCGCGGAATGCGAAGTCGGATTTCACCATTGGATACATGCTTTTGTTGTCTTCTCCGTCGGCCACAGTGCATGAGCGTGCTTCATTGAATGCATCTGAAGCGGATCGATCCGGATCGTTACGCAGTACGGCGATTTTCTTGAGCGATTCCCACAATTCGTTCTGTCGACGAAGTGACCGCTTTAGGTAAAAAACATAGCCAACCAAACTAGCCGAGCCGGCAATAAATACACCGATGATGATTTGATAGTCGCTATTCATTGCTGATCTCTTTTTAGATATTCATGGCCAGACGGTCGTTACTTTAAGTCCTGAGCGTGCTTATTTGAATGAATTGATCCCCATTCCTGCCATTTGGCCCGCATCGGGAAGCGAGGCCCCCGAGGCTGCGTCTGCCCACATGCGCTCACTTGTCACGCCGACTTCCGAGTCGTAGCTGATCAACGGGCTATCTGGAAACAGCTTTGTATCCATAGATGTTCCGTTTAGATGATTAAGGCAATCGTCCAAATAGCCATTCACATGCGACATCCTGCTTCGGCTTGCATTGTTGTACGAGTCTGACTGCTCGAGGAAGTCGTCGATTACGGTGTTTCTCCCCAACGGGATGCCTGCGATGGCATTTCGCGCCTCAAGTTCTGCAATGCTGGCGGATACTGCGGTGCCGTACGATTCGATGCGGGCGACTGCGCTTTCCGCCATGCTGTCTAGGTTCACTTCTCGTTGCTGAATGACTATTTCGCGTTGCCCCTCATAGTTCTTAGCAGCCCTGCTATAGAACTTTAGAATTCCCAGCACGACGATGGCCAACGACGCCACCATGGCCACGATGGTCGTTAAAAACGTCTCGTTCATTGCTTCTCTCTCTTTGTTATTTTTTTAGTTTATTTGCGGTCAATAAAATCGCGATGGCTTTCGTTCACCAGAGTCCTGAAGGATTCTGTGAATGGTCATAGGCCCACGGAAGAAGCTGCTCAGATAGAGGCTGGCCGATCTGAACCTCTGGCTCAGTCGCCCTGAAGCGGTCATCACGATCCGAATCCAGCTCGCTGATGGCGTATCGCGCTTCGACTGCAGCGAGCGCCGTTGTGACCTCTGCGATGACAGAAGGGGTCTGCCGATGGATCTCAATGAACCTTGCTTCGAGGCGTTCCTGCATGGCCGCCACTTCCTTCTCGGACTTGGCCAGCGCCGCTTCGTCGCTCTTGGAAGAGAGGTGCCGAACGACGGCGTATGCGCCTGCAAGCAGGGCCATCAAAGCGATGTAGAAGATGGTCGGGATGTCCACTGCACGTCCTTTGGCCGGCTGGCGTTTTCGTTTCGTTGAGTCAGTTATACCGAATCGACGTCCGCCCGAAAGTTATGATCCTGGGAATAGAAAAGGGGGCCGAAGCCCCCTTTTTGTTGTGCTTGACCGTGTGCGGTCAGTTCAGACTAAGCGCCTGAGCCATCTGGTCTGGCGTGAGCGCTCCGCCGATGTGGGTGCCGTCCGTGGTGTAGATCGCGGGGGTTCCCTCGACCTGCAGCTCTTGGCCGAGAACGAACTGGTTCGCCACTGGGCTTCGGCAGTTGGCTGACGCAACAGGACGCCCTGCGACCGCATCGTCGAACGCCTTCTTGGGGTCTGCCGCGCACCAGATCGCTCGCATCTGGTTGAAGACCTGGCCGGACGTTCCGTTACGCGGCCACGCAAGGTACTCGACGGTGATGCCGCGGGCGTTGAGCTCAGGGATGCTGCGGTGGAGGATCTGGCAGTAGCCGCAGCTGATGTCGGTGAAGACGAACACGCGGGCCTTCTCGTTCTTCGCTTTGTAGACGATGTGCTCGCTGGTCGGTGAGTCCGCAAGCAGCGCACTGCGGATGCCAGACCTGGCGACGTCGGTGAGATTGGACTTGTTGCGCAAGTCGATGATGTCGCCTGCGATCAGGTAGCGCCCATCGGCGCTGACGTAGACCACGTTGCCTTCAGCGATGACCTGGCGGAGCCCTGCGATGGGCGACTCGCTGATCGACCTGATGTTGGCGGCTGGGTTGACGCCCATGACCGCGGCACGCACGGCAGCGTTGGGCCCAACGCCAGCAGCCGTCTGCGCTTGAGTGGTCAGCGATGCAGCAGCAAGTGCTGCGAAGAGAAGTGTCTGGCGCATGGCGCACTGGTCCTTGTGGATGATCCCGGGGTTGGGTGACGAAATGATGGCGGCTTCGTGGCGCCGGGAAAGTTCTAACCCCCCCTTCTTCTTGTGCTCGTTAGCCCGGTTCATTTGCCGGTGGGCTTCGTAGAGTCATCCGACACCGGAGCAACTCGCCAAGGAGCACGTGGATGAAGCAGATCGTCTTTCCGCGCCATGCGGACAATGCACAGCGCATCCTCATTTTTACGCCCGAGCAGATCATCCCCGCAGCGGCGATGTTCATGATCGGTCTTGTCACAGAGACGCTTGCTTTCTCGATCGCAATCGGGATCGGCGCCTCGTGGCTGTTCGCAAAGTACAGCGAGGGGAAACCGGATGGTTTCCTGATCCACGCCGCTTACTGGTACGGACTTTTTCCTCTCAAGGCGCGCAGCGCCATCAACCCCTACAAGAAAAGGATTGACCCCCTGTGAAGATGCAAGACTGGTTCAAGACGCGAGAGGGCGCGCTTCGCGAGAACAGCTGGGGTCGGATGATCATCCTCGGCCAGGTCGTTGTGATCCTGGTGATGGCCGCAGGTCTCGCCACACAGCGGCAGGCTGTCGTTCTCGTACCGCCAACTCTCGAGGAGCGGACGACGATTGAGTCGAACGCCGCGTCCAAGGAAGCAAAGATCGCGTGGGGTATGTACATCACGGGCATGCTCGGCAACGTCACGCCGCGATCGAGCGAGTTCCTGACGCAGAGCATTTCCCGCTATCTGTCGCCCCGTATGTATCGCCCGGTGATCGAGGGCATCGACGAGCAGGCCAAACAGATTCGCGATGAGCAGATCACGCTGCAGTTCATCCCGACGGTTGCTCGATACGACGACGAAATCAACAGGGTGATCGTGTCGGGCGAGCTGATCATCCGCGGCTTGCGCAACGCGGAACGCCGCGAGGTTCGTAGCTACGAAATGGGTTTCATCGTCCGCGACTATCGCGTGCTGCTCGACAGCATGAGAGTGATGGACGGTGAGTGGAAGGGTGTTTCTGCGGAAGGAGAGGAAAAGTGAAATTGTCGATGAAGCCCGTACTTATGTGCTTGCTGCTGTGCACCGCACCGGCGTACGCGCAGCAATCCCTCACCCCGCCGGGCATGCCGACGTTGCGCCCTGTGCCGCAGAAGCCTGTTGAGGAAAAGCCTGCAGAACGCACGCGAGGCGGAGAAGACGAGTCGCTGTCGTTTTCCGTTCCCTCAATGCGCGGTGGTGCCGAAGAAGAACCGTCGAGCGCTCCGTCACCTGCGTCAAGCCGCCCGTCGGTGACGACGCGACCGGTCGCTTCTGCTGGCTCGTCGCCGATGCCACCTCTCAACGTTGCCGCCGGCGCCATGCCACCGCGGTCGTCTGCAGTTCCTGCTGCTTCGCCTGCCCGGCCTGTTGCTGCACCGACGCTGCGGCCGTCGCGTGGCGCGCAGGTGCCGTCCGCTGCCCAGTCGGAGCGCGAGGAGATCGAAGCGCTTGATCGTGATGTTGCGCGCGCTCGTGCCGCACTGCCTGCTGCGTCGCAAGGCGGAACCGTAAGCGGTGGCCAGATCCCGCCTTCAGAAATGACGGTCAAGCCCGGACAGCCTGTGCTGTTCAACATTGCTCGCCAGCACCTCAATCGGATCGTTACCCCGTTCGCCTCGCCATTCGTGAAAACGACGAGCCCGGGCACGACGGCAACGGTTGAGGGCAGGGTGGTTTACATCGCAACGGCGAACCCGGCTCCGGTGTCGCTGTTCATTGGTGATGATTCTGACCCCGTAAACGCTCTGGCCGTCACGGTGGTGCCGCGCGATATTCCAGCGGTACAGGTGACCCTGAAGGTTGAGGGCTACGAGCCGTCGGTGTCACGACCGATCGACCCGGCAGCTGCCGAGGACTTCGAGCTTTCGCAGCCTTTCCTGCAGACGATCCGCGAGCTGTTCCGCACGCTTGCCACCGGAGAGATCCCGAGTGGCTATGGCATGGCACCGGTGCGCGGTGCACACCCGATGATGCCGGACTGCCCGATGACCGGAATCCGCCTGCGTCCGATGCAGGAGATCTCGGGCTCTCAGATGGTGGTGCTGGTGGCCAGGGCAGACAACGTTGGCTCGGTTCCGGCTCAGATCAACGAAGAGATGTGTGCGAGCGATAGCGTGGTAGCCATTGCTGCCTGGCCGCGCCGCGAGCTGGCGCCTGGACAGTCGACCGAAGTCTTCATCGCGTTGCGGCGGGGAGCTGCACGGTCGGCATCACAGCGTCCCTCGACGCTCATGGGGAACTGAGATGGCAGCTAAAAAGAGTTTGAAGGATCGCTTTGAGGCGCTGGCGCCCGACAGGAAGCGCAACGTTGTGATCGGGCTCGTCTTGGGCGGCTTTATCACGCTCATCAGCGCCGCGGTGGTCATCAGCGAGTCTGGTGATGTGCCGCGCGCGGTTGGCCAGAATGCGGCCGACCAGGATGTCCGGAACGTGCTGATGACGACGCCTGGGCGCGAGCTCGGCTTGCAGGGTGTTGCAAACGACGTCGACACGCTGGAGTTGCGCCTCAATGCGATCGAGAAAGAGAACGAGCGCCTGAAGGTGCAGCTTGACGCCGCTGCTGCTAAAGCTGCCTCGAGCGGCCTCGAAGAAGGGGGTGCGCGGGACCCGGATGCTGCTCTTGCAGAGCTCGCGGGCAATGTCGATGAACGTCGAAACGCCCTGCGGAGTCCGATAGGCACCATCGGCAACACGGACCGCCCTGGTGTTGACGATCCCCTGATCGATACAACGAACGGTGTCGTTCGTCCGACGCGGAACAACCAGATCCGCGGCGGCTCGGTAAACAACGGCCAGGCGGAACCCGTTGAACCCGCAGCTGCGCCGCAGATTCAGACGTTCCGCGAGACGGTCCGAAAGCCTGCACGAAGCGCCGCGGATCGCGCTCGGGCCGCTCTTCCGCCGGTCTACATCCCCACTGGCAGTATCTTTACAGGGACGATGCTCAACGGCCTCGATGCGCCGACGGGTCGAAGCGCGAGCAATCAGCCGATCCCGGTGCTGGTGCGTGTGAAGCACGAGGCGATCCTCCCCTCTCGCTTCAGCTCAGATGTCAGGGAAGCTTTCATGCTCGCCGCCGGCTTCGGCGATCTGTCCAGCGAGCGTGCCTACCTTCGCGCGGAGCGCTTCTCGATGATCCTGAAGGATGGCCGGGTCATCGACATCCCGGTGAAAGCAGCTGCTGTTGGGGACGATGGCAAGACCGGCGTTCGAGGTCGGATCGTTTCCAAGCAGGGTGCGGTGATCGGCAAGGCGCTGCTTGCAGGCATGGCCGACGGCATCAGCCGCGCGTTCGGCGGTACCCAGCTCAGCAGCGGCGGCGGAAGCAGCGACGAGAACACGGACATCGGCGCTGCGGCGTTTGGCGGAGGTGCAAGCACCGGGCTTGATCGCGTCGCGAGCTATTTCCTGTCCCAGGCAGAGGCCATGTACCCGGTCGTAGAGATCGATGGCGGCAGAGAGGTGAGCTTCATCCTGCTTGAGGGCGTGGAGCTTGCGCACCGGGCTGCTGCAGCGCTTGAGGCGGCTGAGGCGGAAGAGGATGCGGAGTCCGAGTCGCCCGACACCGCGTCCAGCTAAAAACAGGCCTTAACCCGCTTTCTTTCATCCGCTGTTGGGCTGTATCAGCCCGGCACGTCACCACTAGGCTTATCCCATGATCCGTTCCCTGCCCAAGCTTTTCGCTGCGGTCTCCCTCATCGCGCTCGCCTCGACTGGCTGCGCCACCAAGGGCGGCAAGTTCGCTTGCCCGTCGCCTGATGGCGTCAGCTGTATGTCGTCCGTCGAGCTCTACGAGGCCACGAACTTCCGCGACAACCTGGAGTCGTCAACGGGAAAACATGCCGGCGACGGGGTCGCGACTGAGGGCGATTCGCTCGCTCTTGCCCCTTCGCCCGGCTCTCGGGTGGCTTTTCAGGATGGCTCGCTCGCACTGATGGGCGGGGCGTCGTCCCGAGCAAGTGACATCCCGCTGCGGACGGAGGCTCGAATCATGCGGATCTGGGTCTCGCCCTGGACGGATGACTCGGGCGACCTGGTCATGCCGGGTCACATTTTCACCGAGATCGAGGGGCGTCGGTGGACGTTAGGTGGTGCCGCTCCCTCAGCCGCAACAACGCTGTTCGATCCGAACCGCGTCGTGATCGATGACAACCCTTCCTTTAACCCTCAAAACTAAGGTGCTCCCATGCTCGACACGATGACGAAAAAGCTCACTTTGCTCCTGGCGGTCTTGACCGTTTCTCTCATGGCCCCGACCGTCGCCCATGCTTCCGGCGGCGGCGCTGATGACCTCGGTCTCGGCGATCTTCTTGATTGGCTGGTCGGCCTGATCCAGGGAACGCTCGGCAAGATCCTCGCACTCGTTGCGTTCCTCGTCGGCATCATCGCCGGCGTCGCACAAGGCAGCTTCCTAGCTGTCGCCACCGGTATCGGTTTCGCCGTCGTCCTCTACTACGGCCCCGACATCATCCTCTCCGTCTTTGGCGCAACGCTCGGCTTCTGATCTGAACCCGAGTTTCGGGCAGATCCCCACCTCCTTTAAGGACGCACACACGCATGTTCTCTTTTCTTGAAAAAAAGCTCCCCCTCGTCGCGGCATTGATGCTTGTGACCATGGTGATGCCGAGCGTCGCTCTTGCATCCGGCGGAGGTGCCGATGACCTCGGTCTTGGTGATCTGCTTGATTGGCTTGTTGGCCTGATCCAGGGAACGCTCGGCAAGATTCTGGCGTTGATCGCCTTTCTCGTTGGCATCATCGCCGGCGTGGCGCGTGGCAGCTTCCTGGCCGTTGCGACCGGCATCGGTTTCGCCGTGGTCTTGTATTACGGCCCCGACATCATCTTGTCCGTGTTCGGCGCAACGCTCGGTTTCTGATCGTATGAGGCGCCCGGCAGACATGGGCTGTCGGGCGCCTTTTTCCCCCCATGAGGTTCCATTTCCAAGAGGATGACCGCGATGGATCGCGTGGAAACCCACGTACAAGCTTTTGGCCTCGTCAGCGCGTTTGATGAGCAGAACAACACCTTCCTCATCGCCCCGAACCTGCTGGGCTTCGGTGCCGTTTGTGCGCCGCTTGCAGGCGGTGACGACTCGCTTGCGAACAAGCTCAATCTTTTGAACAGCATGGCGTGGCCCGAGGGCACGTTGATGCAGTTCACGAACTACAGCTCACCTGATCTGATCGACATCGTCCTGAGCTACAAGGAGCTTCGCCGCCATGTGCGCGACCCGCTCCTGAAGGCGCTTAGCGATAGCCATGCCGCGTGGATGGTTGACTCGACGAACAAGGCGGTGGACGAGGCCTCAGGGATCAAGCTGCGCAATTCGCAGCTGCTGATTACCGTGCAGATCCCTTGGTCTGGCGCCAAGCCTTCTGATCGCGAGGTGCGCGAGGTGCGCGACCTCCAGGTCGGCTTCATGCAGGCGCTGAAATCCGCAGGCATTTCCCATGCTGCGTTGACGCCGAAGGCCTATATCCGGTTCATGGAAACCGTGCTCAACCAGGCGCCCGGCGCAGGCTGGAAGCGCTCGCCGTTGACGGAATACGATCCGCAAGAGGTGATTGCGAGCCAGCTTCTTGATCCGGGCTCTGCGGTTGAATTTGATGCCGATGGTCTTTGGCTGAATGGCAATACGCGCGTCAAGGTCCTCTCGCCCAAGAAGTACCCCAGTCCAACGCATTTTGGTATCGCGATGCGGTACCTGGCGGACTGGAAGTCGGGTGCGCGAGGCATTCGCGAGAACTGCATCGTCACCCTCAACGTCTACTTCCCGAACAATGACCGCGAGCAGGGCAAGCTGGAGAAGGAGCGGATCTGGAACCAGCATCAGTCTGGAACCCAGGTCGGACGGTTCTTTTCGTTCTTCAAGGAAAAGCTGGAGTCAACAAACGCCATCCTGAGCGAGGTCAAGGAAGGCGACCGAGTCGTGAGCGCGTACATCAGCATGGCGATACTCACGCAGGGCGCAGGATCCGACGCAGCCTCACGGGTGGCGACAGAGGAAGCGAGCCAGGCGTCGACGATGAACGCCATGTCGTATTGGCGCGAGTTCGGCTTCACGATGATGCAGGACCGTTTTTTCGTCTTGCCGATCTTCCTCAATATGCTGCCGTTTGCTGGTGACGCATCCTTGAAGGACGTGCTGCAGCGTTACAAGAAAATGGCAGGCCTGCAGTCTGTGCATCTGGCGCCCGTCATGGGCAGCTGGCGCGGCACCGGTACGCCGGTGGTCACGCTGACCTCCCGCGACGGCCAGGTGCAGCCGATCTCGCCGTGGGACACCGACGGCAACATGAACTTCCTCATCGCGGCGCAGTCCGGTATGGGTAAGTCGGTGTTCTCGAACAACCTGATCGCCAATTTGCGCTCCATGGATGCAAGCGTCTACGTCATCGACGTGGGCGATTCCTACAAGAACCTTTGTGAGTCGCTGGATGGCCAGTACCTTGAGTTTGGCAAGGGCTCGGAGATTTGCCTGAACCCTTTCACGCTGGTCAAGGACTATCGCGAAGAGGAGGACATGCTGTGCGAAATGATCACGATCATGGCCGCTCCGAACGAGGGTCTCTCTGACAAGCAGCGTCCGCAGCTCAAGCGCGTTATGGCCGCTGCCTTCAGCCAGTACGGCAATGAAACGAACATTGATCGGATCGCTGAAGAGCTCGGCAACGAAGACGATCCGTCGATCAAGGTGATCGGTCAGATGCTGTACCCGTTCACCTCCGCGGGCAGCTACGGCACTTACTTCAATGGGCCAAACACTCTGAAGGTCGGTGGCAAGTTCACCGTCCTCGAGCTGGGCGCGCTCAAGTCGAAGATGCACCTGCAGCGCGTCGTGCTGCTCTCCCTCATGTACCAGATCGGCCAGGCCGTCTACATGGGCGACCGTTCGACGAAGCAGATGCTGCTTATCGACGAGGCCTGGCAGCTTTTGGCTACGGACGATGCGGCGACATTCATCGAGCGCGCCTACCGGCAGTTCCGAAAGCACAACGCCTCAGTGGGCATTGTCACGCAGTCCGTCATGGACGTTTGGCAGACCAAGGGCGGGCGGGCAATTGCTGAGAACTCGGCGCACATGTACCTGCTCGGTCAGAAGGGTGATGCGATCGAGGGCGTTCGCAAGGAGGGCAAGATGCCCTTCGGTGACTGGGGCTACGAGATGCTCAAGACCGTCCATACGGTCAAGGGCGTGTACTCCGAGATCATGTGCGTGACGCCCTTCGGTGTCGGCGTCGGTCGCCTGATCCTGAACGACTTTCAGAAGATCCTGTTCTCCACTTCGCCTGACGATGTCATGGCGTTGAAACGGTATCGCGACAAGGGCATGACCCTTGCGGACGCCATCTTTGCGCTGATGCGCGATCGCGGCGTCAAGACGGGGAAAGCCGCGTGATCGGCGGTCCTGATTCGCCATCTGCTGGACCTGATGTCGCGGTGCCTACGGTGAGTGCGGTGGTTCCTGCGCGCTCGCTTTGGTTCGATGTGGTGACTTTCGTGTGGCCTGTCTTGCTCTTCGCCGGCAGCGTTTACTGGTCGCACAGCAGGGAGGCTGATGTAGTCCGGGCTGCGGCAACGATGCCGCCCCGAATCATGGTCATCGACGAGCTCGCCCTGATCACGAAAGTGGTCAGGGAGGAGAACATCCAGGATGTGGCCGTGCTGCGCACGCGCATGACGGATCTCATGAAGCCCTATACGGACAAGGGGTACGTCGTGATCAGCGAACTCTCGGTTGTTGCCGCTCCCGATGGCCTTGTCCTGCCGAATGAGGACTTAGGAGCGCTCTATGAGCGCGGAAGCAAATAAGGGTCGCCGGCAACTCTTTGTTCGTCAGGTCTTTGTGGCGATCTTCGGTGTGGTCTTTCTTTTCGCCCTGGTTGGGATCGCGGTGCCCGTGACCGAGCGCTATCGGGTTGCGTGGGACAAGGGCGAGGTCGCTTGCCTGCCCTACCGAATCTTCCTCATCGATCTTCACGATCAAGACGTGGTCCGCGGTGAGCTGGTGTCTTTCAAGACGCACGGGCTGAGCGCAAAACATCGGCCGAACGCGATATTCACAAAGCTCGTCGCAGGCGTCCCCGGAGACAAGGTCGACATCCGGGATGGTGAGGTCTTCGTGGGTGGGCGGCTTTATGGCCCTCTCTTTCTCGACGTCGCCAAAGTGCTTGGGCAGCCTGCGGCCTCTTTCGAGCGGTCGTTCACTCTCGCCGACGAGGAGTTTTTCGTCGTCGGAACGGAACACAACAGCTTCGACAGCCGGTTCTACGGGCCGGTGTCGCAGTCAACCTTCGTCGGTCAGACGAGAGGGGTTTGGTGATGCGGACGATGAAAGGTTTTGGCGGTTGGTTGACCGTCGTTGCGGCAGCGCTTATGGCGCCAGCGCTTGCTGTCGCCTCAGAGGCGCCGCCCAGCGACGCGCAGATTGCGTCGAGCTCAGCACAGATCATTCGTAACGCGCACACGGATGAAGCCGCGGCCGAGATTGCCAATGACGCAAGCGCGACGCTTGAAGAGGCCAGGGAGCGCTGGGCGGATGTCCTGTCTGAGGTAAAAGGAACGACCGGGCAGGCCGTCAAGGACAGTCTGGAAATGTTTGGGGCTGAGGGTCAGGCCATGCTCGAGGCGACAGGCGAGGCCGCCGAGTACGGGGTCGAAGCGCCGCTTCGCTACCGGATCTTCGTGTCGCAGGCGATGCCCCGCGAGGAGCTTCGCCAGCTGGTTGAGCTTGCCCGCGATCGACAGGATCTTGTGCTCGTGTTCCGCGGCATGAACCGCGACCAGAAGATCAGCGACGTGTTCGGCTTCATCGTGAGCCTCATGGGTGGCATCAAGGAGGGCGAAATCGTCCCGAATGTGGCCATCGATCCTGAGCCGTTTCGCGAGATCGGCACCACACTTGTTCCGACGCTCGCTCGATATGGCGATGATGAAAAGCTCATCGCTCATGTTTCTGGCGTTACCTCGCTG
>Ga0105045_10000603_pt1 | contig 27070 bp, 20 predicted proteins | sample MAT02_FD_78089 | JGI IMG/M metagenome (GOLD analysis project Ga0105045, IMG submission 78089) | Freshwater microbial communities from Lake Fryxell liftoff mats and glacier meltwater in Antarctica - MAT-02 (megahit assembly) | ecosystem: Environmental > Aquatic > Freshwater > Ice > Liftoff... | reverse complement strand
TTGGCGCGCGTGCCGCGACGAACTCCCCGTGCCGTTCGAGACGTACCACCGGGATGACCAGCCCGCCGCCGTGCGCGCTGCGGCCGAGGGGGTCGTGCCCGTGGTCATGGCCGAGACGCCGGTCGGGATGGTGCTGTTGATGGGCCCGGCAGCACTCGAGGCATGTGCGGGGTCGGTCGAGGCATTCTCATCGGCGCTCGACCGGGCGCTCGCCGCCATGGGCCTGGCGGACGGCTGAACCCGACGCGACTCGTCAGGCTACGGGATCGCCCGATCGGCGGTTGCGGACGATGACGACCCCGCCGCCGATCAGCACCACCGCCGCAGCGACGAGTCCCACGATCAGCGCCGCGTCGGACCCACCGTCGTCGGGCACCAGCGCCGCCGTGGTGACGGCCGCCTCGTCGCCGTCGAACGCAACGGGTTCGTCGCCGCGCTCGTCGGTGGATGGTTCATCGGCGATCGCCGTCGCATCGGGGGCAGGGTCCTGGCCGGTTGCTGCGGCCGGCTCGCCGACGACGGTGACCGTGCCGCGCACCTCGCCGGTCGGTTCGGTCGAGGTCACCTGTACCGCCCAGTCGCCGGGGGTCACTTCGGTGCTCACGGCGTAGAGCGAGGTCGTGTCCCCGGTCCGCTCCATCTGCAGCGGACCGAGCGTGGCCCCCGAGGGTCCGGTCAGCGACGCACTCACCGTCGCGCTCTCCGCCAGGTGGCCGTCGCCCTCGTAGACGATACCGACCTCGATCTCGACCGTGGTCGGTCCGGTCGCCTCGAGACGTGTGAGGGTGAGCTCGCCCTCATCGCCGTGCGCAGCTGCGGTACCGGCTCCGAGGGTCATGGCTGCGACCAGCGCAGCCAGCAGGAACGGAGCGGATCGACGCAACGGGGCCCTCATGTGGCGGACTCTACGCCCGCTCAGCGCAGGATCTCGGCCAACTCGGAGGTGTCTGCGTGGTAGTCGCCCTGCGGGTCGTCGGGGTCGCCGAGCGTGGTGGCGTCCAGGTACACACGCGGGGTCCGGTAGAGGTAGGCGAAGGCAAGCCAGTGCGGGGGCGACACGTAGCGGTCGGCCTCGTGGTCGAGCAGCCAGGCGCGCACCCGCGGCGCGTGCTTCGCGTTCATGTTGGGGAAGAGGTGGTGCTCGACGTGGTGGCTGAAGTTGAAGTGCAGTCGATCGACCACGGGCAGCGTGTTGACGCTCATCGAGTTCTCGATCGGGTCGTTGGCCTCGGTGAGCGGCCGCATGAAGTGGTTGGTGGCGATGTAGCTCATGACGATGAAGTTGCCGAGCACCAGCGGGATGACGACGGCGAAGATGGCGTAGAACGGTCCGGCGAGGAACACCACCGTGAGCCACAGGAGTGCGGAGACCGCTGAGTCGATGATCGCTCGCCGGCGGTTCAGACGGCGGAAGCCCCGCATGTAGCGGGACTGGATCCACAGCACCACCTGGCCGTGGAACATGAACCAATAGGCGAAGAACAGGTAGCTCATCGGGTGTCGCGAGCCGGGGGCGAGCCGGGCGACGACCCGGGTGGAGGGCGCCTTCTCGTAACGGGTGAGCGTCCCGAACCCGTCGGGGTCGGAGTTGCCATGGTTCGTCCGACCGTGATGCACCTGGTTGTGCCACGTGCGCCACAAGGTTGGCGACACCAGGAAAGGTGCGAACCCCAGGTAGCCCAGGAAGGTCTGCAGCCCCTTGGACTTCACCACCGAGCCGTGGAGCACCTCGTGGGCGACGAACCCCATTGCCGCCAGGCACTGCCCGATGACGAGGGACAGGACCAGTGCCAGGTACCACGGCGGTCGAACGACGACGATCGTGGCGATCGAGCCGAAACCGACCGTCGCAAGTGGGATGAACCACAACGCTCGTTGCGGTTGCATGGCGAAGGTGTCCTCGGCCAGATCGGCCTTGATCTGCTTTCGGACGTCCTCGGTGGTTGGGGTGGGGGTGGAACTCATGTCGGGTCCTCGTGGCGGAGCGGATCGGGGCGGTCGGAGACTTCTGACTTCCAGCACTGCGGGATGGTTACGTCGCCGTAACCTACGATGCCGTAACCTACGCAAGCGTAGTATGATCGTCAACATGGCGGATGGCACACGCACACGACTCACCGGGGTCGAGCGACGCACCCAACTGGTGCAGGTCGGGCGGGCCGTCTTCGCCGAGAAGGGCTACGAGGGCACCTCGGTCGAGGAGATCGCCGAACGCGCCAAGATCTCCAAGCCCATCGTCTACGAGCACTTCGGCGGCAAGGAAGGGTTGTACGCGGTCATCGTCGATCGCGAGATGGAGTACGTGATCGAGCAGATATCCACGGCGATCGATGCCGAGAGCCCCCGTGAGATGATCGAGGGTGCAGCGCTCGCGTTCATGCGTTACGTCGAGGAACGGCCCGACGGCTTCGCCGTGCTCCGCAAGGACTCTCCGACGACCAGCGGTCTGGCCAACCTGCTCGCCGAGGTCGCCGAGCGCGTCGGCAACGTGCTGCGGGCCGAGTTCAAGCGGGCCGGCTATGACCCGAGGGCCGCGCCGCTCTACGCGCAGGCCCTGATCGGCATGGTCACCTTCGTGGGCCAGTGGTGGGAGGAACACCCGGCGATGTCCGCCGAGGAGGCGGCGTCGCACATCGCTGCACTGTCGTGGATGGGACTGCGTCACCTGCCGCGCACCCCGGCGAAGATCGAGCCCTGAGCTACTCGGCCTCTTGGTCGATGACCGCCCAACCCTTGTGGACGCCAGGGTTCTCCAACGTCACCAGCATGTCGTCGTCCACCGTGTAGTCGGGCGACTCGCTGATCTCGTTGTCCCGCATCCACCCCGACATCCGCTCGTACTGGTCGTCGGAGAACTCCGCCACGATGACGAACCAGCGACCGGTGGCGCCCAGGAAGTAGCGGGCCTCGTCGGTTCCCGTGTCACAGGGCATGTAGGACATGAAGGTGCCAGCGCCCTCGCCCGAAACGGCCTCCCACGGTGTGGCAACACCCTCGGCGTTGTCCTCCGGCCCGGCCTTTATGGACAGCTGCACCAGGTTCTGGTCGGGTTCGCAACCGGGGTCGAGCCTGCCGACGTAGGTCGCATACGCCTGTTCGTACAGCGGTCCCAGGATGCCGTCGGCCTCGGTGACGGGTTCACCGAACTGGGCGACCGCTGGAGCTCGCCCCTCGGCCGTCGCACCCGCTGCGGCGGTGTCCTCGGTGTCGGCCGACCATATCTGGACGCCGATGATCGCCAGCAGCACCGTCACGGCCGCTGTGCCGAGCAGCACCGGGACCTGGCGGGTGCGACGAGGCATGGCGGGGCTCGGTGAGCGCCGGACGCGAGCGGAATCGACCGGGGCGACGCTCGGAGTGGTCGCGACCTCGTCGAGGGCGTCGGCGAACTGTCCGCCGGTCGCGTACCGCTGCGCCGGGTCGAGCTCGGTCGCACGGCGCAGCACCGCGGCCAGCCCGTCGGGCAGGCCCAGGTCGCCGGGATCGGGCACGCCGCCGGAGCAGATCCGGTTGACGAGCGCGGCCAGCCCCGAGTCGCCCTCGGTGCCCATCGGGTGCTCCCCGATCGCCACGGCCAGCAGGGTGAGACCCAGCGAGTAGATGTCCGAGCGCGTGTCGGCCCCGCCGCTCTCCAACACCTCGGGCGCGGCGTACATGATGGTGACCGCCATCGTCTCGGTCGCCGTGTTCGCCTCGACGCTGGTCGCCGCACCGAAGTCGGCCAGCAGCGGTCGTCCCCGCTCGTCCATCAGGACGTTGGAAGGTTTGAGGTCGCGGTGCAGCACGCCCGCTGCATGTGCCGCCCCGAGCGACCTTGCCAGCGCAGCCCCGATGGCGGCCACCTCGGCCGGTGCTGCCGGGCCGAAGCGATCCATGCGGTCGGCCAGGGAGCCGCCCGGTGCGAACGGCAGCACCAGGCAGCGCCGACGGTCAGGCAACTCGACCTCGGAGAGGATTGCGAGCACACCGTCGATGTCGCCGAGACGCTCGGATGCTCGCAGTTGTCGGTCGAACGCCGAGCTGTCCGGCTCGTCGAAGACCTTGACCGCCACTGCGGCACCATCGCTGCGGCGGCGAGCGCTGTACACGGTTGCTGTGCCCCCGCGGCCGAGCGCGGTGAGCCGCTCGTAGTCCTCGAGCCCACTGATGGGCGCGAGTGGCCCACCGGCCACGTCGGGTCCGTGGACCCCGGCCGAGTCGTCGTCCATGTGACTTCCTCCCCCTACCTCGGCGAAGGGTACTGCTCCAGCAGGATCAGATCCGCTGCGATGACGTAGCCGCCGTCGACCATGTGGTCGACCAGGTGCAGCCGGCGGTCGTTCGCTCGGCGACCGTTGGCCCGCATTCCCGAGACCCCGAGTCGTGCGAGCCGTTGACACAGGTGGTCGAGCTTGCGGTTGAACTTCGCATCGCTCCACCCCAGCCGCCGGGCGAGGTCGCGGTTGCTGGGCAGCCGGTAACGGTCCTCGGGCTGGCGCAGCCGCCGCTCGGCGAGCGCGACGACGAGCAATCGCTGCTCCTCGGACAGCGGGACCGACACCGGCTCGAACGTAGCGGTCGCATCGTCGGGCACCAACAGCGCCGTCGGGAACTCGAAAGTCGATGGCATCGAGGCGTGCAGTTCGTAGTTGCAGGTGCCAGCACCGAAGCAGATGAGCGACTCCGCGGAGGCCAGCGCCGCTCGTCCGCCCCCGACGACTATGGCCGACGCTCCGTCGGCCAGGACCCTGATGGTCGTCCACGAGCCCAGGTTCTCGACCCACCACGCGCCGTCGTGGGCGACGAAGCGACCGACGCGACGATGCAGGAACGGGTTCGAATCGATGTCGAGTCGGGCGCCCCGACCGAACACGAGGCCGACGGGGTCGTCGGGGTCGACGGTCACCGTGGACTCGACGAACTGGACCGTCAGCGCCGGTGGCTCCCCTCCCATGACCGGCGATGGTAACGGGCTACAGCTGCCGCATCGGGCAACGACGATCCGGGAACCGGGGATCGATCCCCATTGCGTGAGGGGATTCCTTCACCCAAAGTCATCGAGTGATCGCGTTGCGGCCGCCGGGGATCGCCCCATCTCCCGGCGACCGCAACGCATCTACGGGTGCCCTGCGCAGACGGTCGACGGATTCCTGCCCGGGACCGCATCTGTCATCATGCCCCGGTGACCGACGACCGCTCTGCAGACACCGCAACCGCACGACTGGCGGTCCGGGTCACTCCCGATGCAGGCCGGCACGTCCGTCACGGCCATCCGTGGGTGTTCGACGACTCCGTGCTCTCGGTACGCCCCGACGGCGTGGCGGGTGACCTGGCGGTGATCTTCGACGACCGCCGCAGATTCATGGGCATCGGTCTCTACGACCCTGACTCGCCGATCCGCATCAAGATCCTGCACCGCGGTGACCCCACGCCGATCGACCGCCCGTTCTGGGTCGAGCGGCTCGAACAGGCGCTGCGGCGACGGGCGACGTTGGTCGATGATCCTGGGACAACCGCCTTCCGCTGGGTCCACGGCGAGAACGATGCCCTGCCGGGGCTGGTGCTCGACCGCTACGGCACCGCAACAGTCGCCAAGGTCTACAGCGCAGCGTGGCTTCCGCATCTCGACGACGTCCTCGCCGCTGCCCAACAGGTGCTGCCCGCCGAAACGGTGGTGCTGCGACTGGCCCGCAACGTCCCACCCGGCTCTTCGGGCGGTGACGGCGCAGTGCTGCTGGGCGCTGCGCCGACCGGACCGGTCCGGTTCCTGGAACGCGGCCTGACCTTCGAGGCCGATCTGGTGCACGGGCAGAAGACCGGGCACTTCCTGGATCAACGCGACAACCGCGCCCGGGTGCGCGCCCGAGCCCGTGGCGCGCGGGTGCTCGACGTGTATTCGTGCACGGGCGGCTTCTCGGTCAACGCCGCAGCCGGTGGCGCCGAGTTGGTGCACAGCGTGGACATCAGCACGGGAGCGATTGCGACCGCCCGGCGCAACATGGACCACAACCGCTCGCTGCCGGCGGTTCGGGAGTGTCACCACCACGACACGGTGGGCGATGCCATGGCGGTCATGGCCGAGATGGCCGACCACGGCCGCCGGTTCGACATGGTCGTCGTCGACCCTCCTTCGTTCGCATCGCGCAAGGACCAGGTGGAGGGTGCACTGCGTGCATACCGACGGCTGACACAACTGGCGCTGCGGCTGCTGGAGCCTGGTGGCCAGCTGGTGCAGGCATCGTGTTCGTCGCGTGTCACCGAGCACGATTTCGTCGTTGCCGTGGAGTCCGCTGCACGCGACAGCGGGGTCGTGCTGGGCGGCGCTGTCTGCATGGGTCATGCCATCGACCATCCCGTCGGGTTCGCCGAGGGCGCGTACCTGAAAGCGATGTTCGCAACGGTGGAGACGGCGCGCTGAGACAGCACCGGGTCGGACTCCCCGGCACTCGGTCGGGACCCCACGGTCCGGTGGGGCAGACTCGTCCCATGACGCTGAACTTCGCCCAGATCGAACGCCAGGAGCTGTGCAACCTGTTCGACGAACTCGGACCCGACGTCCCGACGCTGTGTGAAGGATGGTCCGCACGAGACCTGGCGGCACACCTGGTGGTGCGGGAACGTCGACCCGACGCAGCGCTCGGAATTCTCGCTGCGCCCTTCGAACGTCACGGTGAGAAGGTCCGTCTGCAGTATGCGGCGAAGCCGTGGGACGAGCTCGTCGAGCTGGTCCGCACCGGTCCGCCGAAGCTGTCGCCGTTCGGGCCCGCGGCGATCGATCGACTCGCGAACACCATGGAGTACTTCATCCATCACGAGGATGTGCGCCGGACCAACGGGATGGAGCCACGCGAGCTGCACCCCGAGCTCGAGGGGCAGCTGTGGGACGTGCTGAGCCGTATGTCCAGGTTCATGCTGCGCTCCGCCCCCTGCGGGGTCACGTTGCGCACCACCGACGGCCACACGGCGGTGGCCAATGGCAAGTTCCCCCGCGTCGCGGTCGGGGGGCCGGTGGGTGAGCTGGCGCTGTTCGCCTACGGCCGCCAAGGCGCTGCGCAGGTCGAGTTGTTGGGCGACGAGGGTGACGTCGCTGCGTTGATGGCGGCCAGCTTCGGCATCTGATGACCACACCCTCCGACCCGCCGGAGCACCTGGGTGCACCGGTCGCATCGAGTTCAGCGGTCTCGTCAGACGGGGCTGTCGTGCTTGGTCCGCCGGCTTGGCCGACCGGGCCGGTCGATCTGGTGATCTTCGACTGTGATGGCGTGCTGGTGGACAGCGAGCGGTTGGCCGTCCGCGTCGAGGTCCAGCTGCTCGACGAGTTCGGCTGGCAGGTGTCCGAGGCCGAGGTGCTCGATCGCTTCGTGGGGCGCTCGGATGCGCACATGCTGTCGACGGTCGAGGCGGAGCTGGGTCGTCCCGTGCCGGAGTTCATGGACCAGTACCGGACCCGCCTGTTCGAGGCGTTCGAGTCCGAGCTGAGCGTGGTCGACGGGGTGGTGGACGTGCTCGACCAGCTCGAACGTCACGGGATGGCCACCTGTGTGGCGTCGAGCGGGACGCACGCGAAGATGAGCCGGACGCTCGGACTCACCGGCCTGTGGGACCGCTTCGACGGTCGGATCTTCAGCGCGACCGAGGTCGAGCGCGGCAAGCCGGAACCGGACCTCTTCCTCTTCGCTGCTGCGGCGATGGGGGTCGGGCGTGAGCAGTGTGTCGTGGTCGAGGACAGCCGGGCGGGGATCACAGCGGCTCGCGCAGCGGGGATGCGGTCGGTCGGCTACGCCGGTGGACTCACGCCGGCCGCGTGGCTGCAGGGCGAGTTGACCGTGGTCATCGACGACATGGCGGATCTGGCGCCACTGCTCACCCGGCGCTGAACTTCGACCGCCCCGCCCCAGCGAACTGTGTCGCAGATCGCGTCGATCCTGACGCGGTCGGCGCCGCAGTCCGCCGCGCCCGGGGCCCCGCAGCGAACTGTGTCGCAGATCGCGCCGATCCTGATGCGATCCGCAGCACAGCTGGCGATGCGGTGCGCTCGCCGCGTGACCGCGCCGATCAGGCCGGGGGAACCGACTGCTGGGTGTCCATCATGTCGGCCATGACGGTTCTGATGAACTCATCGGCCTCGTCGGTGACACCGCCACTCACCCCGCCGTAGATCGCCGCGCTGCCGGCTGGTTCGTCCTTGCGCTCCACGCCATAGGCGACCGCCTCGGCCAGGTCCGTCGCGAACTTGTCGGTCACGCCCGCCTGGGTCTGCGGTCCGGTCACCGCCATGTGGATGGCGTTGGGGTACTGCTGGCCGTTGAACCGCCAGCCGCGCAGCCGCATGAAGTCGTTCACGTGGTAGATGTCGAACACGTCCGAGGTGAAGCTGAAACAGAACGTCGGCGAGCCGATGATGCGCAGCTCCGCATGTGACCGCACCGCCTCCTGCATCGTGGCTGCGGTGGAGAAGATCGCGTCGGCCTTGGCCAGGTAGCCGTCGCGGCCCATGGCCACCATGGATGCCCAGGTCGCAGCGAGCAGGCCGAGCGAGCGTGACCCGTCCATGCCGGGTGAGCAGTACTTCCCGCCGGTCCAGTCGGTCAGGTAGAAGTACTGCGAGTTGCGCAGTGCCTTGTCCCGCATCGCCAGTACCGACGACCCCTTCACGCCATAGCCGTACTTGTGGGTGTCTGCGCTGATGCTGGTCACACCCGGCACCCGGAAGTCGAACAGCGGGATGTCGTATCCCAGCTCACGGCCCCACGGCAGGATGAATCCCCCCAGGCAGCCGTCGACGTGCAGGCCGACGCCGCGCGTCAGCGCCAGTTCGCTCAGCTCCTCGATCGGGTCGATGGTGCCGTAGCCGTAGTTGCACGCAGAACCGATGATGGCGATGGTGTTCGTGTCGATGAGCGCAGCCATGTCCTCGACGACGACCGTCGCGGTGTCGGGATCGACCGGCGCCACCCGCAGTTCGATCCCGAACAGGTGGCATGCCTTGTCGAACGCCGGGTGTGCGGTCTCGGGCTTCACGACGTTCGGGTGCAGGATCCCGCGCTCCTCGCGCGCCACCTCGCGGTAGGCGAGCATCGCGTGGGTGATCGAGCCGGTGCCGCCGCTGGTCACGATGCCCACGGGCGTCGACTCGGTGACCGCGTCGGCGTGGAGCATGTCGAGGGTCATCGCGATGATCTCGCCCTCGAACTTCGTGCCGCTCGGGCACACGTCGCGTTGCAGGGCATTGACGTGGGCGAACAGCGCGAATGCGTCGCTGACGTAGTCGTAGTGCTCGTGGTCGCCGCAGTAGTAGGAGCCCGAGATCTGGCCCGACTCCCACTTGCTGTCCTCTTCGGTTGCCATCTCGCGGAGCTCGTCCAAGACCTCTTTGGGGTCCCGCCCGTGTTCGGGCATGGTGCGGTTGACCTCGAAGCGCTCGGAGTACGGGTAGTCGCTCATGACCCCAGATCCTGACAGATCGGGGCGTTCACCGAGAAGGCGGCTTCGAAGACCGGCTGCAAGCGGTCGTGCACAGCACTCGCGCCGCGATCGGGTTCATGGTGGCGGGCCGCTATCGGCTCGAGCTGTGCGGGGTCGGCCCCGGTGCTCCGGGCGATGGCGACCGAGCCGACCGCTCTTGCGGCCGCCACCTCCGGTCGGTCCGCCACGAGCACCACCGTCCCCAGCACGTCGGCCAGGACCTGTGCGACCCCCGGGCTGCGGGCAGCACCGCCGCCGAAGACCACCTCGGTGGCCTCGGTCCCGCACAGCCCGTCCACGGCGGGCGTCAGCCACCGCAGGTTTCGAGCGACGCCTTCCACCGTCGCCCGCAGCAGGTCGGCGCGTTCGGTGGCCAGGGTCATCCCGACGTACCCCCCGCGCATCGTGGTCGACGACGAGGGTGACATCGACCCCGCGAGCCACGGCAGGAACAGCAGTCCACCGGCGCCGGGCGCCGAGTCGGACAACGCGGATTCGAGCTCGGCGAACTGCGCATCGGATGTGGTGGCGGTGGGGGAGAGCACCGCCAGGGCCCGTTCCACCGCCCGACCCGCGATGCCGTTCTCGGCCATGACGATGAAGCGTCCCGGGAGCGGCGCGGGCATGGACAGGATCTCGTGGTCCAGGTCGACCGCGGCGCCGGGCATGGACTGGATGAGTACCGCAGTGGTGCCGACCATGACGCCCCGACGGTCCGGTCGGGCCATCGCCCCGGTCGCGAACGCGCCGGCCTGGGTGTCGTTCATCCCCGCACGCACCACGACCCCCGGGGGCAGTCCCAGCGCTGCCGCGACCTCGGGCACCACCTCGCCGACGGCGCCGTCGATCTCGATCAGTCGAGGGAGCCGGTCGGCGTCGACTCCCGACATGGCCACCAGCTCGTCGTCGTAGGTCGTCACGCCGACGCTGCGGTTGTCGCAGAGCTGGCTGGCGAAAACCGTGCACTGCGTCGCTGCCACGACGCCGGTCAGGCGCAGGTTCACCAGGTCGACGACCTCGAGGTAGCTCGCCGTGCGGGCGTGCACCTCGGGCTCGTCGCGTTGGAAGTGCAACAGGTGCGACAACGACAGTCCAGCGCCGATCGGCGGGATGCCGTGGCGGTTCACCCACGTCCCGAAGGCCTCCGGGTGGCGTTCGAGGATCTCCCAGCAGGCGTCCGCACCCCGGGTGTCCAGGTACATCTTGAGCGGCGCCACGGCCTGCCCCGCCCGGTCGACCGGCACGATCGAGGAGTACTGGCTGCAGACCCCGATGGTCGCCACGTCGGACGCGGCACGGGGTGCTGCGCCGGTGGTCGCCGCGACGGCGCCGGCGACCGCGTCCCAGATCGCGTCGGGGTCCTGGGTGACCGAGTCCCCGACGTGGTCGGTGTGCAGGGGACGACTGGCATCTGCAGCGATCCGCCCGGAGTCGTCCACCAGGACGACCTTGACGTTGGTGGACCCCACATCGATGCCGATGGCGTACATCGGCTCACGGTACGCCGCGGGGGTGTGGACCGGTGCGCTAGACCCGCGCCATGACATGGGACCTGCTCGTCGACCGCGGTGACCTCTCACACACTGAGCTGGTGGAGGCTCCGGCGCTGGAGCCTGCAGAGGGTCAGGCGGTCCTGAGGGTCGACCGCGTGGGGATGACGGCCAACAACGTGACCTATGCCGTGTTCGGCGACGCGATGGGCTACTGGGACTTCTTCCCCGCGCCGGAGTTCGACGGTGCGGCACAGGGCCGGGTGCCGTTGTGGGGGTTCGCCGAGGTCGAACGGAGCAGGACCCCCGGTGTCGAGGAGGGCACGCGGGTCTACGGCTACCTGCCGACCAGCAGCCACCTGCTCGTGACGCCGTCGAAGGCCGACCCCAAGGGCTTCCGCGACGCGAGCCCGCACCGCCAGCATCTGCCCTCGCCCTACAACGGCCTGACGACCACTTCTGCTGACCCCGCGTACGACGCGGACCTCGAGGATCTCCAGGTGCTCTACCGGCCGTTGTTCATGACCAGCTTCATGCTGGCGGACCACCTGATCGACAACGCCTGCTTCGGCGCCAGCACCGTGGTGATCAGCAGCGCCTCGGCGAAGACGGCCTACGGCACGGCGTTCCTCCTCGACGATGTCGCTGTCGTGGGCCTGACGAGCGCCGCCAACCGGGACTTCACCGAGTCGCTCGGCTGCTACGACGAGGTGTTCACCTACGACCAGGTCGAGGAACTCCCCCAGGACCCGGCGATCTACGTCGACATCGCGGGTGACGCGACGTTGCGACGACGGGTGCACGAGCGCCTCGCGCCGCTCCATTCGGCGGTCGTGGGTGCCGCGCACCACGATGCTGCGCCGGACCCGGATGACGCAGGCCTGCCCGGTGGCGCACCGACGTTCTTCTTCGCGCCGGATCAGATGCGCAAGCGTTCTGCGGACTGGGGTCCGAACGGGGTCGAGCAGCGACATGCCGAGGCGTGGGCCCGTTTCGCTCCGGTCGTCGCCGGCTGGGTCGACGTGGTGGTCGGCCAGGGCGCCGAGGGGCTCCGTTCGGCGTGGCTCGAGGTCCTCGCGGGCTCGACACCCCCTCGGACCGGTCACGTCGTGCAGCTCTGAGGGTCGCCGTGGTGCTCGTGGACTGCACCTCGGGTGGGCCCGACGTCCACGAGGATCCCGTATGGCATCGGGGCCCCCGACCGCCTAGCCTCCCCCGGTCAACACAACCGAGGATCTTGCTTCGCCCGAGACCCCATGGTGATCACGACGCCGGTGCCCGCACCGGTCGAGTGGATGAAAGAGCACCTGTTGCTCGCCTGGGCAGGTGGATACCCCAGACACCCGACCGTTCCGGTCGAGCGATGGGCGTCCGCTCACAGCGACGCCCGATGCTCCCGAACACATGGAAGGAGGTGTCAATGGAGAACCCAAGGTCGGACAAGGTGGCCGTGGTCGACGAGGTCCGGGAGAAGTTCCGGTCCGCCGACGCTGCGCTGTTCACCGAGTACCGGGGACTGACCGTCCGTGACCTGGCCGAGCTGCGCGCTGCGATGCGCGAAGCCGGCGGCGAGTACCGCGTGTACAAGAACACGCTCGTACGACTCGCCGTCGCCGAGCTCGAGCTGGACCTCGCTGATGAGTTCGTCGGCCCGACGGCGATCGCGTTCGTGGGGCAGAAGCCCGACGGCACGCCCGGTGACCCCGTCGTGGTCGCCAAGGCGCTCAGCGCATTCGCGACGTCACATCCCCACCTGGTCATCAAGGGTGGTCTGTTGGACACCACGGTGCTCGACGCGGACGGTGCGAAGGCACTGGCCGCCGTTGCGCCCCGCCAGGAGTTGCTCGCCCGCTTCGCAGCCGGTCTGGCTGCGCCGATGCGCAACATGGCAGCGCTGTTGCAGGCCCTGCCGCTCAACTTCGCCTACGGATTGCAGGCCCTGATCGATGCCGGCGGGAGCGACGCGCCAGCACCAGCTGACGAGTCGCCCGCTGAAGAGGCGCCCGCCACTGACGGGGCAGCTGCTGACGAGGCACCTGCTGCTGAAGAGGCGCCCACTGATGACACCCCTGCGGACGACGCTGCCCCCGAGGACAGCGCCCCCGCCGAGGCGGCACCCGATGCCGCCACCGATGCTGCGGACGACGCAGCGGCCGAACCCACCGCAGAAGCAGACGACGCAGCAGATGCTGCCACCGAGGAGTGACCACCATGGCAACCACTGAAGAGATCCTTGATTCCATCGCATCCCTGACCGTGCTCGAGCTCTCCGAGCTCCTGAGTGCCTTCGAGGAGCGCTTCGGCGTGACCGCAGCGGCCCCCGTGGCCGTCGCGGCCGCAGCCCCCGCCGGTGGCGGTGCCGCCGAGGAGGTCGAGGAGAAGACCTCGTTCGACGTCGTGCTCACCGAGGCCGGCGACAAGAAGATCGGCGTCATCAAGGAGGTGCGCGGACTCACCAGCCTCGGGCTGAAGGAGGCCAAGGACCTCGTGGAGTCCGCCCCCAAGGCAGTGCTCGAAGGCGTCTCCAAGGACGAGGCCGACAAGGCCAAGGAGGCGCTCGAGGGCGCCGGCGCCACCGTCGAGATCAAGTGAGCCGGCGCCGGCACATGTGCCGGCGCTGATCGAGACATCCGGAGGGGAGCCGTCCAGCGGCTCCCCTCCGGCGCGTCCGGTGACCTCCGACACTGAATCCTTGACCCGCGTGGGCTGACTTCGTACGCTCTGCGAGCACATCGGGGCCTGCGGGTCACCGGACCGAGCGGAACCCGGGCCACAGCGGCCGGAGCCTTGGCGTGTCTTGACCCTTCGGCGGTTGACGCGTATGGTGTTCGGTTGCCGTGCCCTGCCGTTCGTCCTCCTCCTACGAATTTCGTCGGAGTCCAGCGCGCCCGGGGCAAGGCGATCGCCCACCCACCAGCGTTCACGAGGAGTGATCCTTGTCCTCTCGCGTCTCCATCCGGGACCGTTATTCTTTCGCGAACCTCGAAGAGGTTCTCGAACTCCCGGATCTCATCGCCATCCAACGTGAGTCCTTCACATGGTTCGTCGAGCAAGGTCTCGCCGATGCATTCAGGGACATATCGCCCATCAAGGACTTCACCGAGACCCTGAGCCTCGAGCTGGAGTTCGACCCCTTCGACGAAGACCTCCGGCCACCGCCGAAGTTCACCGTCGAGGAGTGCCGAGAAAAGGACATGACCTACTCGGCACCGATCTTCGCCCGCGCCCGTTTCATGAACGCGGCCACCGGCGAGATCAAGGAGCAGACGGTCTTCATGGGTGACTTCCCCATGATGACCGACAAGGGCACGTTCATCATCAACGGCACCGAGCGTGTCGTGGTGTCCCAGCTGGTGCGCTCACCCGGCGTCATCTTCCAGCCGGGCGAGCGCTTCCGTCTGCGCAACCTCTCCAAGCACCAGTTGGTCACGGGCACCATCCATCCGTACCGCGGTGAGTGGATCGAGTTCGACGTCGAGCAGAAGCCCGGCAAGGACCCGACCGCGGGCACCCGCGTCGCCCGCAAGCGTCGCCTGTCGCTGTTCACGCTCCTTCGGGCGCTGGGCTACGACGAGGAGAACTTCCCCGGGTTCCTCGACGCCTTCGTGCGTCACTTCGACTTCCTCGACGGGCAGTGGGAGAAGGACCGCGAGCTGGTCGTCACCCAGGAAGAGGCGCTGATCGAGATCTACAAGCGTGCTCGTCCGGGCGAGCCCGCCACGCCGGACTCGGCGCGCAACTACTTCAACAACGCCTTCTTCGAGCCTCGGCGCTACGACCTCAGCCGGGTCGGCCGCTACAAGCTGAACCGCAAGCTCGGCCCCGAGATCGAGCGCCTGCAGGAGCTGTTCCCACAGCTCGCCGGCCAGCTCGACGTGCCCGAGGTCGACCAGCCGGTGCTCAGCCGCTGCGAGGTCCTCGCGTCCACCACCTACCTGCTGAACCTGGCAGCCGGCACCCACGGGTACCGCCTGGACGACCAGGACCACTTCGCCAACCGCCGCATCCGCAGCGTCGGCGAGCTGATCCAGAACCAGGTCCGGATCGGTCTGTCCCGCATGGAGCGGGTCGTGCGCGAGCGCATGACCACCCAGGACGTCGAGGCCATCACGCCGACGACGCTGATCAACATCCGGCCCGTGGTCGCAGCGATCAAGGAGTTCTTCGGGACCTCCCAGCTGAGCCAGTTCATGGACCAGGTCAACCCGCTGTCGGGCCTGACCCACCGTCGTCGTCTCTCGGCGCTCGGCCCCGGCGGCCTCTCGCGTGAGCGAGCAGGCTTCGAGGTGCGCGACGTGCACTTCAGCCACTACGGCCGCATGTGCCCGATCGAGACCCCGGAAGGGCCGAACATCGGTCTGATCGGTGCGCTGTCGACCTTCGGCCGTGTCAACGAGTTCGGCTTCATCGAGACGCCGTACCGCAAGGTCATCAAGGGCAAGGTCACCAACGAGATCCTCTACCTCCCCGCCGATGAGGAGGAGGAGTACATCGTCGCCCAGGCGAACACGCCGGTGAACCCCGACGGCACCTTCCGTGCCGACCGGGTACTCGTGCGCCGTTCGCCCCAGGCGGCGAGCCTGTCGGACCTCCGTCTCCAGCTCGAGCGCGACGAGTTCCTGGGTGCCACGACCGAGATCTCCTCGGTGACCCCCGACGAGGTCCAGTTGATGGACGTCTCGCCGAAGCAGATCGTGTCGGTCGCAGCGGCGCTCATCCCGTTCCTGGAGCACGACGACGCCAACCGTGCGCTCATGGGCGCCAACATGCAGCGCCAGGCGGTGCCGCTGTTGCGTGCCGAGGCGCCCTTCATCGGTACCGGCATCGAGAGCCGTGCGGCTCGCGACGCCGCCGACATGGTGCTCGCCGAGGAGGACGGCACCATCGTCGAGGTCGACGGCTCGAAAATCATCGTGGACTACAAGAAGTCCGGCAAGCGCACCTACCGGCTCCACAAGTTCGAGCGCTCCAACCAGGACACCTGCATCAACCAGAAGCCCCGTGTCGTCGCTGGCGAGAAGTTCAAGGCCGGCGATGTGCTGGCCGAGGGTCCCTCGACCGACAACGGCGAGCTGGCGCTGGGCAAGAACCTGCTCGTGGCCTTCATGCCCTGGGAGGGTTACAACTTCGAGGACGCGATCATCCTCAGCGAGCGCCTGGTGCGTGACGACGTCATGACGTCGATCCACATCAAGGAGCACGAGGTCGACGCCCGCGACACGAAGCTGGGCCCCGAGGAGATCACCCGGGACATCCCGAACCTGTCCGAGGAGATCCTCGCCGACCTCGACGATCGCGGCATCATCCGCGTCGGCGCCGAGGTCAGCCCCGGCGACGTGCTGGTGGGCAAGGTCACGCCCAAGGGCGAGACCGAGCTCACCCCCGAGGAGCGCCTCCTGCGCGCCATCTTCGGTGAGAAGGCCCGCGAGGTCCGTGACACATCGCTGAAGGTTCCCCACGGCGAGACCGGCAAGGTCATCGACGTCAAGGTGTTCAGCCGCGACGACGACCACGAACTGCCCCCGGGTGTCAACCAGCTGGTGCGTGTCTACGTCGGCCAGAAGCGCAAGATCTCCGTCGGCGACAAGCTCGCCGGTCGCCACGGCAACAAGGGCGTCATCAGCCGGATCCTGCCGTCCGAGGACATGCCCTTCATGGCTGACGGCACCCCGGTGGACATCATCTTGAACCCCCTCGGCGTCCCGTCCCGCATGAACGTGGGACAGGTCCTCGAGACCCACCTGGGCTACGCCGCCCGCTGGGGCTGGACCGATGGCGACCGTGAGGTCGGCGAGAACCCCGTGAGCGGTACCGAGACCAAGACCCGGCCGACCACCAAGCCGGCAACGCTCGTCGCCACACCGGTCTTCGACGGTGCCAAGTGGGACGAGACCGAGATGGCGGGCAAGCACCCCACCATCAAGAAGATCTTCGAGAACCTGCACCCCGAAGCCGCCGACGGCAGCCGGATGATCGGCACCGACGGCAAGGTCACCCTCTACAACGGGCGCACCGGCGAGGCCTACGACAACCCGATCACGGTCGGCTACAAGTACATCCTGAAGCTGGCCCACCTCGTTGACGACAAGATCCACGCCCGGTCCACCGGCCCGTACTCGATGATCACCCAGCAGCCGCTGGGCGGTAAGGCGCAGTTCGGCGGACAGCGTTTCGGCGAGATGGAGGTCTGGGCGCTCGAGGCCTATGGCGCCGCCTACTGCCTGCAGGAACTGCTCACCATCAAGTCCGACGACACCCTGGGCCGCGTGAAGGTCTACGAGGCGATCGTCAAGGGCGAGAACATCCCCGAGCCCGGCATCCCCGAGTCCTTCAAGGTGCTCATCAAGGAGATGCAGGCGCTCTGCTTGAACGTCGAGGTCCTCTCCCGCACCGGCGAGGAGATCAAGATGCGAGAGCTGGACGAGGACTTCTTCCGAGCAGCAGAAGAGCTCGGTATCGACCTGTCCCGTCCCGAACGAGGAACCGATGAAGACGACGCTCGCCGCCAGGCAGAGCGTCGCTGAGAGAGGCACGAAGCATGCTCGACGTCAATCTCTTCGATCAGCTCCGGATCGGTCTCGCGACCGCGGACGCGATCCGTACCTGGTCCAACGGCGAGGTCAAGAAGCCCGAGACCATCAACTACCGCACGCTCAAGCCCGAGAAGGACGGACTCTTCTGCGAGAAGATCTTCGGCCCTCAGAAGGACTGGGAGTGCTACTGCGGCAAGTACAAGCGCGTGCGCTTCCGCGGCATCATCTGCGAGCGCTGCGGCGTCGAGGTCACCCGCTCCAAGGTGCGCCGCGAGCGCATGGGGCACATCGAGCTGGCCGCACCGGCGGTGCACATCTGGTACCTGCGCGGCACGCGTTCATGGCTGGCGTACCTGCTCTCGGGCACCGAGGCTCGTGAGGAGCTGAAGGCCAAGCAGCTCGAGAAGGTCATCTACTTCGCCGCCAACCTGGTCACCTGGGTCGACGCCGACAAGCGGCACGAGGACCTCCCCAGCCTCGAAGCCGACCTGGTCGGTGAGCGCGAGGCGATCGAGAAGGAGCGCGAGCTCGAACTCGCGCGCCGCATGGAGGAGCTCGAGGGTGAGCTCGAGGCGCTCGAGGCCGAGGGCGCCAAGGAGTCCGACCTCACCAATCGTCGCAAGGCGGCCGACAAGGACCTGGCCGCCATCCGCGACACCTACGAGGCCGAACTCGACCTGCTGAACCGGGTGTGGGACGAGTTCAAGAGTCTCTTCCCGCGTCAGATCCTCGAGGACGAGATGCTCTGGCGCGAGCTCGAGGACCGCTACGGCGACTACTTCGAGGGCGGCATGGGTGCCGATGCGATCAAGCAGTTGATCGACCGCACAGACCTGGACGAGGAAGAGGTCAAGCTACGCGCTGCCATCGACCCCGAAGAGGGCAAGAAGCCGCTGTCGGCACAGCGCAAGCAGAAGGCGATCAAGCGGCTCAAGATCGTCGCGGCCTTCAACCGTCGTGATGAGAACGGCAACCGGGTCAACGACCCGCGGGCCATGATCCTCGACTCGGTTCCCGTCATCCCGCCGGACCTGCGTCCCATGGTCCAGCTCGACGGCGGCCGGTTCGCCACGTCCGACCTGAATGACCTGTACCGCCGTGTCATCAACCGCAACAACCGCCTGAAGCGGCTGTTGGACCTGGGTGCCCCCGAGATCATCGTCAACAACGAGAAGCGCATGCTGCAGGAGGCCGTCGACGCACTGTTCGACAACGGCCGCCGCGGTCGCCCCGTGACCGGACCGGGCAATCGCCCGCTCAAGTCGCTCTCGGACATGTTGAAGGGCAAGCAGGGCCGGTTCCGTCAGAACCTCCTCGGCAAGCGGGTCGACTACTCGGGCCGCTCGGTCATCGTGGTCGGCCCGACGCTGCTGCTGCACCAGTGCGGTCTGCCCAAGCTGATGGCGCTCGAGCTGTTCAAGCCCTTCGTCATGAAGGCGCTGGTCGACCGTGAGCTCGCCCAGAACATCAAGTCGGCCAAGCGGATGGTGGAACGTCGCCGCCCGCAGGTGTGGGACGTCCTCGAGGACGTCATCAAGGAACACCCAGTGCTCCTCAACCGTGCGCCGACGCTGCACCGCCTGGGAATCCAGGCCTTCGAGCCGGTCCTGGTCGAGGGCAAGGCCATCCAGATCCACCCCTTGGTCTGCACGGCGTTCAACGCCGACTTCGACGGCGACCAGATGGCGGTCCACCTGCCGCTGTCGGCCGAGGCCCAGGCAGAAGCACGTGTGCTGATGCTGAGCGCCAACAACATGCTCAGCCCCGCGAACGGCAAGCCGCTGGTCACGCCCACACAGGACATGATCATCGGGGCGTTCTATCTGACCGAGGACGCCGACGGCGAGGACGGCGAAGGCCGCGTCTTCCGGCGGATGGACCAGATCGAACGCGCCCTCGAGTGCAGCGAGATCGGCCTGCACGCCCAGATCGAGTACCGGGGCGCCGAGTACCCCGACCTGGTGGCCACACCGGCCAACGGTTCGGCGGCGACCTACCACTCGACCACCGCAGGACGTCTTCTGTTCAACCGTGCACTCCCCGACGGCTATGAGTACGTCAACCGTCCGGTGCGCAAGAAGGAGATGGGTGAGATCGTCGATCAGTTGGCGATCGAGTTCCCCAAGGCCATCGCTGCCAAGGCGCTCGATGACATCAAGGGGCTGTGCTTCCACTACGGCATGCGCTCGGGTCTGACCATCTCGATCAACGACGTCTCCACGCCGTCGAACAAGTACGAGATCCTCGACTCCCACGAGATCGAGGCCGACAAGGTCGAGAAGCAGTTCCGTCGCGGCATCATCACCGACGGTGAGCGCAAGCAGAAGGAGGTCGAGATCTGGACGACAGCGACCTCCGAGGTGACCAAGGCCATGCAGGCCGAGCTCACCGCGACGAAGTTCAACCCGATCGACATGATGGTCGGCTCCGGCGCCCGCGGAAACATGATGCAGGTCCGTCAGATCGCCGGTATGCGTGGTCTGGTGGCCAACCCCCGTGGCGACATGATCCCCCGTCCGATCAAGTCGAACTTCCGTGAGGGTCTTTCGGTCCTCGAGTACTTCATCGCCACGCCGGGAGCCCGTAAGGGTCTCGTCGACACGGCGCTGCGTACTGCGGACTCCGGCTACCTGACGCGCCGCCTCGTCGACGTTTCCCAGGAGCTGATCATCAACGACCGCAGTCCCCTCGAGGAGGCGGGTCCGGTGCGCTCGACCATCATCGAGGACGTCCGTCCCGACGAGCCGGGCAAGCGCTACTACCTCGAGACCCGGCTCTACAGCCGCACCCTCGCGGAGGACGTGGCGCTGGCGACCCCCGACGACGAGCACGGCTCGACGTTGCCCAAGGGCATCGAGATCGGCGAGCACGAGATGATCCTGCTGCGCGACGATGCGGAGATCACCGAGGTGCGGGTTCTGTCCCCGCTCACCGATGACTCCGAGCGCGGCATCTCCGCTGCCAGTTACGGCACGTCGCTCGCCTCGGGCAAGACGATCGAACCGGGCGAAGCCGTCGGCGTGATCGCCGCCCAGTCGATCGGTGAGCCCGGCACCCAGCTCACGATGCGGACCTTCCACACCGGTGGTGTGGCCGGGGCCAGCGGTGACATCACCGGTGGTCTACCCCGCGTCGTGGAACTGTTCGAGGCCCGCACGCCGAAGAACAAGGCCGTGCTGGCCCGCACCTCCGGCGTGGTGCGCATCGACGAGGAGGACGGCAAGGTCTGGACCATCACCGTGGTCGGCGACGACGGTGATGAGGACCTCTACTCGATCGAGCGTGAGCGTCGTCTCGAGGTTCGCGACGGCGATGAGGTCACCGCAGGTGATCCTCTCGTCGAGGGCGCCCGTGATCCCAAGGAACTGTTGGAGATCAAGGGTGTCCGAGCGGTGCAGAAGTACCTCGTGGACGAGGTCCAGCGGGTCTACCGCGACCAGGGCGTGTCCATCCACGACAAGCACATCGAGCTGGTCGTGCGTCAGATGACCCGACGGGTGGCGATCCAGGACCCCGGCGAGTCGGACTTCCTGCCGGGAGAGCGTCAGGACCAGCGGGCGTTCGCAGACGTGAACCGCCGCCTCGTCCAGGAGGGCAAGCGTCCCGCCGAGGGTCGGCCCGAGCTGATGGGTATCACGAAGGCGTCGCTCGCGACCGATTCGTGGCTGTCGGCAGCCTCGTTCCAGGAAACCACCCGTGTGCTCACCGAGGCCGCCATCGAGAGCCGTTCCGACGGACTCGTCGGTCTCAAGGAGAACATCATCATCGGCAAGCTCATCCCCGCCGGGACCGGCATGGGTGTCTACCAGGACATCGAGCCGTTCGCCCCGGACTACCAGCCATTGGACTTCTACTCGTCCGAGGACGGCGCCGACGGCGCCGACTATCTCGCGACGTTCGCACCCGGTGGCGAGCCGGGTGCCGAGGTCATCGGTTTCCCGACCCCGACGGCTGAGCCGACCACCGGCTGAGCCGATCACCGACCGGGTCGATCACGGACCGGGTTGAATACCGACAGGTCCAGAGGCCCCCAGGGGTCGCCGGACCGGCGGGAACCGGGCGGGCCGATCGGCCCGCCCGACCCACGTCACCGTCCCTGTTTGCCTGCCGTGACGGGCGGGCCGTAGGATGACTCCTCGGCCAGTGGCTGCGATCGCTCGCGCCGCACGCTCACGAGACCATCGAGTCCGACGTGACCGGCTCCGCCCCTTTCCCCGAGACACAGAAGTACAAGAGGTTCCACCGTGCCCACGATCGAGCAGCTGGTCCGCAAGGGCCGCCAGAGCAAGCGCCGCAAGGAGTCCACGCCGGCGCTGAAGGGCGCGCCCCAGCGACGCGGGACATGCACCCGCGTCTTCACGACCACCCCCAAGAAGCCCAACTCGGCGCTTCGCAAGGTGGCTCGTGTCCGGCTGTCGAGTGGTATCGAGGTCACCGCCTACATCCCCGGAGAGGACCACAACCTCCAGGAGCACAGCATCGTGCTGGTGCGCGGTGGGCGTGTGAAGGACCTGCCCGGCGTCCGGTACAAGATCATCCGCGGAACGCTCGACACCTCTGGTGTGCGTGGCCGCAAGCAGGCGCGCTCCCGCTACGGCGCCAAGAAGGAGTCCTGACATGCCCCGCAAGGGTCCCGCACCCCGCCGCGAGCTGCTGCCCGACCCGATCTACCGGTCGGTGCTCGTGACCCAGGTCGTCAACAAGATCATGCAGCGGGGCAAGCGCTCCACCGCCGAGAAGATCGTCTATGACGCCCTGACCATGATCGAGGAGAAGACCGGCACCGAGCCGATCTCCACGCTCAAGCGGGCGATCGACAACATCAAGCCGCAGCTCGAGGTGCGCAGCCGACGCGTCGGCGGCGCCACCTACCAGGTGCCCGTCGAGGTGCGTCCACGGCGTGCGAGCACCCTGGCCATCCGTTGGACCGTGGGTTACTCCCGCCAGCGTCGCGAGCGGACCATGGCCGAACGCCTGGCGAACGAGATCCTCGATGCCTCCAACGGCGTCGGCGCGTCGATGAAGCGCAAGGAAGACCTCCACAAGATGGCCGAGTCCAACAAGGCCTTCGCCCACTACCGCTGGTGACGCTGCGGCCGGGTTGAACCGGCCGACCACTTGCGGACACCTCGCAGACAACCACTCCACCCACTTCAGACGACGGATTAAAGATGGCTCAGTTCCCGCTCGAGCGGACCCGCAACATCGGCATCATGGCGCACATCGATGCTGGCAAGACCACCACCACGGAGCGGATCCTCTTCTACACCGGCAAGTCCTACAAGATCGGCGAGGTCCACGACGGAGCCGCCACCATGGACTGGATGGAACAGGAGCAGGAGCGCGGCATCACCATCACTTCCGCTGCCACGACGGCGTTCTGGACCGACACGGTCGACGCCACCGAGTATCGCATCCAGATCATCGACACGCCGGGACACGTCGACTTCACCGTCGAGGTGGAGCGTTCGCTGCGTGTCCTCGACGGTGCGGTTGCGGTCTTCGACGGTGTGGCGGGCGTGGAGCCCCAGACCGAGACGGTGTGGCGCCAGGCCGACAGCTACAACGTGCCGCGCATGTGCTTCGTCAACAAGATGGACCGCACGGGCGCCGATTTCTACGCAGCGCTCGCATCGATCAAGGACCGACTGCAGGCGAAGGTCGCGGTCATCCAGCTGCCGATCGGCGCCGAGTCGGACTACAAGGGCGTCGTCGACCTGGTGACCATGAAGGCCTGGATCTGGCAGGGCGAGGACCTCGGCGCGAGCTGGGACATCGTCGACATCCCCGAGGACATGGCCGAGCTGGCTGCTGAGTACCGCGAGCAGCTCATGGACGTGCTCGGCGAGAGTTCCGACACGATCATGGAGAAGTTCCTCGCCGAGGAGGAGATCTCCCCTGCCGAGGTGCGCTCCGCTCTGCGCGCCGCGACCATCAACCACGGCGTGGTGCCGGTGCTCAACGGCTCCGCGTTCAAGAACAAGGGCGTGCAGCCCCTGCTCGACGCCGTCTGCTGGTACATGCCGTCGCCCGCGGAGTTGCCGCCGGTCTCCGGTGTCGACAAGAAGGGCGAGCCGATCGAGCGCAAGCCCACCTTCGACGAGCCGTTCTCGGCGCTGGCCTTCAAGATCATGACCGCCCCCCACGTCGGCAAGCTCACCTACTTCCGCGTGTACTCGGGCAAGCTCGAAAAGGGCGGCACGGTCCTCAACAGCCGCTCCGGCAACAAGGAGCGCATCGGACGCGTGCTCGAGATGCATGCCAACGAGCAGATCGAGCAGGAGGCCGTCTACGCGGGCGACATCGTCGCCGGCATCGGCCTGAAGGACACCCGCACCGGCGACACCCTGTCCGATCCCGCTGCGCCGGTCACGCTCGAGAGCCTCGAGTTCCCCGAGCCGGTCATCCAGGTAGCGGTGGAGCCCAAGACCAAGGCCGACCAGGACAAGATGTCCAAAGCCCTGTACTCGCTGTCCGAGGAGGACCCCACCTTCCGGGTCCAGACCGACGAGGAGACGGGCCAGACCCTCATCTCCGGCATGGGCGAGCTGCACCTCGAGGTGCTCGTCGATCGCATGATGCGCGAGTTCAAGGTCGAGGCGAACGTCGGCAAGCCGCAGGTGGCCTATCGCGAGACCATCACCGCGACCGTCGACCGGCACATCTACCTGCACAAGAAGCAGACCGGCGGCACCGGCCAGTACGCAAAGATCATCATCGCCATCGAGCCGTCGGGCCCCGGTGGCGGCTACGAATTCTCCGACGAGATCTCTGGTGGGCGCATTCCCAAGGAGTACATCCCTTCGGTCGGCCACGGCGTCGTCGATGCCATGACCAACGGCATCCTCGCCGGGTTCCAGATGGTCGACATCAAGGTCCGTCTGCTCGACGGCGACTACCACGATGTCGACTCCTCGGAGATGGCGTTCAAGATCGCCGGCACGATGGGTTTCAAGGAAGCCGTCCGCAAGGCCACGCCGGTCCTGCTCGAACCGATCATGGCGGTCGAGGTCGCCACGCCCGAGGAGTACATGGGCGACGTGATCGGCGACCTCAACTCCCGTCGCGGCAAGGTCGGGCAGATGGAGCAGCGCGGCAACCTGCAGATCGTCTCGGCAGAGGTGCCGCTGTCGGAGATGTTCGGGTACTCCACCGACCTGCGGTCCAAGACCCAGGGTCGGGCGACGTACACGATGCAGTTCCACAGCTACCAGCAGACCCCTCGCAATGTCCAGGAGGAGATCATCGCCCGGGTGACCGGCCGTTGATCCGTCGGGCCCCGTCCGGCACTAACCTCATCCGTCTGCCCGGCCCCGGTCAGCAGACGTCCAAGTTCCACCAAGTCAACACACCGCAGTCACCCAGTCGTCACTGCAGCTAGAAAGGCAATCCAGACCATGGCCAAGGAGAAGTTCGAGCGGGACAAGCCGCACGTCAACGTCGGGACGATGGGTCACGTCGACCACGGCAAGACGACCCTGACGGCTGCCATCAGCAAGACCCTCGCCGATCGTGTGCCCGGCAACAACGCGACAGCCTTCGAGAACATCGACAAGGCCCCCGAGGAGCGCGAGCGCGGCATCACGATCAACGTCGCCCACGTCGAGTACGTGACCGAGAAGCGTCACTACGCCCACGTCGACATGCCCGGTCACGCCGACTACATCAAGAACATGATCACCGGTGCGGCGCAGGTCGACGGAGCCATCCTCGTGGTGGACGCGGCCCAGGGTGCAGCCCCCCAGACCCGTGAGCACGTCGTGCTCGCCCGTCAGGTCGGAGTGCCCGCCATCATCGTGGCGCTCAACAAGGTGGACACCGTCGATGACGAGGAGCTGCTCGAGCTCGTCGAGATGGAGGTCCGCGAGCTGCTGGACCAGTACGAGTACCCCGGCGACGACACCCCGGTCATCAAGGTCTCCGCGCTGAAGGCGCTCGAGGGCGACGCCGAGGCTTGCGACCAGATCATGGCGCTGATGGACGCGGTGGACGAGTACATCCCCGAGCCCGAGCGCGAGCTCGACAAGCCCTTCCTGATGCCCATCGAGGACGTCTTCTCCATCACCGGTCGTGGCACCGTGGTGACCGGCAAGATCGAGCAGGGCATCGTCCACACGGGTGACGACCTCGAGATCATCGGACTCAAGAAGACCCAGAAGACCACCTGCACCGGCGTCGAGATGTTCCGCAAGCTCCTCGACGAGGGCCAGGCTGGTGACAACATCGGCGCACTGCTGCGTGGCATCGACAAGGAAGAGGTGCAGCGCGGTCAGGTGCTCGCCAAGCCCGGCTCGATCACCCCGCACACCGATTTCGAGGCGCAGGTCTACGTGCTGACCAAGGAGGAGGGCGGCCGTCACAAGCCGTTCCAGTCCAACTACCGTCCGCAGTTCTACTTCCGGACGACCGACGTGACCGGCACGATCACCCTCCCCGAGGACACCCAGATCTGCATGCCCGGTGACAACACCGCTGTGACGGTGGAGCTCATCGCTCCGATCGCCATGGACGAGGGACTGAAGTTCGCGATCCGTGAGGGTGGCAGGACCGTCGGCGCAGGCCGCGTCACCAAGATCCTCAAGTGAATCTCGCCGCTCGCTGAGCGGGCACTGCGAGGTCCTGCGAAGGGCGCCCCTCGGGGCGCCCTTCGCCGCGTTCCCCGATGCCAAGGGTCCCGGCGCCCAAGGCGCGAACTGTGCTGCGGAACGCGCCGGCCCCGACGCGTTCGGCGCCACAGTTGGGTCATACCCCGCGCCACGGTTGAGCCGTCTCCCATGCCACGGTTGGGCCGTCGCCCAGGCGGATGCGGCACAGGTGGGGGAGTTGGCTGCACCGAGGCCGAGCGGCTACCATGACCCCTCGGTCCGGGTCCCGGGCCGCGCAGCTTGACAGTCGATGACACCTCCGCAGGCCAACGATCTGCGAGCCCAGAAGGAATTCCCATGGCAGCAGAGCAGAAGATCCGCATCCGGCTGAAGGCGTACGACCACGAGGTCATCGACCAGTCGACCAAGAAGATCGTCGAGACGGTGACCCGCACCCAGGCGAAGGTCCGTGGACCCGTGCCGTTGCCGACCGAGAAGCACCGCTTCACCGTCATCCGCTCGCCCCACAAGGACAAGGACTCCCGCGAGCACTTCGAGATGCGGATCCACAAGCGCCTCATCGACATCATCGAGCCCTCGCCCAAGACGGTCGACTCGCTCCAGCGCCTCGATCTGCCCGCCGGTGTCGACATCGAGATCAAGATCCAGAACGCCTGACGCCCCGCTCGGGAGCGGGGCGCAAGGGGATTTGGCCAGAGGTCGGCCCGCTGCTAGTCTCTCCCGGTCGCCACGGACGCTCGTTCGTCCGTGAGATTCACTCCCCACCCAGCATCGATCCGGCCTCCTCACGGAGCATCGGAACTGCGCTACGGCGGGGGTTCGTATCAATCGACGTCCGTGTAGGCCAGTCCGACTAGTTCGGTCCGGAACCGCCCGGCACAACCGAGACGCCGCTCCGCCAGGCCCGCCTGTGCGGAGCGCTCGCGTGAGCGGCACTTCCATCCGAGAGTCCCCAGGGGCCCGCAGATGGGGGCATCCGTCGGAACCACGCCAAAGG
>Ga0105045_10000602_pt1 | contig 27113 bp, 20 predicted proteins | sample MAT02_FD_78089 | JGI IMG/M metagenome (GOLD analysis project Ga0105045, IMG submission 78089) | Freshwater microbial communities from Lake Fryxell liftoff mats and glacier meltwater in Antarctica - MAT-02 (megahit assembly) | ecosystem: Environmental > Aquatic > Freshwater > Ice > Liftoff... | reverse complement strand
TTCTTCGGCATGAGTCAGCGCGATGCATCGCTGCTCGATCCGCAACAGCGCCTGCTGCTGGAGTTGTCGTGGGAGTCGCTCGAACGCGCGGGGTACGCGCCGAAGCAGACCGTCGAGATGGGGCAGGTCGTGGGCGTGTTCGCCGGTGTCTACAGCTCCGAGTACTCGCGGAAGCACGTGTACACACATCCGGAGTTGGTGGAGCGCGCCGGCGATTTTCAGGTGATGCTCGGGACCGACAAGGACTATGTCGCGACGCACATCGCACACCGGCTCAACCTGACAGGACCGGCGATCAGCGTGCAGACGGCGTGCTCCACGTCGCTCGTGGCGATCGCACAGGCCGTCGAGAGCCTGCGAGCCGGCCAGTGCACCATGGCCATCGCCGGCGGCGCTGCGATCACGTACCCGCATCGCAGCGGGCACCTCTATGTCGAGGGCGCGATGCTGTCGAAGGATGGGCGCACGCGCACCTTCGACGCGGAGGCCACCGGGACGGTGTTCGGGGATGGCGGTGCGGTCGTCGTGCTCAAGCGTCTCCGCGATGCGATCGACGAGGGCGATGTGATCCACGCCGTGATCCGCGGCGTTGCGGTGAACAACGACGGTGGCCGAAAGGCGAGCTTCACCGCACCGAGCGTCGATGGGCAGACTGCCGTGATCATCGCGGCACAGGCTGATGCCGGGGTATCACCCCGCTCGGTCTCGTACATCGAGGCCCACGGCACGGCGACACCGCTGGGCGACCCGATCGAGGTCGAAGCGCTGACGCGCGCCTTCCGGCGGGGGAGCGACGGGACGGAGGAGACTGCCTTCTGTCGCATCGGCTCGGCGAAGAGCAACGTCGGCCACATGGTGAGTGCCGCTGGCGCCGTCGGTGTGCTGAAGACGGTGTTGGCACTGCAACACGAGGTGCTGCCGCCGACGCTGCACTTTTCGACGCCCAATCCGCAGATCGACTTCGCTCGGACTCCGTTTCTGGTGGCGGCCACGCGCACCGATTGGCCCCGGACCGACACGCCCCGGCGGGCCGGCGTGAGTTCGTTCGGCGTCGGCGGGACGAACGCGCACGTGGTGCTGGAGGAGGCACCGCGGCGACCCACGATGGCGTCACGACCAGGGCCCCACCTGCTCCGGCTCTCCGCCCGCTCACCCGGTGCGCTGGAAGTCTCGCGACGCGCGCTTGCCGCCCATCTCTCTGCCATGCCCGACCTCGCGCTTGCCGACGTGGCGGCGACCTTGCGCACGGGACGCGAAACGTTGCAGCATCGCGCCTGCGTCGTGGCGCGTGACACTGCCGAGGCAGTCACCTCGCTCGACCTCGAGACCACTGCGGGCGTACCGACGACGACTGACCCCTGCGCTGCCGACCTCACCACCGCCATCGAAGAGGCGCGTCGCTGGCTGGCGGCTGAAGACGACGATCCCCGCATCCTGACACGGCATCAGCGGGTCGTGCTCCCGACGACGCCGTTCGAGCGAGTCCGGTGCTGGCTGGATGCCGCCGTCACGACACATCGGACGCCCGTGCTTCCACCGTCGCCGGACGGTGGTGCGGCAGCGGAGCGCGCGGCCCGTATCACTCCGCTGCCGCCGCCGGACGTGATCTTCACCTTCCCCGGGCAGGGGTCGCAGTATGCACAGATGGGAGAAGCACTCTACCATTCCGAACCGGTCTTCCGCGACGCCTGCGACACCGTCTTCGCGAGCCTGACCGGCGTGACATCGTTCGATCTTCGGGCGACGATGTTCGGTGGCAGCGCCGACGCACTGACGATGACCGCAGTCACGCAGCCGGCAACGTTCTGCCTCGAGTACGCACTCGCGACGCTGTGGCGTTCGCGCGGACTCAGGCCGCGCGCATTGATCGGGCACTCGATCGGGGAGTTCGCCGCAGCGGTGATCGCCGGCATCATGACGGTGCCGGAGGCGTCGCGACTGGTGGCCCGCCGCGGCGCGATGATGAACGTGCTCTCGACAGGCAGCATGCTGTCGGTGCGGCTGCCGGCGCGTGACCTGGCGGTCCGGCTGCCAGCAGCGCTTGCGATCGCGGCGGAGAATGGGCCGTCATCGTGTGTCGTGTCAGGCACGACGCAGGCCATCGATGCCTTCGCGCGTACGCTCGAGCAGACCGGCGTGCTCTGCCGGAAGCTGCAGACGTCACATGCCTTCCATTCGTCGATGATGGACCCGATGCTCGACGCATTCGGCGCCGAGGTCCGACGCGTCGCCCTGGCGCCACCTTCCGTCCCGATCATTTCGACGCGGACCGGCACGTGGCTCACGCATGCCGAGGCGCTCGATCCCGGCTACTGGACTCGGCATCTGCGCGAGACGGTGCGATTCTCGGCTGCCGTGGAGACGGCGTTGCGCGGCGCACGAAGCGTGTTCCTCGAGATCGGGCCGCAGCACGCGCTGTCCACGCTCGTCAAGCAGCACCGGTCAGCAGCGCAGTGCCAGCAGGTCCCCGCCACGGTCGCCTCGCTCGGCGACAGTTCAGCATCTGAACGTGACTCGTTCGTCGCCGCCGTGGGTCAGCTGAGGCTGCACGGTATCGAGGCAGGTCCGCCCGATCCGGTGGGCCGGACCGTGCCGCCGCCCCCGCCGACGCCTCCGCTCGATGAGAGGCAGAACGGAATTCTCGCGCCATCCACATTCCCTGCCCTGATGTCACAACACGCGACGCGTCGACTGGTGCTCACTCCCCGCGGCAGCACGCCAGTCGGCGCTGTCCTCCGCGAGCCGACGCCGGCACGCTTCGCATCAATCGAATCACGCAACGAGCCATCGCTGGCCCTGGTCGCGGGGGCGGCGTCTCGGCGCGCCACGCTGGTCGGGCAGCTCCGAGCGCTGATCCAATCGATCGGCGGCGTGGAGCTGAACGGTGCACCGACGAGCGCGGCGTTCATCGAACTTGGCCTTGATTCGCTGGTGCTGACGCAGGTCGCCATCCAGGTCCAGAAGACGTTTGGCGTTCGCGTGACGTTCCGTCAGATGGTGGAGCAGTATCGGTCACTGGACGCACTCGCGAGTCATCTCGAGGCATCGCTGCCGCCTGAGCCAGCAGGGCCTGTTGCTGCGCCGACAGGATTCGCCGCGTGCGACCTGACCAGTCCAGCGTTGGTCGAGGTCCGAGGCGATGTCGAGTCGCTTCCGTTGGTCGAGCAGGTGATCCAGCGGCAGCTCGCGATCATGGAGCAGCAGCTCGCGTTGCTTGGGCGCGCGCCGGTCGCAGCGCCAGGTGTGCTCTTGCCTGTGGCATCGCGCGTGGCACCGGCGGGCGACGTTGCACACGCCACCGCGCCGGTCGAGCGCGAGATCGTTTCTGCGGCATCGGCACCGCGGCAGGCGCGCACCGACGGCGAGGTCGCGCCCGCCGAAGACGCGGCCCTGATCGCCCACACACGGTATGACGTGCAGAAGGCGTTCGGCGCCATCGCCCGCATCCACACCGAGTCCGGCAGCACGCTCACCGACCACCAGCGACAGCGGCTCGACACCTTCATGCGCAGCTACACCACCCGGACCCAGCGCTCGAAGGCCTACACGGCGCACCATCGCGCGCATCTGGCCGACCCGCGGGTGGTGAACGGATTCCGGCCGCAGACGAAGGAGCTCTGCTACCAGATCGTCGTCGAACGGTCGAAGGGCTCGCGGCTGTGGGACATTGACGGGAACGAGTACATCGACGCCCTCAACGGCTTCGGAGTGAGCCTGTGCGGATGGCAGCCCGACTTCGTGACCGAGGCCGTGAAGGCGCAGATCGATCGCGGTCACGACATCGGACCGCAACATCCGCTGGCCGGCGAGGTCGCCTCACTCGTTTGCGAGCTGACGGGCTTCGACCGTGCGGCGCTCTGCAACACGGGTTCCGAAGCCGTCATCGGAGCGATCCGCATCGCGCGCACGGTGACGGCGCGCGACCTCATCGTCTGCTTTACCGGCTCGTATCACGGGATCTTCGACGAGGTGCTGGTCCGCGGCACACGGACCGGCCGTGCGGTTCCAGCCGCCCCGGGGGTCGTGCAGCAGGCGGTGGAAAACGTGCTGGTGCTCGACTACGGCGCACCGGAATCGCTGGCGATCATCCGTGAGCGCGCACACGAGATTGCGGCCGTGCTGGTGGAACCTGTGCAGAGCCGCCGGCCGGACTTCCAACCGGTCGGGTTCCTGCGCGAACTGCGCGTGATCACTGCGGAAACCGGCACGGTGCTCATCTTCGACGAGGTGATCACGGGATTCCGTAGCCATCAGCGCGGGGCACAGGGCCTGTTCGACATCCGAGCCGACCTTGCCACGTACGGGAAGGTGATCGGCGGCGGCTACCCGGTTGGCGTCATCGCCGGTCGCCGCGCGCTGATGGATGCCCTCGATGGCGGCGCATGGCAGTATGGCGACGACTCGATCCCGGGTGTGGGTGTGACCTACTTCGCCGGCACCTTCGTCCGGCATCCGCTGGCGCTCGCCGCATGCAAGGCGACACTGGCACACCTGCGTGACGAGGGCCCGGCACTCCAGCAGTCGCTGACCGCCCAGACCGGAGCGATGGCGGCGGAGATGAATGCCTGGGCGCGCGCATCGGAAGCACCGCTGGCGATCCGCCACTTCGCCTCACTCTGGCGCATCACGTTCACTGAAGAGCATCCGCTGCAGGACCTGCTCTGGGCGATGATGCGCCACCGCGGGATTCACATCCTCGACAACTTCCCCTGCTTCCTGACGACGGCACACAGCGCTGCTGACATCGCATCGATCGTCACGGCCTTCCGGGAGGCGTTGACCGAAATGCAGACGAGCGGATTTCTTCCGGGACAACCGCCGGCGCAGATCACGGGTGTGGTCAGCGATGCGTCTCGTCCCCCGGTGCCGAACGCGCGGCTGGGTCGGGACCGCGACGGCTCACCGGCGTGGTTCGTGCCGGATTCCAGGGCGCCCGGGCAGTACGTACAACTCGACGCGTCGTCGGCCGCATGACCTGACGCCGTCGCGACGCCGCGGCTGGCGCCGGTGTGCTGCGTGGTCCACGGGTGACCGGCGGGTCGGCGTGCGCATGACCGTCAGCGATCGGGTCACGCATCACGTTGTGGGTTGGCTGGACACGCGCCCGTTCCCGCGCGTGCTTCCAAGTAGCGTGGCGCCACCCCCTCCGTCCCCACTCCGATGCCGCGACATCCTCGCGCGTTCGCCCTGACCCTCACGTCGCTCGCCCTGCTGCTGCTCCCCGCGCGCATCCGGGCGCAGGCAGCGACGCACGACGACCCGTTCACGAACCTGCGGCTCCGATCGATCGGCCCCGCCACGATGAGCGGCCGATTCACCGACATCGCCGTGAACGAGTCGAACCCGTACGAGTTCTATGCGGCGTCGGCCACGGGTGGCCTGTGGAAGACGTCCGACAACGGCGTGACCTGGAAAGTGCTCTTCGAAAATCAGCCCGTGACATCGATTGGCACGGTGACCGTGGACCAGCGTGATCCGCGTATCGTGTGGGTTGGTACGGGCGAGGCCACCAACCGGCAGAGCTCGAGCTGGGGCGACGGGGTGTACAAGTCGACCGACGGTGGCGCGACCTGGACCAACATGGGGCTGCGTGCGACCGCACGCATCGCGCGCATCGTCATCGATCCGAAGAACTCGGATGTGATCTACGTCGCCGCACCCGGGCACCTCTGGGGTCCCAATCGTGAGCGCGGGCTGTTCAGGAGCACAGACGGCGGGCGCACCTGGACGCCGATCCTGACGCGCGACGACGACACCGGCGCCGTGGACGTGGCGATCGATCCGTCCGACTCGCGCATCGTCTATGCGGCACTCTACCAGCACCGGCGCACACCGTTCGGCTTCGTCGGTGGCGGACCGGGCAGCGGGCTGTACAAGTCCACCGATGCCGGCGCGACCTGGCGGCAGGTCACCACCGGGCTGCCGGCCGGCACCCTCGGTCGCACCTCGATCGCGATCTACGCCAGGGATCCGCGCGTCGTCTACGTGAGCATCGAGCAGGGCCTCCGCTACACCTCGAGCATCTCCTACGACAAACGACTCGGCGGTGTGTACCGGTCGGAGGACAAGGGCGAGACGTGGCGGTTCATGAGCGACTGGAATCCGCGGCCGGCGTATTCGAGCCAGCTGCGTGTGGATCCGAGTGATCAGAGCCGGCTCTATGCCATGCAGTGGTCGGTGAGCGACGACAGCGGCAAGACCTGGCGCTCGCCGCGCCAGACGCTGCACGGCGATGATCGCATGGTCTGGATCGACCCACGCGATTCGCGCCACCTGATCAAGGCGGACGACGGCGGCATCGGCATCTCCTACGACCGGGGCGTGAAGTGGCTGTACGTCACGTCCCTGCCGGTTTCGCAGCCGTATCACCTCTCCGTCAGCACCACGTCGCCGTACTTCGTCTGCACGGGCCTGCAGGACAACGGGAGCTGGTGCGGCCCGAGTGCGACCACCAACAGCAGTGGCCCGCTCAACGACGACTGGTTCCGCGTGGGCGGTGGCGACGGATTCCACAACGTCATCGACACCACCGACAACAACACGGTCTACTCCAGCTCGCAGTATCTTGGCCTCTCGCGCGTCAATCTGCGCACGCTCGAGACGGTGCAGATCCGCCCCGCACCACAGGAGGGCGAGGGGCCGAAGCTCGGCAACTGGGGCGCGCCCGAGCCTCGCGTCGGCCGCAAGATCACGCCTGCCGGCTGGAACTCGCCGGTGATCATCTCGCCGCATGACCACAACGTGCTGTACGCCGGCATGCGTGACGTGTGGAAGTCCACCGACCGCGGCACCACCTGGACATCACTCGGTGACCTGACGACCGGAGTCGATCGGCGATCGCTCGCGATCATGGGTCAGCTCCCCGCCGACACCACGCTGTCACTCGACGACGGAGTGTCGTACTTCCCGAGCACCAGTGGGCTCAGCGAGTCGCCGGTGCGTGCCGGCGTCGTCTGGGCGGGCACGGACGATGGCAACGTGCAGGTCTCGAAGGATGGAGGGCGCTCGTGGACCAACGTCCGCCGCCACGTCAGCGGGGTGCCCGAAGGGACGTGGGTGGCCCACGTCGAGGCGTCACGCACGGCGGCTGGCACCGCGTACGTGGCGTTCGATGGCCATCAGTCCGATGACTTCACGAACTACCTGTTCCGGACCACCGACTTCGGCGCGACCTGGACAGCGCTCGGATCGACGTTACCTGCGGGCCGCGTCATCCACGTCATCCGAGAGGACCTGCGCAACCCGAAGGTCCTCTATCTCGGGACGGAGCTGGGGCTTTTCGTCTCGCCGGATGCGGGTGCCAGTTGGCGCGAACTGCGCGCATTGCCGCGCATGCCGATCACCGACATCGTCGTCCAGGGCCGCGACAACGATCTCGTCGTCGCGACGCATGCGCGGGGCATCTGGATCCTCGACAATCTGAATGCCCTGCAGGAGCTGACCAGTACCATATCGGCATCGCCCTCGCACCTGTTCACGGTCGAGCCGGCCGAGATGCGTCGTGTTGCGAATACCAAGGCGCATACCGGCGACATGCTGTTCCGTGGCGAGAATCCGCCGAACGGGGCGATCATCGACTACTGGCTGGGCGGCGGCAGCGCCGACTCGATCACGATCGCGATCCGCGACGCGCGCGGCGCTGAGGTTTCGACGGTGCGCCCGAGCCGGCATGCCGGCGTCAACCGCGTCGTGTGGAACCTCCGCCTGCCGTCGCTGCCTGGAACGCCGCGTGCCGGCGACGACGATGAGGAGGCACCACGCGGCGCGCCGCAGGGACGCCTCGTGGCACCGGGAAGGTATGTCGTGCGGCTGCAGGTTGGTACGCGCACCCACGAGCAGCCCGTGATCGTGCGGGAGGATCCGCGGGTCTCGACGACCGTGGTGCAGCGCGCTGGGTGGCATGCCGCCACCGACTCGATCGCGACGCTGTATCGGAGTGCCGTCGCACTCGTGGCGACCGCCGGCACCGGAGCCGACCGGGAGCTGTTGGCGACGGCGCGCGAACTGCAGGACCGCGTCGGGTCCTTGTACGGGACCGTGCTGCGAGGCGGCGGTCCGCCGACAGCCGATCAGCGCAAGCAGATGGCGTACTTCCCCACCGTGCTGCGGACGCTCCAGGGGCGCCTCACGCGCTGAAGCGCGCCCGGGTCACGGTCAGTCCCCACCCGGCCGTGACCCGCAGCGATCGACCGTCAGCGGTCGGTCACGCCTCGAGGAAGGCGTAGCCCTTGGTGTCAGGCGTGACGTGGCCCCAGGCGCTGTGCGCATCGTGCTCGAACACCAGCAGCCAGTGCTCGGCCGCAGCATCGCGCAGCAACGCGCGCTTGCTTTCCAGCGTACGCAACGGTTCCACGTCGTAGCCCATGATCCAGGCCAGCGGCACGTGGTGCACCGTCGGCATCACATCACCGAGAAAGCAGGCGCGGTGGCCATCGCTCTCGAGGATGAGGCTCTGGTGATGTGGCACGTGCCCGGGCGTCTTGCGGGCCGTGATGCCGCGGATGATCTCGACGTCGCCGTCGACGAGGTGCACACGTCCGGCGTCATGCAACGGCACGAAGTTCGGGGCGAAGTAGCTCGCTGCCGTCCGCTCGTTCGTGTGCGTCGCGTACTCGTACTCGCCGGCCTGCATGATGTACGTCGCGTTGGGGAAGGTCGGGACCACGTCACCTGACGCCGACCGCCGCGTGTTGCCGCCCGCGTGGTCGAAGTGCAGGTGCGTGTTGATCACGATCGTCACGTCCTCGGGCGTGAACCCCGCAGCACGGATGCCCGCCTCGAGCGCCGTCTCGTCCACGCGCTGCTCCGGCACATCGGCCTGCAGCTCCATGCCGTAGATGTCCCTGAACTTCTGGTCCTCCTTGGTGCCCGCGCCGGTGTCGATCAGCACGAGGCCATCGGGATGTTCGATGAGCAGGCAGCGCATTCCCATCTGGATGCGGTTGCGCTCATCGGCTTCGATCTTGCGCGACCAGAGCACCTTCGGCACCACGCCGAACATGGCACCGCCATCCAGGCGTTGCCCTCCGGCCTGAATCGCATGCACCCGGAGACTGCCGAGTTGCCGGGTCTGAAGGAGCGGAGTCGGGAAGGTCATGGCGAGACGAGGCGAGGCGGGGGGAGTGGAAGCGGCAGGTCAGGCGCCGTCGGCGGCGTCACGCACGGGGTTCGGTCCAGCCGACTTGCGACGACGCGCCGTTTGGGACGCGCCAGCCCGCTGGAACGAGTCGAGCGCACCCCAGGTGGTGATGTCCCGCTCGGCTGCGTCGCGCAGCAAGGCCAGCAGGATCTTTGCGGTGGCGATCGCGTCACCGGCGGCGCGGTGACGGGCGTGCGGTGGGATCTCGACGGCGTAATGGTGTGCCACTGCATCGAGGTTTCGTCTCGGCAGTTGGGGCAGAATCTTGCGCGCGAGGCGCACGGTGCAGAGCGTGCTGCCATCCAGCGCCTGCCCGGTCCCGCGGTGCACCTCGTGCGACACGAAGCGCCAGTCGAACGATGCATTGTGTGCCACGAACACGTGGCCGTCCAGCCGCTGCGCGACGTCATGCGCAATCGTCCTGAAGACGGGCTTGTCGCGCACCATCTCGTGTGTGATCCGCGTGATCTGCGTAATCATCGGCGGGATCGGGCATTCGGGATTCACGAGCGTCTCGTACACATCCACGATGCGTCCCTCCTGCACGCGCACGATCGCGATTTCGGTGATCCGGTCGCCGTGGCCCGGTCGGCCGCCGGTCGTCTCGACGTCCACGACGGCGAACCGCATGGCGGAGAGCGGGAGCGCCGCTGCGGCCTCGCGCAACACGGTCGGGGAGAGTACGGCGCCCGACGACGCGAGCGGCGACGGTTCGCCGACAGAAGCCAGTACCGGCGGCAGTGCCTGCGTGAGATGCCAGCGTCCGTCCGGCCCTTGCCGCACGTCCGACCTCGAGCCGAGGATGGCCCGGGCGAGACTCTCCGCGAGTGCGCGGCGCACACCGATGGCCCGACACACCTGCGCGACGAGATCCGGCGAGCCGATCGGTCCGCGCGCCACGATCGCTACAGCCGCTTCCGTCAAGCTGGATTCTGCCGGTGTGAGGCGCGCGCCGAGAGAGGCGAGAAGCGAATCAGAATCCATCACGGAGGACAGGCATGGTCGTGCATCGAGGTCCGCCACCACCGCAGACGAGTTCACTCCCTTCAAACGTCAGCACCGCACGATCGGTCTCGCCGATCCGCACGTCGCCGCCCAGAAACGCCATCGACGGGATGATCCGGACCCCCGCCTGCTCGAGCGACCGCAACGTCGCCTCGGTGCGCGAACAGCTCGCGACGAGCCCCTGACGCAGTGCCACGACGTTGCACCCGCAGGCCCACTGCTCACCCTCCTGCATCACGCGCCGTGCACCGCCGCAGAAGATGGGCGTCATCGGCAGGCCACAGGCGCCCAGCGCCGCACACACATCCCCCTGCTCCTGCACCGTGTCACTGCCCTTGCGCCACAGCAGCACCGGCAACCGCTCCGTCCCGACGAAGTACGGGGGATACACGACACAGCGGTCGTGATCCACCTGAATGGATAGAGGTAGTCCTCCCGGTTGCTCCGCGTGACGGCGAGCAGGTCCGGTCCCGGCGTGTGGACGAGCACCGATCGGAGGGTCCCGATCTCGGAAGTGAGACTGACGTGCATCCGGACAAGCTATCGTCCAGCAGGGCGCCCGCGCTGTCTCATGACCTGACATGGCAACTATTCGACGGGTCTCGACTGGCCTTCCGGCGACTTTCTTGTGAAATTCTTCACAAGCATGTCGCGCATCCCAGCCCCCCACGTTCCAGAACGGCACATTGCCGACTCGACGGTTCGGCGCCTGTCGCTCTACCTGCGCGTCCTCGAAACGGCGGCACTCCGTGGGCAGCAGACGCTCTCGAGCGATGCGCTTGCCGAGGATGGCAGCACGACCTCCGCCCAGGTGCGGAAGGACCTCAGCTTCTTTGGCTCGTTTGGCAAGCGAGGACGAGGCTACGACGTTGGCGAACTCGTCGACCAACTGCAGGAAATTCTGGGCCTCGCCCGGGAGTGGAAGGTCTACATCGTCGGAGCCGGCAAGATCGGCGCGGCGCTCGTGAGCTATCACGGCTTCTCCCAGCGCGGTTTTCGGGTCGTCGGGATCTACGACATCGATCCGCAGCTCGTCGGCCGGATGATCGAAGGAGTCGGTGTCCGCAGCATGTCCCAGCTGGAGCACGACGCTGCCCGTGAGCTGCCCGACATTGCCGTGATCACGGTGCCGGGCGAGCATGCGCAGGCCGTGGCAGAACTGGTGGTGCACGCCGGGATCCGTGGCATCATGAACTTCGCTCCCGTGCCGCTGCACCTCCCGGCGTCGGTCACGGTGAAGTCGGTGAACATGGCCCTCGAGCTCGAGGGGCTTGCCTATGCGCTCGTTCACCGCGACCACGCCGACGGGCTGCGCTGACGCGTCAGCGCGTCTCGGCCGGAAGCGCGCGAAGCAGCGTCGCGAATTGTGCGGCGGACAGGGTCTCGGGGCGAGCCTCGGGATCCACGCCGGCTGCTGCGAGCGCCACATCAGCCGACTCGGCCGAGAGGCCGCGCACCGTGCGCACGACCCGGCGCAGTTGCTTGCGGCGGAGCCCGAAGGCGGCAATCACGAGGCGACGAAACGGGCCTTCCTCCGCGAGGCTGATGACCGGATCGGTGCGCGGCACGAGGTGCAGGATGGCAGAATCCACCGATGGCGGCGGATTGAACGCGGTCGGCTTCACGATGCCCCGCAGTGTGACGGTGGCCAGTGCCTGCAGGTTGACCGAGAGGGCGCCGTACTCCTTCGACCCCGGCGGCGCCACGGCGCGATCTGCCACCTCCCGCTGGACGAGGAACACCGCGCGTTCCGGCCGCGGGCGCGTCATGGCGTGGAAGATGATCGGCGTCGTGATGTAATACGGGACGTTCCCGGCGAGCAGGAACGGCCCCTTTGCGACGTCGCCCAGCGACAGCTCCAGCACGTCGGACTCGATCACCATCACGTGCGGACGGTCGGCGTACCTTGCGCGCAGGATGGGCACGAGCAGCTTGTCGACCTCGATCGTGATGAGGCGGCCGGCGCGGGCCGCAAGGCGATCGGTCAGCGCACCGCGGCCGGGGCCGATCTCGAGCACGGTGTCAGTGGGCCGGATCTCCAGCACGTCCGCGATGCGATCGAGCGTCCTCGTGTCGGTGAGAAAGTGCTGGCCGAGTCGCTTCCGGATCGGTGGCAGGCGGCGTTCATCCATCAGTCGGCCACCTGCAGCGCTGCAATCGCCGCCGCGTGCACGATCTCGGCCGACGTGCAGCCGCGCGACAGGTCGAGCGACGGCTTGCGGAGCCCCTGCACGACCGGTCCGATCGCGACGGCACCGCTCAGGTACTGCACGAGCTTGTACGCAATGTTGCCGGCATCGAGTGACGGGAAGACGAGGATGTTCGCTGCGCCCGCGACCACGCTGCCCGGCGCCTTGCGCGCCGCCACGATGCCGTCGAGCGCCGCGTCGGCCTGCAGTTCCCCGTCGATCCGGAGGTCGGGTCGTCGCGCGCCCGTCAGCGCCACGGCCTGTCGCACGCGGAGCACGGAGGCGGCTTCGGCACTGCCGCGGGTGCTGAAGCTGAGGAACGCGATGCGCGGCACATCACCCACGATGCGTTCGCGGTCGGTGGCCGCGGCGATCGCGATGTCGGAGAGCTGCTCGGCGGTAGGCTCGGGAATGACGCCGCAGTCACTGAACGTCAGCACCTCGTGCGGCCACGCCGGCCCGTGAGCCGGCTGCACCAGATAGAAGGCGCCCGAGACGCTGCGGCTCGCCCCGTCGGCACCGATCAGGCGCAACGCCCAGCGCAACACGTCGGCGGTCGTGTGTTCGGCGCCGGCGACGGCGGCATCGGCAGCCCCCGTCGCGACCAGCGCGTTCGCGAAGGCGAGCGGCGTCAGCGCCTGCAGTCGCGCTTCGGCCTCGTCGCGCGACCGCGAGCGTGCCCACGCCGCGAGGCATTCCTCCACCATCTCGCGATGGGCACTCTGCTCCGGCACGATCGCGACCGCGCCACGCGCATGCACGGCAGGCATGCAGGACCCGTCGGGCACGAGCACCAGCGCCTCGGCGATTCCGAGGGCGACGATCTCACCCACGGCATCGAGCGTGCGCGCGTCGGTGCCTTCGGCAAAGACGATGCGTGGCCGGCGCTCCGCCGCACGGCGATGCAACGCGGCGAGAAATCCGCTCACCGCTGCGCGTAACGGAACTTCGTCTGCAGTGCCGCGACGACCGTCGGGTGCGTGAGGTCGCTCACATCACCGCCGAATCGCGCGACTTCACGCACCATCGAGCTGGAGATGTAGGTCGTGTCGAGCGACGGCACCATGAACACCGTCTCGAGGTCTGCCGCGAGATGACGGTTCATGAGCGCCATCTGGAACTCGTACTCGAAGTCGCTCACGGCACGCAAGCCGCGGATCAGCATCGACGCGCCGACCTCGTGCGCCAGCGCCACCAGCAGCCCGTCGAACCCGCGCACCTCAATCCGCGGCTCGTCCTGCGTCGCCTCGAGAATGAAGCGTACCCGTTCCTCGGCGCTGAACAGGGACGTCTTCTTGGGGTTGGTGGCGACCGCGACGACGAGGGTGTCGACGAAGACGAGGCTGCGCAGCATCAGGTCGAGATGCCCGCGTGTGACGGGGTCGAAGCTGCCGGCGTAGAGCGCGATACGACTCATCGTGGTGATACCCTGCCTCGGAGTGATGTCAGTCGTGGGCGAAACCGATCAGCCGCGGAAAAAGCTAATGGCCGTCTGGCCGTAGCGACGGCGATCGCCGCCATCACCGACATCGGCCGCGGCCAGATGCTCCACGGCAAAGACCGTCGCGAACGGGATCGCGCGCCACGCCTCCACCAGTCCCGCCGCGACGTCGAGTGCGTACGGCGGATCGGCGAACCCCAGCGTGAAGGACTGGGCCGGGAGGGCACGCGCATACTGCATGGCGTCGGCGCGCTGCAGTGTGTAGGACGCCGGGTCGGCCCGCAGTGCCTGCAGGTTGGACGCGATCGTCGCCAGTGCCGACGGCGCCGAATCCACGAACGTCACGTGCGTCGCACCTCGGCTCAGCGCCTCGATGCCGAGGGCTCCCGAGCCGGCGCAGAGGTCCACCACGCGCGCCTGCGGCACCTCGAACTGCAGGATGCTGAACCACGCCTCACGCACGCGGTCGCCGGTGGGTCGCACGCCTCCGGCCGATGGCACGCTGATCTGCCGTCCGCGCCAGCTCCCGCCGATGATCCGCACCCGTCAGCGCCTCATGGCGTCGACGATGTTGAGCTGCAGCCGGTCCGCGCCACGATACTCATCGCGCTCGAGGCGGAATGCCAGATCGACCGGCAGCGCCGGATCGAGCAGGCGCGCACGGTCCCCCAGGCGCCAGCCGATCGCGGCGATACTCCCGCGTTCACTGCTGATCGTCGTCCGCACCCCGTCGGTGCTGCCGATCCGCCGTGGCGCCGACTCGATGCGGGCGTCGCGCAGCGCCATCATCGGTGTCGGATTGCCGAGGCCGAAGGGCTCGAAGTGACGAAGCAGCTTCTCGAGATCGTCGGTGAGATCGTCGGTCGTCAGCGCGATGTCGATGCGCTGCACCGGTACCAGATGGTCCGCCGTGAGCATCGCGCAGGCATGCGCATTGAAGGCCTCCTGCAGCCGCGGCACCTTTTCGACCTCCACCGTGAGTCCAGCCGCGGCGCGGTGCCCGCCGAAGCGGACCAGGTGTTCCCGGCAGGCCGTGAGGCCGGCGTGCAGGTCGAAGTCGGCGATGGAGCGGCCACTCCCCTTCCCGAGCCCGCCCTCGAGAGCGACCATCACCACCGGCCGGCACACCTGCTCGACGATGCGCGATGCGACGATGCCGATCACACCGGCGTGCCATCCCTCCTTCGCGAGCACGAGACCGTACTGCGCGTCGAGGTCGAGACCGTCCACGAGCCGCATCGCCTCGTCGAGCACGAGGCGATCCATCGCCTGGCGGCGTTCGTTGAGCTCCTCGAGCTCACGCGCGATCGCATTCGCCTCGCCCTGATCCTCGCTGAGCAGCAGCTCGACACCACGCAGCGCATGCCCCAGCCGACCCACGGCATTGAGCCGTGGTGCGAGAATGAATCCGACCCGCCCCGCCGTCATGGGCTTGCCATCGAGCTGTGCGGCGCGGATCAGTGCGCGCAGGCCGGGATTCGTGGTCTCGCTCATCAGCTTGAGACCGTAGCGCACGAAGACGCGATTCTCGCCGCGCAACGGCGCGAGGTCCGCGACGGTCGCGAGTGCCACGAGGTCGAGCATCCCATGCACGACGTTCTCGTTGCCGTCCATCGCCCGCGTCACGGCGAGCGCCAGCTTGTAGGCGATGCCGACGGCCGCGGCGTCCTTGTCGGTGGAGGGGCAGAGCGGCTGCTTCGGATTGAGGATCGCCGTACAGACGGGCAGCGGACCACCGGGGAGGTGATGATCGCTGACGATCACATCCACACCTGCCGCGCACAGCCGCGCGATGGCCGGCAGGGCGCTCGTGCCGCAGTCGGCGGTGAGCACGACGCGCGCACCACACACCGCGGCGGCGTCCACACCCGCATCCGTCAGGTCGTAGCCATCCTCGAGGCGACGCGGGATGAACGGCGTGACGCGCGCGCCGAGCGCCCGCAGTGCGCGGGTGAGGAGCGCGGTGCTGCACATGCCATCCACGTCGTAATCGCCGTGGACCATGATCATCTGTCCGCCCCGGATCGCCGCACTGAGCCGCTCGACGGCGATGTCCATGCCGCGCAGCTCGTACGGATCGCAGAGCTGGTCCATGCGCGGTCGCAGGAAGCGCTTGGCGTCATCGACGTCGGCGAAGCCACGCTGGGCGAGCAACCGGCAGAGCGCCGGCGGCAACTGCAGCGCATCGGTGAGGCGGTTGACGGTCGACGACTCGACCGCAGGCGGTGGCAGCCAGCGGGCCGGTGGACGAGGGCGTGGCGCAGAGAGCGTCATCCGGGCAAGCTACGTCCGCCGGACCGGGCGAACAATCGAAATGCTGCCTGGCAGCACATCTGTGCGCACTTCAGGTGCGGAAGCGTGCGGCCACCAGCCTGCGACGTTCGACACGCAGCGCTTCTCGTTCGATTTCCAGCTCGCGTCGCGCCTCGGGTTCGGCGTCGCTGATGACGCGGTCCAGGTCGCGCAGCGTGCGATCCAGCAGACGCACGCGGAACTGCCGGACCACACCTTCGAGCACCTGGGGTCCAGCACCGGGAGCCAGTTCCCAGGTGCGGCTCACCACCTCGACGAACGCCTCGACCGCGAACGGTGCGTCGTCCTTGAGCACAAGATCGATGGCTTCGAGCGGCTCGTCCGCGCCGCGGCTCAGCAGCGCCGCATAGATGGCCCGGAGTCGCACATCCTCGAAGAGGTCGGGCGCGACCTGCTCCGACGCGTCGCGCGTCCACCGGCGGTCCTGAATGAGCATGGCGACGAGTGACAGCTCCGGCCCAGCGGCGAGCCCGTTCTGCTCCGCGCGGGGACGCGACGCGTCCATCTTCCAGCCGGTCTCCTGCCGCTTCTTGGCCCAACGGCCACGCGGTGGCGCATCGAGCGGAGGGGGCTGCACCACGGGCACCTCGTACACCGGCGCCCGATCCGGTGGCGCATCATACAGATGCGGATCACCGGGCTCGTAGGTCGGTGCCGGTGCCGCCGATGCGGTCGGGCCCCTGCGACCCGCGTCACGTGGTGCCGGCGACGCGCCGCCGGTGCGCGGCCCGGACCGTCCGTGTTCGGGCTTCGCCATCTCGCGCTCGATCACCGCTGCGGGCACGTTCGCTGCCGCCGCCAGCCACGAGAGATAGAGCGCCCGCGTCGTGTCATCGGTCGTCGCGCGCAACGTCGGCACCGCCTTGTCGATGGCCGAGCGCGACTTGGTGAGGTCACGAAACCAGCCGCGCTGCTCGAGCAGCTGCAGCTGACGCTGGAAGATGTCGGTCGCGCCGTGCAGTGCGCGCTCGAGTCCCACGCGACCATGCGTCCTGACGAACGTGTCGGGATCATCACCGTCGGGCAGCGTCACCACCTGCACACTCGCCCCCTGTGACAACAGCGCCTTTCCCGCCTTGAAAGCGGCCGCCTGACCGGCCGCATCGCTGTCGTAGAGCAGGAAGACGTTTTTCGTGTACCGCACCAGCAGCTGCGACTGCCCTTCGGTGAGCGCCGTGCCCAGCCCCGCCACCACGTTCACTGCGCCGGCGAGGTGACAGCGGATCACGTCCATGTACCCTTCGACCACCAGCGCCCGCTCCTCCTTGCGCATCGCGTTCTTCGCCCAGTGCAGGCCGTAGAGCAATTGGCCCTTGCTGAAGATCGGCGAGTCGGATGAGTTGAGGTACTTCGGCTCGCCGGGTCCCATGATGCGCCCGCCGAATCCGACCACATGGCCCGCCGCATCACTGATCGGGAACATGACGCGGTTGCGGAACCGCGCCCGCACACTGCCGTGATCATCGCGGCGCACCAGCAGACCAGCCTCGAGCAGCTGCAGCTCGCTGTACCCGAGCGCCCCGAGCTTCGCGCGCAATGTGTCGGCGTCGGGCGGGGCGTAGCCGATGTCGAAACGGTCGCAGGCCTCGCGATCGAGCCCGCGCGAGGCGAGGTACCGTTGCGCCGCGCCGCCCGCGTCCGACCAGAGCGCATCACGAAACAACAGTACGGCCGCGCCGAGCAGTGACCACACCGGCTCGCGCGCATCCCGCAGCTCGTCGCGCGCGCCGCGGGTCTCCACGATCACGATGCCGGCGCGGTCCGCAGCGGCACGCACCGCCGTCGGCCAGTCCATGCCGCCATGCTTCTGCAGAAACGTGAACACGTCCCCGCTCTCACCACACTTGAAGCAGTGGTAGGCGTTGTTGCGCGTGGAGACGCTGAAGTTCGGGTTCTTGCCCCCATGAAAGGGACAGGGCCCGCGAAAGTCGGCGCCGACACGACGCAGCTTCACTACCTCACCGATGATCGCGACGAGGTCGGCCGATTCGCGGATACGCTCGATCGTCTCCTGTGGAATCATGGGCGTGTGCGCTGGCTCAGCGGAGTTCGGCGATGGTCACGCCGGCCCCGCCCTCGTTCCACAACCCCATGCGGTGCGACGACACCCGGGTCTCGGTGCGCAGCATCGAGGTGACCCGCTCGCGCAAGGCACCCGTGCCCTTGCCGTGGATGATGCGGAGTTCCTTGAGGTCGTTGCGCACCGCGGTATCGATCGCGCGCGACACGAAGTCGTCGATTTCGCTCACCCGCATGCCGCGCAGATCCACCTCGCCGGCACCCATCGGGGGACCGGTGTCATCATCGAGGTTGCTGATCGCCACCGTCACCACCGCCTTCTCCGGCTTGCGACCGGTCGGCGTGAGCGTGGCGATCGGAAACGTCATCTTCAGTGCACCGATGGCCACGGTGCCCAGCCCGTTCTTCACCTCGATCAGCGTGCCGATGCGGTTACCGAACGCACTCGCCTCGACCAGCTCGCCGACCTCCGGCAGCCGCTTCAGGTCACCGCGCCGCTTCGCAGCAATCTCCTCCTCCTTCCGGCGCTGCTCGTCGAGCAGCCGCTCGAGCGCCCTGCCCTGCCCCTGTGCCTCCTGCTCCACCACGCGACGCGCCGCCTTCGCCGCGCCCTCGATCTCCGATGCCCCCTTCGCCTTCAGCTCGGCGATGACCGTCTCGACCGTCTGCCGCGCCTCCAGCAGGTGCGTGCGTGCCGACTTGCGCGACTCGCGCTCGAGCTCGCGCTCCTTCTCCTTCAGCGTTCGCTCACGCGTCTCGAGGGCGCCGGTGCGCAACTCGGCATCGGTGACGAGCCGGCCGAGCTGCACTTCGCGCTGCGCGAGCAGTTCGTCGCGCGCCTCGAGATCGGCCAGCAGCCGGTGCACGTCGCGCTCCACCTGCGGCACACGCTGCTCGGCACGATCGATGATCTCGCCCGGGAGGTCGAGCCGTCGGGCAATACTCAGGCCGTACGAACGACCGGGGATGCCCTTCAGCAGTCGATAGGTCGGCGCCAGCTTCACCGCATCGAACTGCAGCGAGGCATTCACGACGCCGCGCACTTCGGCCGCGAGCTCCTTGAGCGCGCCCAGGTGCGTGGTGGCGACGGTGAGCGTGTTGCGATACGTCAGCGCCTCGAGGATGGCGCCGCCAAGTGCCGCCCCTTCCAGCGGATCGGTGCCGGAGCCCAGTTCGTCGATCAGCACCAGCGATCGATCGGTGGCACCGCGCAGGATCTCGCGCTGGTGCACGAGGTGCGCACTGAATGTCGACAGGTTTGCCTCGAGTGACTGCTCGTCACCGACATCGGCAAAAATGTCATCCAGGATCGGCAGGCGGCTCTCCCCGCCGACTGGCGCCGGGATGCCACTCTGCAGCATGGCGCAGAAAAGACCGAGCGCCTTGAGGAGCACCGTCTTGCCGCCGGTATTCGGTCCGGAGATCAGCAGTGTGCGTTCGTCAGGCAGCAGCACGAGATCGAACGGCACGACCGGCGTGTGCTTCGCCAGCAGCAGCGGATGTCGAGCGCCGAAGACCTGCAGCCCGTCGTGCGGCTCGCCCAGTTCGGCCGGCTCGCAGGAGAACTCGTTGGCGTAACGCGCGCGCGCGTAGAGCACGTCCAGCTCGATCAGCGCGGCAAAGGCTTCGAGCAGTGCCGGCTGCAGCGGACGCACGCCGTCACTCAGCTCGCGCAGGATCCGCTCGACCTCGCGCTGTTCCTCGGACTCGATCTCGCGGATCCGATTGCCGAACTCGACGGCCGCCGGTGGCTCGATGAACACCGTGGCGCCCGTGCCAGACGAGTCATGCACGATGCCGCCGATCGCGGCGCGGGCGTGCGACTTCACCGGGATCACGTAGCGACCGTTGCGCACGGTGACCGACATGTCGGTCACCTGATGATTGGGCTCGAGCGCGGCCATGAGCCGTTCCAGCAGCCGCACCAGTTCACCCTGCGCACCCATCAACTCGCGGCGCAGCCGACGCAACGTGGGCGAGGCGTCATCACGCACGCAACCATCACCATCGATGGCGCGGTCGATCGCCTCCTCGTCGCGCAGTGCGGCGATCAACCGTGCGGAGAACGGCAGCAGATAGGCCGTCGCCATGGCGGGTCGACGGGCGTCACGCAGCGCAGACTGGGTGCGACGGCTGGATCGCAGCAACGTGGCGATGCCGGTGAGCTGCGTCCCGTCGAGCGTCGCCCCCTCGAGGCGGAGCCGTGCGAGCGCCTGTCGCACGTCGGGGATCGGTTCCGGCGTCCAGCCGCCCTCGCCACCCAGCACCGCGCGCATCGCCTGCACCCGCGCCAGCTCGGCCGCCAACCAGTCACGGTCGGTGCGCGGTCGCAGCGCACGCACGGCAACCGCACCGAGCGAGGACGAGGCGCGATCCGCGACGACGTCGAGCACCCGCGGGAACTCGAGGACGGACAGGGCGTGGGAATTCACGGGAGAAAGATGCGGGGGAAACGGGTCGCGCGCGTGACCGGGATCACGCGTCGGTGAACGCCGGACCGCAGGCGCCGGGTGCCGACGCAAACCGGCCCGACAGCTCTCGGACTGGAGAGCGATCGGGCCGGCGCAACCGTGGGAAGCAGCAGACTTCAGACGAGCTTCGCCAGTTCCTCTCGAACGATCGCGTTGATCACACTGCCCTCGACCTGGCCCTTGAAGCGTGGCAGCACCCGGCCCATGACCTGACCCATGACGGTCACGCCACCGGCGATGACCTCCTGGATGGCGCTGCGAATCACTGCGGGATCGACCGCCGCCGGGAGATACCGCTCGAGGATCGCGATCTCGTCGCTTTCCTTCTGCGCCAGCTCCGGACGGTTGGCGGTCGTGTACTGCTCGACCGAGTCCCGCCGCTTCTTGATACCCTTCCGCAGGACCTCGATGACGTCTGCATCCTGCACGTCGCGCTTCTCTTCGTTCTCGATGACGCGAACGCGCTCCTTGACCTCAGCGATGATCGTGCTGAGGAGCAGCAACATCGGCTTGTCCTGAGCTTTCCGGGCGACCAGCAGGTCGCCGTTGAGCCGGGTGTGCGTCTCGCTCGCCACGCGTGGTCCTAGAACGACCGCGTGCGACGGTTCTTGCGGGTGGCCGCATTCATCTTGCGCTTGCGCTTCTCTGACGGCTTCTCATAGTGACGATGTTTGCGGAGATCCGACAGGATCCCTGCCTTCTCGCACTTCTTCTTGAAGCGCTTGAGCGCGCGCTCGAAGTTCTCGTCTTCGTGGATGACGACTTCTGCCAAAAGCTTCTTCCCCCCTTCGTGGCGTTGGTTGCGCCGGCTGGAGTTCTGTGAGTGAACCGAGGAACCTAGCCCGGCAACGCCCGCGGCGTCAATGACGTGGCCAGAGTCCGCCGGCGCGGGTCGATTGGACCAAGTCAGCCGGGCGGCCAGTGAAGGGCTCGGCCGGCGAGCAGATGGGCGTGGAGATGGTGGACGGTCTGGCCGCCATCGTCCCCCGTGTTCAGCACCACGCGGTACCCTGCCGCCTCCACACCGAGCGTTCTGGCGACCTCGGCCGCCAGAAGGAGGACGCGGCCGGCGACGAGCGGATCGGTGACCCCCGCCAGCGACGCAACGTGGACCTTCGGGATGACGAGCACATGCGTGGGCGCCTGCGGTGTGATATCCTGAAACGCAAGGCACTCATCCGTTTCCGCGATGATCCGGGCGGGGATTTCGCCGGCGATGATACGGCAGAACAGACAGCTCATGCGGACCTCAGTGGCGGGAAAGTGCGAGTCGTGCCCGGACGATCCCCAGCGCGACGATGGCGGCGGTCTCCATCCGCAAGATCCCGCCGGCGATGCTGACCCGTTGAAATCCGGCCGACAGGAGTCGGTCCGACTCGTCGGCTTCGAACCCGCCCTCCGGGCCGACGGCGATGGTGACAGGTGCAGACAGCGGCACCGCGCCGATCGGGTCACCGTCGGGATCCAGCAGCAGTCTGGTGCCCTCGGCCGGCAACGCCGCGATCGCACGTTCGGCATTGGACTCCGTGAAACGCTGCGGAAGCCAAGCCCCCTCGCTCTGGAGAAGGGCGCCGATCATGCGGGCCTCGACCTTCTGTGCGAACATCGGTCCCTCACCCCGCCCGGCCACGCTCCGCGACCGTCGCCAGAGCACGGGACGCCACGTGCTCACCCCCAGCTCGGTCGCCTTTTCGGCCAGCAGCAGCATGCGCTCCTTGTCGGCAACCGGCACGAGCAGGTGCACCATCGGCAACGGCGGGGGGCAGTGCGGCCGCTCGATCTCCAGTTCGAGATGCTTCCTGGCCATGCGCACCAGCGTGCCGCTCGCGGCGGTGCCGCCGCCGTCACGCACGGTCACGGGTGCACCAACGTCGAGCCGCCGGACGCGCGCGTGGTGCGCGGCATCCTCACCGAGGATCAGCGCACCCGGCGCGAGGAGTGGCTCGCCCGAGAAGAAGTGGGCTACGCCCGGACGAGTGTCGCGCTCCACCACTCCCCCTCGGCATCCTCCGCCGTCAGCCGCCACCCCGTCGCCTCGACATGACGCACCATCCCGTCGCGCTCCGTATTGAGGATGCCACTGATGATCACGTGCGCATCCGCCGTGATGCAGCGCGCCACGACGGGCAACATCTCGACATGCACGCTCGAAATGATGTTCGCGAGCACCAGTCGCACCGGCGCGAAGAAGGGCAGCAGGACCGCCGCATCGCCGCACAACAGGTGCACGACGTCACTCACGCCGTTGCGCTCGAGGTTCTCCTCGGCATTCGACATGGCATCGTCGTCGAGCTCGATGGCGACGACTTTCGATGCACCACCCTTGGCTGCGGCAATGGCGAGCACCGCACTGCCGGCACCAAGGTCGGCGACGAGATCGCCGATGCGCAGCACGTCCGGCAGCAGGCGGAGCACGCCGCGCGTGGTCGCATGTTCACCCGTGCCGAACGCCATGCCCGGCTCGACGATGATCGTGCGCGACACGTCGTACTGATCCGCGAGCCAAGGCGGCGTGATGACGAATCGCCCGAGGTCGTGCGCCTGTACCGTGCCGTGCAGCTCGGGCGCCGCGGTCGTGGCATCGAGCGGCGTCACGAGCAGCTGTGCGGCGGGATCGGCGCGCACGAGTTCCGCGCGGAGAAAACCCAGGTCGTGATCAACTGGCACGTGCGTCACGAAGCTCGGCCCATCCTCCATCAGTCCTTCCGCGCCTCCGGAGAACAACGCCGCAGCAACCGCATCCCGCACGCCGTCATGCGACGGCGTGACCCGCAGCGTCTGCCATGCGGGCGAGGTCATGCGCCCAGCGCTTCCTTCATGCGTGACCAGAAGCTCTTGTTTCGCTCGGCAGGCGCGCTGCCCTGCACCTCGGCCAGCTGCTTCAGCAGACGACGTTCGTCGTCGCCGATATGCTCCGGCGTCCAGACTTGCACGCGCACGTGCATGTCGCCGGTCCCGCTCGCGTTGACGCGCGGCAGCCCCTTGCCCCGGAGGTGAAAGAGGTGACCGCTCTGCGTCCCGGCGGGCACCTTGATCCTGAATTCCGTGCCCGTGACGCCGGCGACGGTGATGTCGCTGCCGAGGGCCAGCTGTGGGAACGTGACGAGGACTTCGGTGAAGATGTCCTCCTCATCACGCTCGAAGCGGGGGTTGTCCTCCACCTCGAAGACGACGAGCACGTCGCCCTTGCCACCACCGCGTGAGCCGACGTTTCCGACCCCTCGCAGCGTCATGTACTGCCCCGTGGCCACACCGCCGGGAATGCGCACGTTGATCGTGCGATCGACACGCACCCGTCCGTCGCCCTTGCACTTGCGGCAGGGTGACGCGACGACCGTCCCATCGCCCTGGCAGGTGGGACAGGCCGCGACACTGACGAACTGCCCGAAGAACGACCGCTGCGCGCGACGCACTTCGCCCGTGCCGCCACAGGTGGCGCAGCGCTGCGGGGTCGAACCCGCCTCTGCTCCCGTGCCGGTGCAGGTGTCACAGGTATCGAGCACCTTGATCGTCAGTGACTTGTCGATGCCGGTGGCGACTTCGGCGAGGGTCAGCGGCACGGCGACCTTCGTATCGCCACCCTGACGCGCACCACCGGCGCCGCCGCGGCCGCCGAACATGTCGCTCGAGCCAAAACCGAAGTCGCGCATGAAGATGTTCAGCGCTTCGGTCAGGTCGACGTGCTGATAGCCACCGCCGCCACCGCCGCGCAATCCGGCTTCACCGTAGCGATCGTACGTCGCCCGCTTCTGGGGATCGCGCAAGACGTCGTAGGCCTCGGTGATGTCCTTGAACTTCTCCTCGGCTTCCTTCGCCCCTCCGTTCTTGTCGGGGTGGTACTGCATGGCGAGGCGGCGATACGCCTTCTTCAGTTCGTCCTCGGTCGCCGTCTTGTCGACACCCAGGGTCGCGTAGTATTCAGCCATCGGTCACGTCACGGGAGAGAACGGCCGCCACCAGGGAACGGTGCGCCGCAGAAACCCCCGGCGTGAACAGCCGGGGGCGACTGGCAAAGATCGTCGGTCCGGGAGGACACCGCCACCCGGCCGGGCGGCGGGGGGCCGGCTCAGGGCGTCAGATTTAGTCCTCAGAGCAGGTCGGAGACGAGGCGCGACGCGTGACCCACGAGCGAAATGACCTTCCGGTAGGGCATCCGGGTGGGTCCGATGACGCCGATGACCCCGCTCAGCGAACCGAAACGGTACTCCGCGGTGACGATCGTGAAGCGATCGAGTCGAGGGTCACCGTGTTCGTTCCCGATCGTGATCGTGATGCCCGGCTGGGGGGAGCGACGGCGCAGTACGTCAGCGATCTGTGCCGGTGTCTCCGTGAACGCGAGAAGCTGGCGCATGCTCTCGCCAGTGGCGAACTCCGGGTGTTCGGCCAACAGTGACGGCTGGCCCAGCACGACTGCGGCGTCGTCGGGCAGGGTGGCCGACGCGAAATACTGCTCCCCCTCCTCGACGAAGATGTTGAGGAGTTCGGCCGCGTGTCCGGCGGCCTGGGCATCCCGGAGCCGGATCGCCAACGAGGTGCGGATCTCGCGCAAGGTCAGGCCCGCGAGGCGTTCGTTGAGCACGAGGCCGACGGCACCGATGGCCTCATCGGCGATCTCGATCGGCAACTCGATGTAGATGGAGCGCGCGACGCCCCGTTCGAGGGCGAGCACCATCAGCAGGCGATCGCTGGTGAGTCGCACGAGCTCGACCCTCTGCAGAATGGCGGCGTCGAAGTGCGGGCCGAGTGCGACACCGAGTTCCTGGGTGAGCACGCCAAGCGACTGCGCGGCGCGGCGCAGGATCGATTCGATGGCGGCGCTGGCGCCGTTCATCTCTTCGCCGAGCACTGCCTCTTCCGGCGTCACCGCGATGGGGACGCGGAGCAGCGAGTCGACGTAGGCGCGGTACGCGAGATCGGTGGGGACGCGTCCGGACGACGTGTGCGGATGGAAGAGAAATCCCTTTTCTTCCAGGTCGCTCATGGTGTTCCGGATCGTGGCCGGCGAGACGCCGAGGCCAAAGCGTCGCGAGATGGTGCGCGAGGCGGCGGGTTCCGCGGTCTCCACGTAACTCTGGATGACCGCTTCGAGCACCTGACGCTCGCGATCCGTGAGTTCGGGCTGCATTGGCATACAGAACAGCTAGCTACTGGAGGGCTGGAACGGGAGTGAGGGCGGCCGCCAGCGCATCGAGGCGAAGCCAGCCGAGCGGGGTCAGACGGAGGATATCGTCGTCGAGCGTTGCCCATCCGGCGCTGACCCAAGGGGCAACGAGCGCCTGTTCGGACGTGTCGACGTGGAGCCCGCCGATGGTTCGAAGTCCGAGATAGACGGCCTCGAGGCGCCGTTCGACGCGTCCGAGGAGTTCGGTGCCGCCGACAGGGTCGACGCCTCGCACGGCCGCGTCTCGCCAGGCCGCGTAGGCGCTGATGTTCCACCGGCGTGAGTCGCCATCGTACCCGTGCGCGGATGGTCCGAGCCCAAGGTAGGCGGCACCGCTCCAGTAGCTACCGTTGTGTCGCGACTCGTGTCCCGGCCGGCCGAAGTTGGAGACTTCGTAGTGCTGGAGACCGGCGCTGGCGGCGAGGTGATGCGCGCGGAGAAACTCGCGTTCATATGTGGTCTCGTCGGCCGGCAGCACCTCGCCCCGGTCAGCCCACCGGCCAAGTGGCGTGCCCTGCTCCACCGTGAGTCCATACAGCGACAGGTGCGGCGGCGCCTTGCCGAGGGCGAGGGCGAGGTCGCGTTCCCAGTCGCGTTCCAGCGTGGCTGGGAGCGCGAAAATGAGGTCGAAGCTCCAGCTGTCGAATGGCGTGTCACGGATGACATCCACGGCGCGGTGCACCTGTTCGACCGAGTGGGTGCGGTGCATCCAGGCGAGTACCCCGGCATCGAACGATTGGGCCCCGAGCGACACGCGCGTGATGCCGGCGTCGTGCCAATCCCGGGTGGCGGCGGGTGACACGTCGTCCGGGTTGGCTTCGAGCGTCACTTCGGCGTCGACGGACCAGCTGGCGAACTCGCGGACGAGGTCGAGCAGAGCGCGGACCCCATCCGGCCCGAGGTGCGAGGGGGTGCCGCCGCCGAGGTAGAGCGTGTCGAGGTGCGGTGGCGCCATGCCTGCGGCGCGCCGCACGGCAAGCTCTGCCCGCAACGCCGCGAGAAATTCGCTCACGGGCACATCTGGGCGGACGGCGATCGAGAAGTCGCAATAGCTGCAGCGTCGCGCGCAGAACGGCACGTGAACGTAGAGGTGGCGCACGGCGTCGGTCATGCGCGCTGGAGTGCGCCGTCTCGTGTGGCGCGGACGAGACCTTTCAGTTCGAGCGTCGTGACGGCGGCGAGACAGGCGTCGGCGGCCCAGCCGGAGCGATCGACGACGGTGTCGAGCTCGAGTGGCGCAGTGCCGAGGACGTCCCAGATCGCGCGCTCGGCGTCGGTGAGCGAGGTCGGTGGTGTGGCGTGTGGCGGGTCGGCGCGGGCAATGCGGAGGAGTGCGAGCGCATCGTCGGACGACGCGATGACGTGCGCACCGTCT
>Ga0105045_10000601_pt1 | contig 27120 bp, 25 predicted proteins | sample MAT02_FD_78089 | JGI IMG/M metagenome (GOLD analysis project Ga0105045, IMG submission 78089) | Freshwater microbial communities from Lake Fryxell liftoff mats and glacier meltwater in Antarctica - MAT-02 (megahit assembly) | ecosystem: Environmental > Aquatic > Freshwater > Ice > Liftoff... | reverse complement strand
TGAAGGGCTATGTCTTTTCCTTCTATATGCGGAGCAACCACTTGAAAACCAGCAAATTGCAGGGGTTTTTGGTGCTGCACCAGCCATCGAAGGAGGGAGTCTAGTTGATTTTCGGTTTCTGCGGCCAATAGGTTTGTTTCCGCCTGCAAGCCCATTTGAACCAACTGGGCTACCTTGGCTTGTTCGGCTGGGTAATCCCTGCACACTAGGCGGACTGTAATTTCGTCCACTTCGCCCTCGGGCACTTCTAAGGCCGTCACGCGGTCTCGCAGTTCCCCCAAGGCAAAAGTGGCTCCATCGTACTCAAATTGGGGCTTAATCCACCAGCGTTTGTCCAGTATATTTTCGATGATTTCGAGGCGGGTTCCCAGCAAGGTTTCAGCCCGTACAACTTGAAATCCTTCGGCGTTCACCTGGCTGCGCCGCACGCTTTTGGCGATAAATTGCCGAAAATAAGTCCGCGCCTTATCCGGCGGAATCAATACGGTGTCTTTTTGCTGAAACGGTTTGACCATGTTCCCGTTGATTCCTGGCACCCGGTACAATACATAATCCACCACAATCCAAGCCGGGTCGGTATTCGTCAATGGGATGACCGAGTGCTCATGGATGCGCCACTTTTCGGTCTCTGTACACAGTTGTAATTGATATTCAATACTGGATCTGTCCGTTTTTTTAAAAAAAAGGTGGGGCATTAGGGGCATTTCGGCGCATTGAAGCAATACGTCTTTGGCCAAGGTTTTGCGCTGCGCGTCGAGGGTGAGGGAGCGTTTGTTTTCAACAATTTCTTGTAAAAAAAGGTCTAATTTGCTAAAAATGAAGCGCTCCACCACTGGTTTTGCGTCTTTATCGGCCAAAATTTGCGCCAGCGTAGGCCAAGTTTTGGCTTTGGGTGGCTTGTATTTGGCTTCCAAGGATTTAGGCAAGAGCAATTCAATAATTTCTAACAATCGAGTGTCCGATTCGCTCAATTCCAAGCCATAAGACCCCACGGTGGCTGGGGTGGCTTTTTGTGCAATGTGCGCTGGTTGGCCATCTTTGCTGACCTGTACTACATAGGCAGAAGGCAGAAAAATGCCTGCTTGGAAGGGGGATAGATTATAAACAATTTGAAAAGTCATGCGGCAAAGATATACGCGCCCGTAGCATCACTTCGCCTATCTTATATTCGTCCACCACCCCTTCGGTCTCAATCCCTGAGGCCATATCCACGCCGATGCAGTGGGTGTACCCTTTTATCGCCTCCAAATTCCCTGCATTCATGCCGCCCGCCAACAAAAAAGGGTACGGAAAATCAGGCGGAATGGTCGTTTGAATGCGGATTCCACTACCGGGCATTGCTCCGTCTAGGATAAAAGCGTCCACGTCGGCAGCAAAGGGTGCGATGGATTTGGAAAAAGTGTCTGCAAATGGGTTTTCGCCCACTGTAACGGCCAATAGCACGCGTTTTTGACTACTACGTAGCCATTCCGGCGTACAGTCGTCGGCATAGTACTGAATTATTTTGAAGGGATATTTCGCCAGTACATCGGCTACTTCTTGGGGCGTATTTTGATAAAAAACCGCCACAGCGTGCTGATAATCAGCGGGTTGCAAAGCGCTTAGCAGGGCATTATCGGCTCGACGTTTGCTCCGGGGAGAAAAATTAATGCCCCAAAAATCGGGGGCTTGCGCACCCATTTTTCGCAAAGCCATCAAATCCGGTACGCGGCGAATACCACAGGCTTTGCACAAATAGCGGCCTTTTGCCGCAAAAAAATCCGACAGATCAAGCGAATCGGTATTGGTCTGCATCAATCCGGTGCCGATTAAGAAACCATCCGCCTGCTTCACCATTTGAAAATGTCGGGCATCCAAAACCCCTGATTCTGCTATGACAAACCGCCCGCCCGCCTGTGGCAACAAGGTGTTTACCCGATTCAAGGCCGTTCTAAAAGTTTTTAAATCCCGATTATTGACCCCCAAAACAGGGAAGTCGAGGTGTTGAATAGCGGCCAACTCGGCAGCATCGTGGACTTCTACCAGCACACCCATGCCCAGAGATTCGGCGGTTTTTCGCAAAAAATCGAGCCTTTCGGGCGATAAAATGGCCGCAATTAGTAAAATAAGGTCGGCACCGCAAGCATGTGCCTGTACCACTTGCAAGGGGTCGAGGATAAAATCTTTTTGCAAGAGCAGGGGCCGTTCGGCGGGCAAAAACGCCTGATCCAATGTTTGGCGGGCCGTTTGTAAATCGGCCAAACTGCCGCCAAAAAACGGCCCATCGGTCAGTACCGAGATAGCACTCGCGCCTGCTCGAACGTAAGCGCGCAACTGCGTGGGAAGATCTATATTTTCTTGAATCCAGCCCTCGGAAGGACTTTTTCGTTTAAATTCCGTGATAAAAAAAGGCTTGCCAGCGGCTCGTTTTTCGGCTAATCTTTGATAAAATAAGGGCGGAGTCGTTTTTTGCGCATCGGAGAGCACTGAACTTGGGCGCTGCATCTCCTCTAAGGCTGCAATTTCGGCTTGTTTGGAGGCCACAATTTGGGCTAAAATATTCACAGCGTTTCCGCTCTGCTGGACACAACAGATTGATACCGAAGCACAACAGATTGCATAGTACCGGCTTGTATGCGCGCCACCATTTGCTGATAGGCTTCTGGTAGCGGTATGTTGGCCACAAATTTGGTGTAGATAAATGCCGCATTGGCTGCCACTAACTGGTAATGTGCTGAGTTCGTTTTACCGGCCATCATTTCCTGCGCAATGCGCTGACATTCATTCGGGTTAGGGGCACTAAAAGCCGAAAAAGGCTGCGGTTCAAGGCCAAAATCGCTGGGATTAAGCCAATATTCTTGTTTTTGACCTGCTTTATATTCCAGTACACGGGTAGGGCCACTGAGGGAAATTTCGTCTAATCCCTCTTCGCCTCGCACTACGATGAGGTGTTCTTTCCCCATGCTAATGCCGGTTTCAAAAATTACATCCATCAGGTCAGCAAAGGCCGTACCTATAAACTGGCGTTTGGGCTGATAAGGATTAACCAAAGGGCCGAGGGCGTTGAACACGGTGGGTACGCCCATTTTAGCCCTTGTGGGAGCAAAATATTTAAAAACGGGATGGACGTCTGGGGCAAAAACAAAGGCCAAACGACAGGCTTGTAAGGTATTGGCGGCCTGAATGGGGTCAAAATGAGCCGGCACGCCCAGACTTTCCAACAAATTAAAACTACCAAAACGCCCAGCGGCGGCTCGATTTCCGTGTTTGGCAATGGGTAACCCTGCGTCGGCCAGCAACAGACTTGCCAATGTGGAGGTATTGATGCGGGGCAGGCCCGAACCACCCGTGCCACAAATATCCACCAGTTCGGACGCGATGTCGGCAGGGGGCAAAACCGCCGAAAAGGCCTGAAATTCTCTTAAAACAGTGATAAAATGCGCTAATTCGGGTGCATTGCGTAGTCGGTGGCTCAGCGATACTAGGAGAATTTGCTTTTGGTCATCCGATAATTGACCCTCCAAAAGAGCGCGTATAAAGGCTCGTAGGGCCTCGGAGGGAATGGCAGCACCTGTTTGTAGTCGGTTAGACAACTCGTAAAAAATGCGATTTCCGGAAGCCATGCGCCCTTCTACTACATTTTTCAGCATGCGCATGCCGGTTTTATTTTTCATGGAGAGCACCGATTCTGGGTGGAATTGTATGCCTTCGATGGGCAATTGCCTGTGGCGAACGGCCATGATAACCCCATCTGCTGATCGGGCGGTGACTTCCAATTCGGCGGGAATAAAATCGCCCGCCCACGAGTGGTATCTGGCTACAGAGCAGCCTGGTTCGAGACCTGTAAAAACACCTCGACCGTCGTGCTCAATGGTGGCGGATTTGCCGTGAACGGGGGCGACATTGGCTAAGGTGCCGCCAAAAAACTCGATTAAGGCTTGATGTCCCAAACACACGCCTAAAATGGGCTTTTCTTGATAAAAATGGGCAATAATCTCCATCATATTGCCTGCGTTTCGCGGTAGAGAAGGGCCTGGCGATAGCACTAGCAGATCGAAAGGCACTTTTTCCAGTACTTTGGCAGAGACTGTATTTCGATATACTTGAACGGTACAGCCTAGTTGTTTGAAAAAATCAACTAAATTGTAGGTAAAAGAATCAAAATTATCGAGCATTAAAACAGTGGGCATGGCGAAATTCAAAAATACAGCGTTCAAGATATTATTTGCAATGCCGTATCAGTACAGCGATGCAAAGGTTTTAAAAATTATCTGGAATGTACAAGGCTTGGCGTTAATTAGTCTAAAAAAATAAAAAAGCCCCGACACATTTGCCGAGGCCACTAACCAAATCAAACTTTCTGTTTTTTACATTCGGAGGAAAAAGCCCTGCGGGAGGCTTTGCCCGAGTATAGCATTGATAAAGATCGTTCACCTGTTCAAGGGACGCATCTAAAACCAAAAGCGTTGCATTGGACGGCCCCAACAACCGTCGTTTATCGCCCAACAGTACCAAATTCAAGAAGAACGTATGGAACGCATGTGGTATCGGATTCGCTTTCCGAACCATACGGCCAAATATTGGCATCATTATTGGCAAAGTGCCTTCAGAACTTGCGTTCAGTTTGCGCGGGTTTTGAGTCAAACACTATATTTTCACATTTAATCACTGTATCCATGCTTATTATTGGGGTTACTGCGGGCTTATTTATCCTGGGAAGCGGGCTTCTCACGCTGATAGAGTTGCTTGCCAGCCGCAACACGGTACGCCGACGCTTTTAGACCATCTTTGGAAGTCCAAAAATGTTCTAAACAAGGTTCCTAAAACGCGAAAAAGCCAGCCGATGTCTCCGTAAAAAGGGGCGTCGGTTTTTTTTGAAAAGGAGGGCGCAAAAATCTGGTGGAATATTTTCCATTTTCGTGCTTGAACTTTTTTTACCTTTGCGTCCTCTTTGGAAAAAACCAAAGATTTTTTTACATAAATTTCTGATTTTCAAACAATTAAAGTAAAATGGCTTTAATCGGGACTATTCGAAAAAACGGATGGATACTCATCGGTACGATGATATTAGCCTTGGGTGGCTTTATTTTGATGGACGTGGTGTCTAACACTCAGCGTTATTCTGCCTCCGACATCAATTCACTGGGCAAGGTGGGTGATATTGAAATCAAACGCAGTGAGTTTGAGACGTACGAAAAATTAGTGTATTCTGAGCAACAACGTAACAACACTTATCAGATACGCAGCCAATCTTGGAACTACTTTGTAGAGAAGGCCGTGGTGGATAAAGTAGCCGATGACATGGGCATTGGTGTTTGCAAAGAAGAGTTGCTCGACCTACAATTCGGTCTTAACTTGAGTCCAATCATGTTAGAGCGTTTCAAAAACGAGGCTGGTCAACCTGACCGTGCCAAATTGGCGAACATCAAAAATGCCATTGATCAAGGCCAGTTTACAGATCCTCAAGGCCGTGCCTATTGGTCGGTGCAAGAAAAGGAGATTGCAAAATCTCGCTTACAGGAAAAGATCATTACGTTGATGAGCAAAGGCATGTACACGCCTACTTGGCAGGCCGAAGCCGCTTTCCGAGAGAATAACGAGCGCCGTGATTTTGTTGCTGTTCGTATTCTTTACGATAAGGTAAAAGACGAAGAAGCACCTGTAACAGACAGTGATTACAAGGACTTTTTGTCAAAGAACCCGCGTTTGTATGATCAAGAGGAGGAATCTCGGGTCATTTCATTTGCCACCTTCGACGTTATTCCTTCACAAGCCGACACGATGACCGCTCTAGATGGGGCCATTAAAATGGTGGAAGGACTTCTGAATGCTAAAAACGATTCGCTCCACGCGATTGCCAATGGCGGTGCTTATAATGGTTTATACGTACCCAAAGACAAATTCCCCGCAGCGTTTGCTGACTCTGTGATGCAAAAGCCGGTTGGCTCCATTGTAGGTCCTTTGCTTGACGACGGGCAATTCACGATCATCAAAATTGTGGATCGTAAAACCTTGCCAGACTCTGTAAAGGCTCGCCACATCTTGTTGCGCGACGCCACTCCTGAGAACGCTACGCATGCGGATAGTTTGATTGCCTTGATTAAATCTGGCAAACAACGCTTCGACACCCTGGCCGTTCAATTCAGCCAAGACCCAGGTTCTGCTCGTTTGGGTGGCGATTTGGGCTGGTTTGCTAATGGTATGATGGTCGTTGAATTCAACAACCTCTGCTTTTTGAATGGCGAACAAGGTAAAATCTACAAAATAGCCACCCAGTTTGGCTGGCACATTGTAGAAATTACGGGTAAAAAATTCATTACCAACGAATCTTCTGTTAAAGTGGCCGTATTGGGTCGTCGGCTAGAGCCTAGCAAAACTACCCAACAAAATATGAAGGACAAGGCCGTTGCCTTGATTCAACAAGCCAAAACTGTCGGAGAACTAGAAGGTTTAGCCACCCAACAACGGGCTAAATTTCAGGCTTCTGAAACAGTTAAGGCCAATGACTTTACCATCGCGTCACTGGGTGCTGGTGATGATGTGCGTCAACTAATGCGCTGGGTATTTGAAGAAAATACCAAAGCGGGTAGCGTCGGCAAAGAGGTCTTTTCTTTCGGTGACCCAAAAGGTGGCTATTTCGACAGCAAATATGTCGTAGTAGCCGTGAATAGTATAATTCCACAAGGGAAAGCAACCGTCGCTACATTGAAGGCTATTCCTGAAGCCGATGGTACGGTTAAAAACCTGAAAAAAGGTGCTTACATTCTTGAAAAAAGTCAGCAAAACCTGGGTGATTTGAGCGCCATGGCCACTCAATGGAACGGCCGAATAGATACGCTTCGCAACGCTAACTTCTTGCAAACCAATAATGAACCGCGTGTAGCTGGAGTACTTTTCTCCCCTACCTTGGAAACTGGTACTGTTAGCCAACCCATCATCGGCAACTACGGTGTAGTGTTACTGCGTCCTACTTCCGACGTCCGGAAGGAAGCTATGCCAGCCGACATGACCATGTTCCGCCGCCAGTTATCTTCGCAAGCCTCCACGGCTCTTCGTACAAGCCTAATGAAGTCCTTACAAATGCAATACAAGGTAACCGACAATCGAAGTCGTTTCTGGTAGGCTGGCTCTACCCAAAGATATGGCAAGCGTCTTTCCGAGTATTTTCGGAACGACGCTTGCCTTTTTTAGTAGCTTAGATTATCGTACTTTTGCCACCTTGTTCCTTGTTTTGTTCACGCATTACTGCTAACGTATGATTCGCTCTCTGCTCAAAATTGCCGTACTACTCATCGCTTGTGTCTTGGTGTACAATTATTTTTTGGGCACCAATGAGGAGCAAGAAAACTCCCGAAAAGTATTTGGGCAAATTCGAGGCGTCGTCACCTCCGTTGGTCATTTGGTGCGCTCGGAAAAAGATAAATTTGACGCCGGCAAATATGACGCTGCCTTAGACAAACTAGGCGGCGTTTATAAAGCCATCCGAACCCAAGCGCGTCATGTGGACGAGAAGGTAATCCACCGACTGGATGAACTAGAAGGGCGAAAATCCGAACTAGAGCAAGAACTCAGCGAAATTGAGCAAGAGGACCAGAAAACAGCCGCTGCCCCGCCTACCAAGAAAAAAGACCCCAGTGCGCTGGCCAAAGCCGCCGAGCAAATCAAACGAAAGCAGCAACTATTTCGGGAATTAGAGGGTTTGGTGCGCGATTCGGATGCACTGCTTGAGGAGGCTGGAAAGCAACAGTAAGGGCATCTTTTTGGCCTGATTTTTAACTGCTCGCACAGCAGTTTCGTGCCGTTTTCAACCCATTTTATCTAACCTAATTGCGTACTTACAACCTAAATGGTCGTGGCACGTTTATTGTCCGGTTTACAACGATTGACATAATTCAATGATAGAAATATTTGGCAGCGACTGGGAAAACTCGCTCATCATCGTACTGAATCTGATCCTGATTGAAAGTTTACTTTCTGTGGATAACGCGGCGGTTATTGCCACCATGGTTTTGGATTTACCCCCCGAAAAGCGCAAACTCGCCCTTCGTTACGGCATTATGGGGGCTTATGTTTTTAGGGGAATTTGCCTCATTTTTGCTTCTTGGTTAATCAAGATTTGGTGGCTAAAGCCCATTGGCGGCCTCTACCTCCTCTATTTGTCGGTAGATTATTTTCGGCGTAAATCTACGCCCCAAACCGATGACGATTTGCTGAACAAGCAAAGTTCGTGGTATTACCGCGCCACTACGGGCCTTTTTGGCACTTTTTGGGCCACGGTTATTGCCGTAGAAGTGGTGGATTTAGCATTTTCGCTCGACAATGTTTTTGCAGCCGTTGCCTTTACCGACAATATTTACCTCATTTGTACGGGTGTTTTCATCGGAATATTAGCTATGAGATTTGTAGCACAATGGTTTGTGAAGCTGCTAGAGCGATATCCTTTTTTGGAAACCAGTGCCTTTTTGGTTATTGGCGTATTGGGTCTAAAACTCAGTTTTTCAGCCGTAAGTCATTTTTTCAAAGATCAAGCTTGGGCGCAAGTAGCCGAAAGTGAGTTGGTCGATTTAATGGTCAGTATTATTACGGCTGGATTCTTTTTTGTCCCCATTTTGACTGCCCGTTTTTTGGGATGGCCCAAAGCCAACACGAAGTAGTCGAAATATTATGAGCCCGTTTGCCGTTGTAAAACGAGTGATAATCAATTGACTAAATTCCAATTCCCGTGCAAAAAATCATTTTCCCACTCTTGCTCGGTGCCTCGATTGCCATGGGTGCCATCTGGGCACTTGGCAAGCCACAATACGCTGCCGCTGCACTCAGCCCAGTCTACCCCACTCCCCCCAAAAAAGTAAAAAGCATTTTCCCGGTAGATTATTTTGCTCCGCCGGTTTCGGGCGGTATCTTTTTAACGGGCACATGTGGCGAATTGCGCCCCAATCACTTTCATGCAGGGCTAGATATTGATGGGGTGGTGGGGAACCCCGTCTATGCCGCAGCAGATGGTTACGTCGAAATTATCCGAATACAAGCCGGTGGCTATGGCAATGTATTGTACCTCCGCCATCCCAATGGCTACCAAACCTTGTACGCCCACTTAGATCGCTTTTCGCCTGATATTCAGGCATTTGTAAAAAATGCTCAATACGAAAAAGAGCGGTTTGAGGTAGAGTTAAAGCCCTCCTCCAACCTATTTCCCGTAAGAAAAGGCCAGCAGATAGCCAATTTAGGCAATACTGGAAGCTCGGGCGGTCCCCACTTACATTTTGAAATCAGAAGTCCTGAAGGCAAAGCCCTGAACCCCTTACTTTGTGGCATTCCGGTGCAAGACAACCTGGCGCCCGAGCTGCGTGAAATGAAGGTTTACTTTTTAAATGGACGCAGAGAAGTGTTAGGGAGCAAGTCACTTTCGCTTCAAAAAGATAAAAAAGGCAACATAGGCCTACAAGGCGACACCATTCGATTTGGCGGCAGCAGAATCGGATTCGGCGTCAAATCCTACGATAAAAGCAACGCCCGAAATAATCAAAATGGCATTTTTTCACTCACCATGTGGGTGAATGATTCGCTTTCCTTTCGCTGGACCGCCGATGAGTTTGATTTTGACGATTCTCGTTATTTGAATGCCCACATTGACTACTCCGCACGACAACGGTATGGATCTTGGTTTCATCGGTGTTTTGTATTGCCGGGCGATTTTTTGGGCAATTACACCCGTACTCCGAGTATGGGAGCCATCATACTTGACCCTAAAAAGCCAGCGAAAATAACCATTCACATCAGCGACGCGTTCAAAAACACGCAAAAACTGGAGTTTTGGGCCCTTCAAGATGTATTTGCAATGGAGACTTTTACCAGCGCGCCATATCAATTTTGGATGCCGTTTGATGCTGAAAACCATGTAGATATGGCCGATTTCTCTGCTGCTTTACCCAAAGGTGCCTTGTACGAGAGTTTGGCGCTTTCGTATGCATCTGAACTGGAAGAGGGTGCAGGTATTTTTTCACGAATGCACCATTTTCACGATGAAAAAACGCCTATTCATCGGTATTTTGATGTAAAAGTAAAGCCTACGCAATTGCCAACCGCGCTTCAATCCAAGGCAGTGGTGGCTATTTGCAATGCTGGCCGACCAGATAATTGCGGCGCACAGTGGGACGGAGAATGGTTGCTGGGCAGGAGTCGTTCATTTGGCGATTATTGCGTGATGGTGGATACTTTGGCTCCCCGCATTACTGCAGCGGTTTTCTCGGCAGATATGCGTCGAAAATCAAGCCTTTCATTTCGTTTGAGTGATAATTTTGCCACCACCGGCTTGGCAAAAGATATTCAATACAGCGGCACCATTGATGGGCAATGGGTTTTGTTTGAATATGATAAAAAACGCGGTCGGATTACTTATACTTTTGATGAAAAAGTAGGAAAAGGAGCCCATACAGTGCGTATTTCGGCCATTGATGACCGCGGTAATGAAGGTGTTTTTGAAGGGAAATTTACCCGATAAACCATTAAAAAGCAGTAAGAAGCCCGAAATATGGCGACGGGCATCGAGTATTTTCCCCGCAAACGTTTCAAACACCGCAAATTCGCACTACATTTGCGCCCGAAATTCAGGACAATATTCTGAATTAGAAAACGCGCCTTTTTCTAGCAATTGAATTGTTTGGTGCACTCTTTTTCTCAATTTACACACTCATTATTTTACAAAGATAACATGGCAACGACGACCGATATCCGTAACGGCCTGTGCATTGAGCACAACAATGATATTGTTAAAATCATTGATTTCTCTAAGTTCCAAGTGGGCCGCGGCAGTGGTAAAGTATGGACTAAAATGAAAAGTACCACGACTGGACGAGTAGTGGAACACACTTTCAATAGTGGTGCAACCATCAACGAAGTGCGCGTAGAACGCCGCAAATTCCAGTATCTCTACCCTGAAGAAGGCGCGTACGCCCTGATGAATCAGGAAACCTACGACCAAATTTCTATTCCAGAAGAAATGGTGGACAATGGTAAATTCCTAAAAGAAGGCGACGTGGTAGATGTTCTTTACCATGGCACGAAGGAAACGATTTTATCGGTGGAATTGCCCCAGTCTGTTATACTCAAAATCACGTACTGCGAGCCAGGGCTTCGCGGCGACACCGCGACGAACACCCTTAAGCCGGCTACCGTTGAAACAGGCGCCGAAGTACGGGTTCCGCTGTTTTGCGACCAAGGTGATTTGATTAAAATTGACACCACTACAGGTGCTTACATGGAGCGTGTGAAGAAATAAATCTGAATTATAAGACATATTCTGGGGTTTTGGCTACGGCCAAAACCCCATTTTTTTTGCCCACTTACTTCCCCCCCGAAACGACCCGCAATTCTTTTAAATCAAACAGTTCCTCGCCCGCACGCGTGCGCACACGCAAGAGGCCGCGCTCCGTAATACCTTCAATTATGCCTTGAAAGAGCGTGTCGTCGGTTATTTTGACGAATGTGCTAAGTTCGCCGCGCCGCCATAAAAGGTCTTCATAAGCGGCCTTAATCGCCGCCAAACGGCCCGCTTTCAACTGTAAATAACGCCGTTCGATGCCTTCGTACAGACAATCGGCTACATCATCAAGACTCAGTGGGTGGCCGAGTATCTCGGCTAAGGAAGTTGCATTGGGTAAATCAGGGGAAAAGGCTATTTGGTTGACATTTAAGCCAATACCCACTACCGAAGATTGAATAGAATTACCGGATAAGGAATTTTGAATTAAAAGGCCTGCTGTTTTTTGATTTTCTATATACAGGTCATTGGGCCATTTGATGGCGCAGGTACTTACAGGCTCCTTAGACTTCCGATATACACCCAAAACCGTCATGATGGCCTCCCGAACACCCAAAGCGACCGCCATACTTAGGTAAAATTGTGCTTTGGCTTCTAGCCAAGTTGGGTACAGTAAAATGCTTACTAGGAGGTTGTCGCCGGCTTGGCTATGCCATTTACTGCCAAATTGCCCACGTCCGGCTGTCTGATTGGCAGCCCGAACGACCGTTCCTTCAGGCGGCCTAGTTTTTGCTATACCGTTGTTACGAGTGGAATCGGCTAAAAATTCCAGTACCCAATCGTTGGTAGAAGTTAGTTCGTCGAAGTGGTGGTAAACCTTTCCTATGAAGAGCGTGTTTGACATGCTGATTCAAAAAATGAGAAGGGCACAATAACGGCCTTTTCTGCTACCTTTGAACTTTATTTTTGTGGTTGAAAGTTTATTTGTTGTGTCGTACGCCTTTGAATTTTAAAAAAACTGATTATTTGTTTTTTTAAATTTTTCGGCACTTTTCAACACCCTAAACGCTTAACCCATCACATTAAAACTTTTCTCTTGATAAGCATTCCCAACAAGCGCTCAACTAAGCCGCGACTAAAAGACCTAAATCACCTCATAGTTGCAGGTATTCAGGACAAAAAAGGCAAAAAAATTGTCCAATTAGACTTACGGAAACTGGGCGACGCCCCTGCTGATTTTTTTATCATCTGCGAGGGAGACTCGAACACCCACGTGAAGGCTATCACCGATAGCATTCATAAAAGAGTAAAAGACGAGATGCACACCTATCCAAACCACACAGAGGGTTCTAGCGACTCGAAGTGGGTATTGTTAGATTATTTCAATACAGTTGTGCATGTTTTTTACCCAGAGACCCGCGAATTTTACGAACTCGAACACCTTTGGAGCGACGCAGACGTGACCGAGTTTGGTGAAGTATAATTTTTGCTTGGATTTACCAACCGGCACCCATTCCCAACCCATTTTTGAGCAAAATATATTTTGCTGCCAACATAATTGCGCCATAAAATGCGCAATTCACCATCATGGAAGACAATAAGAAAAAAAACGATTCATCCGACCCACGTCGCCCCGAAGAAAACGGCGAACAGGGCGGTATGCCACGCTTCAACTTTATGTGGATATTCATCCTCATTGGGTTGGGTTTGCTGGCACTTCAATTCACCAAATTTTCTGGGAAGCCGGAAAATGCCAGTTGGACCGACATTGAAAAGTGGGCCAAAAAAGGCCATATTGAGCGTTTCATCGTCGTAAACCCCAAAGAAGCCTACGTCTATATCAAAAAGGATTCACTGGCAATAGAAGAGCATGAAACCAATGTTAAGGTGCCCAAAAAGTCGCTTTTTAACAGCGATCAGCCGCATTATGTCATGAATATTGGCAGTATTGAGGTGGCTTCTTCTAAATTTGATAAAATCAACGAGCAAATCATCAAGGAGAAAAAGCAGCAGCCCGTTGAGATGATTATTGAAGATCGCATCAATTGGAGTGCTGTGCTGGTTAATTTCGGCTTGCCTATTTTGATTTTCATCGGTCTGTGGCTTTTCATCCTCCGCCGCATGGGTGGCGGAGCCGGTGGCCCGGGCGGACAACTTTTCAACATCGGAAAATCCAAAGCCACGCTATTTGACACCAATTCTAAGGTAAATATCACTTTTGCCGATGTAGCCGGGCTAGACGAAGCCAAAGACGAGGTGATGGAAGTGGTTGATTTTTTGAAAAACCCTAAAAAATATACGGTTTTAGGGGGTAAAATCCCCAAAGGCGTGCTGTTGGTAGGCCCTCCGGGCACTGGCAAAACACTGTTGGCTAAGGCCGTTGCTGGAGAAGCCAATGCTCCGTTTTTCTCAATATCGGGTTCCGATTTTGTTGAAATGTTTGTGGGTGTAGGGGCTAGCCGAGTACGCGACTTATTCCGGCAGGCGCGCGAAAAGGCTCCTTGTATTATCTTCATTGATGAAATTGACGCCATCGGTCGCGCTCGCGGTCGTGGGGCCGTACAAGGTGGAAACGACGAACGGGAAAACACCCTCAACCAATTGTTGGTAGAAATGGATGGATTCCCTACGGATAAAGGCGTTATCCTGATGGCTGCGACCAACCGTCCCGACATTCTAGACCAAGCCTTGATGCGTCCGGGTCGTTTTGACCGCCAAATTGGCATAGGCAGACCAGATCTGAAAGGTCGTGCTCAGATTTTTGAGGTACACATGAAAACCATCAAAGTATCGCCAGAAGTAACGGCGTCCACTTTGTCGGAAATGACACCCGGATTTGTAGGGGCTGATATTGCCAACGTGTGCAACGAAGCAGCGCTTATTGCGGCTCGCCGCGAGAAAACAGCCGTTGATTTGGACGATTTCAACTACGCCCTCGACAAGGTGATTGGCGGTTTGGAGAAAAAGAATAAAATCATCAGTCCAGAAGAAAAGCAGATTATTGCGTACCACGAAGCGGGCCACGCAATTTGTGGCTGGTTTTTGGAATATGCCCACCCACTGGTGAAGGTTACGATTGTACCACGCGGTTTAGCGGCTCTGGGTTATGCCCAATATTTACCTAAAGAACAATACATTACACGTAAAGAAAAACTTCTAGACGATATGTGTATGACTTTGGGAGGTCGCGCAGCCGAATCGGTGGTGTTTGATAAAATCAGCACCGGTGCTCAAAGTGACTTGGAGCATGTCACTCGTTTGTCGTACGATATGATTGTAAATTACGGATTGAGCGAAAAAGTGGGTAATGTGTCTTATTATTCCATGCTCAATGACAGTTTTGCCCGTCCGTTCTCCGAGCAAACGGCTTACATTATTGACACCGAGGTAAAAGACATGATTGATACCGAGTACCAGCGTGCGAAGAAACTCTTGAAAGACAAGCGCAAAGAGTTGGATGCGCTGGCCAAAGCCTTGTTGGAGAAAGAGGTGCTGCACCGCGCTGATTTGGAAAAAATCATTGGTAAGCGCCCCTTCGTAGATTCTACACCTGGCGAGAGCGGACATGTGCCAGAAGTGGGCATTCCAGCCTCCGACGATGAGGTGTAATTGATTAATTCTCCGTTATTTATAAAAAAAGAGCCACCTCATTTGAGGCGGCTCTTTTTGGTTGATAATACCCCTTTTCCGCCTATACTACTGAGAACCGCTCCGCCTCCAAAACATACTCGGGCACGGCAAGGCCGGGCCGCCCGGAATCGTCTGTCTGGGGCTGCCTTCTGTGCGTGTTTTTTTTGCTTTCATGATGTGGATGTTGTGCGAAGATTGGAAAATGGCTATTTTTTTGTATTTATTTGACCATCAATAAATTATGTCTGTTTATTTAAGGCCGATGGGCTAAAACCATCCGTTCTGCCCCCATCAAATCCTTTCGCAATTCCACGGGCGAAAAGCCTTTTTGGCTCAGCAGACTCGCCACTTCTGGCGCGTTAAACTCATTACATTCAAAGAATAAACACCCGCCCTCGCTGAGTCGTTCCAAGGAAAAATCAGCAATGGCTCGGTAAAATACCAATGGGTCCGCATCCTCCACAAACAAAGCCAGCCCCGGTTCATACGCTTGCACGTGCTCCGGCACCAAATGGCTTTCCCGATATGGAATATAGGGTGGATTGCTTACGATGACCTCAAAACTTGGGAAAGCAGCCCATTGTGACGCATCTAAGATATCGCCCGCCCAAAAAGTAGCCAATTGGCGGGTAGTTTTCAAGATCAAATCTGCATTTTCTTTGGCCACCGCCAAAGCCGCTTCACTTTTTTCTATGCCATATAGTTGTAAGCCGGGAAATTTTTTCAAGATTGAAATACCGATACAACCGCTTCCTAAACCAATATCGAGCAGATTGGGGGCCTGTGAAAAATGCGCTGATTTCAAATATTGAATCACCCAGTCCACCAACTCCTCCGTCTCTTGTCGGGGAATTAAAACCGCAGGGTTCACTTTGAATTTAAGACCAAAAAAGTCTGCAAAACCCAACACATATTGCAGGGGTTCGCCCGCCACTAAGCGCTTCGAGATGGCCTCAAATTGAGCCTCCTCAAATGCTCGCCCGTTGTCAAAGGCATCTTCAAAAACAATCTTAACGATGGATTTTGCCTCTCCCAGGCCGTATCGTTCTTGAAGTTTTTCCGTTAATACCAACCGGGCTTCGGCGTGGGTCATTTGCAGAAAAATTAAAATTCTAGGGTAAAAATAGTCCCTTGAGGCTCATTATCGGTAATTTGTACCGTACCTCCATGCGCTTTTAATACTTGCCGAACGATGTACAGCCCCAATCCAGTACCGGTGCTTTGTCGGGTCTCTTCATGGCCCATACGGTAAAATTTTTCAAAAACGGATTGCTTCTCCGCATCGGGTATGCCTTGTCCGTGGTCCGCTACCTGAAATCGAAACCGCTGTCCTACTACTCGAGCCGAAAGGGTTACAGGCGATGATTCCGGGGAATATTTCAACGCGTTTTCGAGCAAATTTTGTACCACTGCCGACAAACCCAAGGAGTCGGCAAATACGGGTGGCAAGTCGGCGGGTATATCTAAGCGAAAATTAGCCTCTGGGAATCGGAAGTGCAAACTATCTATGGCTTCTCGGGCAATTTGTAGAAAGTCGAGATACTCCTGAGAAGGCCGCCAATTATCCTCTAAACGCGCTGCCAGTAACAGACTTTCTACCAAACTATACAAACGGCCTGTGTCTTTTAATCCGTTGGATAACAAGGGGCTGCGCTGTTCTTTGGTTAAATCTCGTTTCAAAAGGGTCTCCAAAACCAACTGAATGGACGCAATGGGAGATTTGAGTTCGTGTGTGATGCTCAGCATAAAATTGCGCCGCTGTCGAGCCAAACTCACCTCGCGGCTCGCACTCCGCCGAATGACCCACAAGCCCCAAATTAGGCAAGCCGTAAAAAAAATACCTTCCGCAATGACCATTCTCCGACCACTCAGCCAGTTTTTTTCGGCCTTTTCATACGCTTCAGCAGGCCGTTTTTCTGTATTGGGATATTGTAAAGCAATAATTTGCTGTTCTTTTTGAAAGACTCGGTCATTTTGCCGCCACAAATGAAAAGACCACCAGCCAAAGGCTAAAATCATGTAGACGATGACAAAATGTGAGCGTTTGGTAATGGATAGTTTTTTCATAGTATTGCGTTACCATTCTTGGCTCATGGGGTGGAGCATGAGTTCGTCAATCAGGACATGTGAGGGAGCGTGTAGGATATAGGAAACTGCCGCCGCGATATCATCTGGGTGTAAATATTGGGCTTGTTTGGGCTCTCCTTGATCCAATCCATGGAAATGGGTATCCACCAACCCAGGGTAAACTGTACTTACTTTGATACCGAGCGGGTGTACCTCTCGCCGGAGGCTTTCAAAAAAGGCGTGTTGGGCGTATTTGCTGGCTGTGTAGAGACTTCCCATTGCGAAGGTACGCTTCGAGACATCGGAGGCGATGCCGACAATGTGACCCTGACCGGCTGCTTTCATGTGGGTCAACACTGCTTTTGTGAGCAAAAAGGAGCCTTTTACATTGACATCCATTACACGAGCCCAGTCTTCGTGTGTTAGGGCTTCTGCCAGTTTGAAAATGCCCATTCCAGCGTTGTTGATCAGACAATCTATTTTATTAAAATCCTTTATCACTTCGGCAACTGCTTGGTTCACCTGCGTTTCATCGGTTATATCGCAGACTAAACCTAGGGCTTTTCCGCCTGATTCGTCAATTTCGTGCTCTAGTTCACCTATTTCTTCTGCATTTCGGGCTAATACCACTACAAAATGGCCTTCATGCGCTAAACGCACCGCTATGGCTCGACCGATTCCTCTGGAGGCACCGGATATTAGGGTGATTTTTTTTGTCATGCTTTTTTATTTTTTCTACAAATTATAGGGGAAGGGTTTACTACATAAGAAACATAGGGCACATAGTTTTTGAGGGATTTACCCACAACAAAAGGCATTGTGTTTGCAGATGCCTAAAACAAGCCGTGCAATTCTGCTTGAACCATCTCTAGCACTTTGGCAGCGTGTTCTTTATTGCTGGAAAAGTCTAGGTTATCTACATTGATTACCAGCAACCTACCTTCTCTATAGCCATTTATCCAGTTGTCGTAGCGGTCATTGAGGCGTTTTAGGTAGTCAATACTGATGCTGCCTTCGTAGTCGCGGCCGCGCAACTGGATATGCTCCACCAAGGTCGGAATGCTGCCTTTTAGGTATATGAGCAAATCAGGTGCTTTCACCTGCGAAACGATGGACTGAAATAAGGTCATGTAATTTTCAAAATCACGCCGCTCCATAAGGCCCATATCGGCCAAATTGGGCGCAAAAATGAACGCATCTTCATAAATCGTACGGTCTTGAATCACCGTGCGATTTCCTTGCAGAATCCGCAGAACTTGCTGATAACGGCTGGATAAGAAAAACACCTGCAAGTTGAAAGACCACCGCTTCATGTCGAGGTAAAAATCCGACAAGTAGGGGTTGTTTTCGGTATTTTCGTAGTGTACATCCCATCCAAAATGCTTGGCCAGCATTTCGGTGAGGGTTGTTTTCCCTGCGCCGATATTGCCTGCAATAGCAATGTACTTAACCGTTTTTTTCTCAGAAGGCAATGAAGAAGCCATTTTTGGTGCTTGAGTAGTGAGTGTTTCAGCCCCTGATTAGCGAGGCGCAGGAGCGAAGGTAGGAAACCCTTAAAACCTATTTGCTCCTGTATGCAAATTCTGGGTTTTCTGGGCCATTCTTCGCAAGGAGGTGGGGGTGTCTGGTGTACACAAATCTGCTATCAAAACCCAAGAAAAACCCTTGGTTTCCAACGTGTTATGTAGTATCGGGGTGTCTTTTTCAATCGAAAATAAGAACCGTAAATCAAAATGAAAATGTGCTGGCTCCGTACCTTTAGCCGGTATTTCGTGTACATCTACATCAAAAATATCCTCCGAAATCCAGTTCAAATCCGGTATGCCACATTCTTCGCGGGCTTCTCTTTGGGCGGTTTCAGCCATAGAGGCGTCGGTGGAATCCACATGCCATCCCGGCTGTAGCCAGCAGTTGAGTTTGCGATGATGCAACAACAAAACCCATTGAGCATCCGGTGTAATCATCCAAGCAGAGCCCGTAAGGTGCCCTTCCAAGGTGCTTTTTTGCCAAAAATTGGGTTGATTTTGCAAAAATTCAGCAACGCTGGATACAAAATCGCGCTCTTCCAGCCAATCCGTCGTGTATGACCGTAACAAAGGAAGTGGATTTTGCATGCTTATTCGGTTCTAGAAGAAGCCACTTCTTTCAGTATTTTTTGAAAAACCTTTCTTAAACGCTCCTCTTTTTCCTTTTCCAATATTTCACCAGCCCGTCGAATGCCCCCACCATAGTACCGAAATAGCCAAGGTGTAACCGTCGCCGCAGCATCCACAAAGCTGTAGGATACCCCTGTCGAAACAAACCAGTAGGCCAATAAGGAATTAAGCAGCAAGGAGTTAAGGCCATTTTTGAAATCACCAGCATAAAACTGTCCAGCGCCGGGCAAAAACGTGCTCAGTAATCGGGCAGTTTTAGGACTTTTTTTAGCCACTTTTTTAGCCTCTCGAATCAAACGCTCGAGCGCCTTGCGACCTTGGGGGTTATTTGCGTCCATCAATGGCCGCAAATCTTGTTGGGCCAAGTCAAATTCTTGAATACCAAAATGGGCCGCCCCGAGATACAATTGCCGCCTGGCATACCAAGGTTCGGGCAAATTATTGGGCAAAGAAAACAATTCGAGTAGGGCTTTTTGGTACTGATTTTGGAGCATCAATAGGGCCGTCTTACTGAACAGCGCCTCGTAGCGCAAACTATCTGAATCGGCACTTTGATACAATAAGTCGCAGAAAAAGGCTGCTTTTTCGTAGTTCCCGAGGCTTACATGCAGCACCGCCAACTGACGCTGACACTCTTCCCGATGTCGCTCGCCGCCAAAATAAAGCACCCGCTGATACGTCTTCATGGCGAGTTGCAAGTGGCCTGCCTCTACTTGCTCGCGCGCAAAAAACAGACTTTCGTCCACCGTTTGAGCCGAAACCTTTGGCAGCGCAAAGACACTAATCCAACACAGGAAAAATAAGAGCCTCTGTATCATTTTGCAAACGATTAATTTTCTTTTGATTTTGACGGCGGGCTGCTTTGTGCGCTCCGTATATATTGCCGGAATAAAAGCCCAGCGCAAATCCACCATGAATCCAGCCCCAGAAGGTATCTAAGCCTTCTCGATCGAAACGGCGGACGGCTTGCCAAGTATTGACCCCGACAAAAAGCAGGCTAATAATGCCGTCTTTCCACTCGCCCGAATACACTTTGCCGAGGCCCGGTACGGGTATTGAAAGGGCGGTAGCCACCCAGGGTTTTTTCATTTTCATGCGCTCGCCGCGCTTTATGAGGCGTTCTATTTCGGCTTTTCGGGGTAATTTATCTTCTGCCGGAATGGCCGACAATTGCCGATTCGCCGCCTTCCATTCTTGACCTAACATATTGGCATACAACACAGTACGCCGGGCAAAGGGAGGCGCAAACACTGTACTATCCGCTACCAAATCGCGGGCCATCTTGGGGTACCCGCCCCGAAGCAAGAGTTTGGAATATTCGGTGTACAAGATGGGCGTTTTCGGCCGAGCTTGGAGTTGCCATTTGGCCCACTGCTCTAGGCCCCGCGCAGGGGTGCTGCCTTTTCGGTAAGATTTCAGCAAATCGGCACGCAGGGTGTCATTGTCGGGTCGAAGGAAAATCAATCGCTCATACTCCTCGGCGGCTAAGTCGAATTGTTGCGATTGAAGCAAATATCGGGCGTAGGCTTTGGAGTGTCTAAAGTCGTAAATATCCTGCGCCAGCACCGATTGCTCGCTCAAAACACCCGTTAGTAAAAAGAAATAAAGGAGTAGTCGTTTTTGCATCATCCAGTTTTTACCACGAAACGGGGTCTTTTAAAATTCGTCGGTCGAGGTCAATTTCATATTGTCGAGGACTAAACCCATTACAGCGGGTCAGTCGGTCGCAGGTGCAAATAAGGCCCCGTACGACCCCCAATTTTTTGACGGCCTCCAGGCCATATTCTGAGCAAGAAGGATGAAAACTACAGCGTTGATTGTCTTGAGAGGAGAAAAAGGATTTATACACCAAAAACAAGCCCGAAAAAACAGTCTGCAATTCGTTTGAATTTTCTTTGCTGAGGGCAAACTGCATTCCTAAACGCGGCTTGGTTTTGTTGGAAAATGCCTGATTAAGCACCGAAATATCGCCTAAAAGGCTTGGTTTTGGGGTGTTTTGGGGCATTTGCCCCCATACCTTACTGACCATCAGGAGTAGGAAAATTGTACAAATCTTCTTCATCGGATTGGTTGATTATGATGTTTTTCAGGGTCATTAAACGAATAAATTCGCCCGTTTCCCGATAAAAAATCTGATAAATTTTGCCCGGAACAGGCAAGCCATTTTGTACCGTATATTCCTTGAAGTAGAATTTCGATACTAGTTTTTCTTCTTTGTCGTAAAAGGCCGCAGCCACAATCCGCTTGTTTTCTAGCGACATGGTAACGGGTCCCAGGTATTCTTTAAACTGAGTAGGCGGCAACCATTTTGACAGCACCGTATTACCGTCTTGCTGCACCTCGCCGGGGGTGTAACCCACTTTGGCCAATCCAAAATCATTTAATTGCTGACTCAAAATCATGTTAAAAATAGAAAACTCACCCACCGGCGGCACGGTTTGCTGCGAAACCAAGGAATCTGCCTTCATTCGAAACATAAAGGTGTCGCGCACGAGCCATTGTTCGGGTTCAGGAAAACGGATATCGTACACCGTTTTGTGCAAATTTTTGTCGTACCGAATGGTGCCCGTTATCAAACGTCCTTGGTCTTGTCCGGCTTCTTTTTCTTTGATGGAGAAGTCAGATTTGAACCGAAAAAACTCGGATTGAGCCGACACCGAGGCAGTCGAAATTAGCATCAAAATTGGAATAGCAAGCCCGAAAACCCGATTTCGGGTGTTTTTCAGTGGGTGCAATGCTAAAAATAGTGGGTAGGTGCGCATTGTTTGGGAAAGGTATTTGGGGGGTTAGCGGAGCGTTTGTAAGCTCAGAAAATATTATGGAACTCATTTGGCTTTACTCTAATAGGCTTCAAGCAGCAAAGTGCAAACCCAAACACGCTCTTATTAATTGCTGTAAATGAGGGTGATAGCCGCTAGAAAGCAACCTAACAGCAAGCAACTTGCAATACATCCTGAAATGGATAGAGATGTTTGTTTTTTGCGGGCACCGGAGTCGTCAATTAACAAACTAACGATTAAAACCCCTACAAAAGAGCAGCAAAAGCCCCAAATAAACCCTGGAACGTCGAGGTATCGTTGGTTGGGATTTTCAGGATCAAAAAGAATACTCTCAGTTGAGTAAGAGGCGAACAAGGACTCGACAAGCGGGTGGTTTTGTTGTTTCAACTGGGCGTGCGTAAGATTAGAGATGCTTACATGCTGTTCTAACTGCGTCAACGGCTCTAAGGCGCAGTCCCAAGAACTGATGTCGTCCTGAAATAAGTCGGGGGGCAGTGTTTGGCTGGCAGCCTGTGCCACTCCTATAAAAGCGAGGTTAACCCAAAGCAACAAAAAAAGGATCTTTTTCATACGAAAGGGAAAAGAAGTTACGTATTTTATATGGTGTGCTTACAGGAAAACGAGTTGCCTCGGCCAAGCGGAGCAACTCGTTTTTTTGAAAGAAAGGTTTGTGTTCGTCAGGATAGTATTAACCGCCTGCTGCAAACCAAGCACCGCTGGCAAACAATCCAAACCACAAAACGATCCAAAGCACCGACCAAATAGCGCAGCCGATGATGGCTTTTTTACCTTCGGTTTTACGAGCGTCTCCCTCTACGGCTACATAAACCAAGATGACGCCCAAAATGCCGAGGCAAAAGCCCCACCAGAAGCCCGGAATACCGAGCAAGCGTCCGCCGTCAGGAGAAGCAGAGCCCAACAAAGAAGACGCGATGTCGTTGTCGGCGGTAACGCTGTTCAAAAGCGGGTTTTGCGCGGTGGATAGGTCGGTATAAGTAGCATTCTGGTCGTTTACTACCTGCTCCAATGCTGACATACCCGCGAATTCATTGTCTAAACGGGACAAATCGTCCTGAAATGGGTTGGCAGGCGTGCTGGCGGGCGACGAGGCCCAAAGTGCACTGCTTACCAGGGCAAAAAAGACCAAAGTGAAAAATTTCTTCATGGACTTTAGTTTTTGTTAAAAGTGAAAGTTATTAAAGTGTCCGCAAAAGTAAAGGTACTGATTGAAAAACAAAGCAAGCGGGGATTTTTTATGTTTCGATTAACGGTTGCCCTCAAGTTAGGCGGATTGAAGCCGGCAGTTGAAGGACAAAAATCCATCCTATTTTTACGCTGTTTGAAGACCTGTAAATAAATTGCCCTGACGAAGAACTTGATTGAAATCTAAGCCCCCACTGGGCATCAAAAAGACCACAACCAAAACGAAGTACTAAGTGCAAACAAGACTAGATATAAAAGTACAATTACGGCAGGTAAAATAAGACAGCCGATGACTGCTTTTTTACCTTCTTCTTTACCAAGATCTCCGTCTAGGGCCACGTAAACTAAAATAACGCCCAATAAACTAAAGCAACAGCCCCACCAAAAGCCAGAAATGCCCAGCAAGCGTTCGCTGCTTGGAGCCGCAGAACTTACCAAAGAAGAGGCGATGTCATTATCGGCAATTACGCTGTTTAACAGCGCATTTTGCTCCGCAGCCAACGTGATGTAGGTCGCATTCCGTTCATTTACCAACTGCTCCAATGCAGACATTCCAGCAAATTCATGATCTAAACAGGACAAATCGTCCTGAAATGGGTTGGCTGGAATGTTGGCGGGCGAGGAGGCCCAAACAGGGCTGCCAACCAAAGCGAAAAAGACCCAAATGAAAATTTCTTTCATGGAAAATAGGTTAAGGTTCAAAATGAAAAATCATTGAAATTACGTGTCCGCAAAAGTAAAGTTATAGTTGGAAAAACAAAGCAAGCGAGGATTTTTTATGTTCCGTTTAACGGTTGTCACCCTTCGTTGGGCGGGTCGAAGGCGTCAAACATCTATCCTTTTTTATTCCTCGCAGGGTTCTCCCGTATTTAGCATCGGTAAAACAAACAAATAACCTTTCTTTGCGAGAAGATATTTTTTGTTCAACCAACACATACAAACATGGCCAACTCAAGAGCATCCTGGATTGGAATCGCAGCACTAGCAGGAGTTGCGGCTTTTTTCGTCGTAAAGTCTTTTTTTCCTCAATTTATTGAGCAACTAGCCGCTGGGATTATCGCTTTTTTCGTTTTTTTTGTCGGGCTGATTTTTAGGAAGAAAAAAGCCTGATGCAAGAATTTCGGAAGGCGGTGCTGGTTTCTGGCCGTTGAACGCTGGTATGCCCAATATTGGGTTCTCTGAACAATAGACAAAGAATATTATGCTGATTTCTATCAAATCTCTGAACAAAACCTACCTCATGGGTGCTGAAATTGTAGAAGCGCTCAAAGACGTAACCTTGAACATTGAAAAAAACGAATACGTAGCACTCATGGGGCCATCAGGCAGCGGAAAATCGACCCTGATGAACCTGGTAGGCTGTCTTGACTCCCCCACTAGAGGGGAATATTGGCTCAACGGCACCGAAGTAAGTACTATGGACGACGGCGAACTGGCTGCTGTGCGCAACAAAGAAATCGGCTTTGTTTTCCAGACCTTCAACTTAATGCCGCGCCTAAGCGCCCTCGAAAATGTGGCTCTCCCGCTCGTGTACGCCGGTGTGGGTAAAGAGGAACGCCTCGCCAAAGCCCGAAAAACCCTCGAAGCCGTTGGTTTGGGCGATCGGGTAATGCACAAACCCAACGAACTATCGGGTGGACAACGCCAACGCGTAGCCATAGCACGAGCAATGGTGAACGACCCCGCTATTATTCTGGCCGATGAGCCAACAGGTAACTTAGATTCCAAAACGAGTTATGAAATCATGGGTTTATTTGAGCAAATTCACCAAGCGGGTAATACCATTATTTTGGTGACGCACGAACAGGATATTGCCATGCATGCCCACCGGATTGTTCGGCTTAGAGATGGTTTAATTGAAAGCGACACCCTTAATGAAAATATCGTGAGCGTGTCGAATACCCCTCAACCCGTAACGGAATAAGAACTTGTTAGGGCTTTCACTTTGGAGCGAATGTGTAAATCCAAACAAATTTTAATAGGCACACCCGACACTTTGATGTTGTAAAACGATGACCAATAAGCAGATAGCCCAGTCTTTTGATGAATTGGCCAACCTCATGGAATTGCACCAAGAGGACCCTTTTCGCATTCGTTCGTATGCGAGTGCTTACCTGACCTTGCGAAAACTGGATGCCCCGCTGGCCGACTCAAGTGATGATGAAATAAAAAGCATCAAAGGGGTAGGCAATGCCATTGCTGGAAAAATTCGAGAGTTGCTTGATACGGGCAAAATGGCTACTCTGGAAAAATATCGAGAAAAAACGCCCGCAGGCGTGCGTGATTTGTTGGAAATCGGCGGTTTTGGCCCAAAAAAAGTCCGACAAGTATGGCAGGAAATGGCCATCGAAAACCCCGGTGAACTTTGGTATGCCTGCAATGAAAACCGACTGGTAGCGTACAAAGGTTTTGGACTCAAAACGCAGGAAGACCTCAAAAACAAACTCCTTTATTTTTTTAAAAGTCGCGGGAAACTACATTTAGATACCGCGTTAGCAGAGGCGGAGGCGGCTTGTGCTTTTTTGCGTGCTCAATTCCCTAAAATACAGGTCGAACCCGTCGGTGAATTGCGGCGCAATTGTCCCATTGTCAGTACCGTCGAAATACTCGCTGCTTATTCAGGCGATTTGACTGCGGATATAGCCAGTACGGGGGAATATAGTTGGGAACTGACTGAGCAGGGAAGTATTCTTTTGCGTCGAGGAGAGGGGGCTGCTGTTCATCTGCACGTCTGTTTACCTGCGGAATGGGGGTCTAAGTTATTTAAATGTACTGGAGATGCCGCATTTTTGGCGCAATTTGTACAAGAAAACCCGGGCGTTGATTTCAAAAACATAGCCACTGAGGCGGCTGTTTTTGAGAAGGCTGATACGGCATTTGTGTGGCCCGAACTGCGGGAATCTGGAACTGATATTAAAGCGCTATCTTCCTTACAACTCATTGAAAATCAAGATGTAAAAGGAATTTTACACGTTCATACTACCGCGAGCGACGGCCTTCACTCGCTGCGCGAAATGTGCGAATATACCCGCTCACTGGGCTATGCATATATTGGCATTACAGACCACAGTCAGTCGGCATTTTATGCCAATGGATTAAAGCCAGACCGAGTGCTGGCGCAAATGGCTGAAATTGACCAATTAAACCTAGAAATGGCGCCATTCCGAATCTTTAAAGGAATTGAAAGCGACATATTGAACGACGGTTCGCTGGACTATGAAGATGCTCTGCTAGAGCAGTTTGATTTCGTGATTGCTTCGGTGCATTCCAACCTGCGTATGAGCCTGGAAAAAGCCACTGATCGGATAATTCGCGCTGTACAACACCCTTGTACCACTATATTGGGCCACCCCACGGGTCGGCTACTGCTGAGCCGGCAAGGGTATCCGCTGGACTGGGATGCGGTGATGGAGGCCTGTGCAACGCATGGGGTTAGCATTGAATTAAATGCCAATCCGCGCCGCTTAGACCTTGATTGGACTTTGATTCCCAAAGCGCGCGCCTTGGGCATTCAAATTAGTATCAATCCCGATGCCCACAGCATGAACGGCATTTTACACACCCGATTTGGGGTGATGGTGGCTCGCAAAGGCGGATTAACCGCAGCGGGCTGTTTGAATTCCAAGATAGATTTGGGCTGGAAGTAAAGGGGGATTATCCCGATCAAAGGCTGCATATTTGCAGCATGAAAGGCTGTTTTTTTCTACTTTTTATTGGTTTTTTTAGGGGTTGCTTTCCGGCTGAAGCCTGGGCACAATCTGACTATGGAGGGCTGCGCTTGGCCGTATTTGAGGTACAAATTTTACAACAAAAAAAGGACGTATTGACCCTTCGCTGTCGGATGGCGAATACGGGGAGAAAGCCTCTATCGGCGCAATCAAACACGCCCGAACTGCGGGTCGAACTCGACACTTCGGGGCTTCCGATGCTATTACAAGGGTTTGAATCTCTACTCGCACAGATGGCGCGCGAGCAGTGTCCGCCGCTCCAAGTTGGCGAAATTTCTGCACCAATTTGGTTGAAAATGCGCTTCGCACCGCGTGCT